>ENA-OQIM01000269-OQIM01000269.1-human-gut-metagenome-genome-assembly--contig:-NODE-269-length-19123-cov-1.827858_pt1 | contig 19123 bp, 29 predicted proteins | sample MGYA00242579_ERZ504744 | MGnify/ENA primary metagenome ERZ504744 (study PRJEB26092, sample SAMD00036441) | human gut metagenome | host: Homo sapiens | study: EMG produced TPA metagenomics assembly of...
TTCTGGTTCGTCTTGAGACATCCCCAGAAGATATCACAGGTATGAAATCTGCTCAGGGTATCCTGACAGTTCGTGGTGGTATGACATCTCACGCAGCTGTAGTTGCTCGTGGTATGGGATCCTGCTGTGTATCCGGATGCGGCGATATCGCTATGGATGAGGAGAACAAGAAATTCACACTTGCTGGTAAAGAGTTCCATGAAGGAGATGCAATCTCCATTGATGGTACAACAGGTAACATCTATGACGGACTTATCCCGACTGTAGATGCTAAGATCGCTGGTGAGTTCGGACGTATCATGGGATGGGCTGACAAGTACAGAACAATGAAAGTTCGTACAAATGCTGATACTCCTGCTGATGCTAAGAAAGCTCGTGAGCTTGGTGCAGAGGGAATTGGCCTTTGCCGTACAGAGCATATGTTCTTTGAGGGCAACAGAATCGATGCATTCCGTGAGATGATCTGCTCTGAGACAGTAGAGGAGAGAGAAGCAGCACTTGCTAAGATCCTTCCGGAGCAGCAGGGAGACTTCGAGAAACTCTATGAGGCACTTGAAGGAAATCCTGTAACAATTCGTTTCCTTGATCCGCCACTTCATGAGTTCGTTCCTACAGAGGAAGAGGACATCAAGAAACTGGCTGATGCTCAGGGCAAGACTGTAGAGCAGATCAAGACAATCATCGCTTCCCTTCACGAGTTCAACCGATGATGGGACATCGTGGATGCCGTCTTGCTGTTACTTATCCAGAGATTGCTAAGATGCAGACAAGCGCTGTTATCCGCGCAGCTATCAACGTTAAGAAGAATCATCCGGATTGGAACATCAAACCGGAGATCATGATTCCGCTTGTTGGTGACATCAAAGAGCTTAAATATGTTAAGAAATTCGTTGTAGAGACAGCAGATGCTGAGATCAAAGCAGCAGGTTCTGACCTTGAGTACGAGGTTGGTACTATGATCGAGATCCCGAGAGCAGCTCTTACAGCTGATGATATCGCTAAAGAGGCTGACTTCTTCTGCTTCGGTACAAACGACCTTACACAGATGACATACGGATTCTCCCGTGATGATGCTGGTAAGTTCCTTAACGCATACTATGATGCTAAGATCTTCGAGAACGATCCATTTGCTAAGCTTGACCAGACAGGTGTCGGCAAACTTATGAAGATGGCTATCGAGCTTGGAAAACCGGTTAACCCGAAACTTCACGTAGGTATCTGCGGTGAGCACGGTGGAGATCCGTCTTCCGTAGAGTTCTGCAACGAGATCGGACTTGACTATGTATCCTGCTCACCGTTCCGTGTACCGATCGCTCGTCTTGCAGCAGCACAGGCAGCAATCGCTAAGAAGAACGCATAAGTAAGAATACATTTCAGGCTGAAGTTTCAGTCTGAGCATATATAAAGCTTCTGGCAGTCTGTAGAAATACAGATTGTCAGAGGCTTTTTTTCTTTATGATATTTTTTGAAGTATTCCGACGGTTTACGAAAAATGGGATTCATGGTATCATGAAAGAAACAGGCAGATAAAGCCGGAGGATAAGGAGAATTTTATGAATCAGGAATCACAGACACCTCATAAGAGACGTGTACGATATAAAGGAAAATATCCGAAGAAATTCGAGGAGAAATATAAAGAGCTTCAGCCTGAAAAGTATAAGGATACCATTGAACATGTGATCAGCAAGGGAAACACACCGGCTGGAATGCATATTTCCATTATGGTAAAAGAGATCATTGATTTTTTGGAGATCAGGCCGGGACAGGTTGGATTTGATGCTACACTTGGTTACGGTGGGCATACAAAGGCCATGCTGGAATGTCTGAGAGGTCAGGGACACATGTACGCCACGGATGTGGACCCGGAAGAATCTGCCAAGACAAGAAAACGTCTGGCAGAGCAGGGATTCGGAGAAGATATCCTGACAATTAAACTCCAGAATTTCTGCACCATTGATGAGATCGCAGAGGAAGTTGGAGGCTTTGATTTTATCCTTGCGGATCTTGGGGTGTCTTCTATGCAGATCGACAATCCCAAGAGAGGGTTTTCCTTTAAGGTGGATGGTCCTCTGGATTTAAGGCTGAACCAGGAAACCGGGATCAGCGCAGCACAGCGTCTGGATACCATTTCAAGAGAAGAGCTTGCCGGAATGCTGGATGAGAATTCCGATGAGCCGTACTGTGAGGAGATCGCGAAGGCCATCACAGATGAGATCCGAAGAGGAAACCACATAGATACCACTACGAAGCTTCGTGAAGTCATTGAGAAGACATTGTCTTTCCTTCCTGAAAAAGAGAGGAAAGACACGGTGAAAAAAACATGCCAGAGAGTTTTCCAGGCACTGCGTATTGACGTGAACCGGGAATTCGAGGTTCTCTATGATTTTATGGAAAAACTTCCCGGAGCGCTGAAGCCAGGCGGCCGTGTAGCAATCCTTACCTTCCATTCCGGAGAGGACAAGCTGGTAAAGAAAGCCTTAAAGCAGGGTTATAAAGACGGCATCTATTCCGACTATTCAAAAGATGTGATCCGTCCTTCCGCACAGGAATGTGCACAGAATGGGCGCGCCAGATCCACGAAGATGCGCTGGGCTGTGAAGGCCTGAGTGAAGAGTGAAAGAGCAGTTCTGATACAAATACAGAAACAGAAAAATCCTGGAATGCGTTGACATTCGGGATTTTTTTGCTATGTTATATAAGTTTACATATGATAAAGCTACGGCTTAAACTGAATAGGAGAAAGGATATGGATGTGGAGGAAAAGAAGGACATTTTTGATAACTGATGCATCTTCCGGTGCTGAATATATTTGAACCTTTTTATAAGAAACATAAGGAAGTTCTGATGTATCTGTTCTTTGGAGGGCTCACATTTTTTCTGAACATTGCGTTGTATGCATGGCTGGATAAGGGCCTGGGCATGAATGCGCTGATCGCCAATGTGATCTGCTGGGTGGTCTGCGTACTGTTCCAGTATTTTACAAACAGGACATGGGTATTCGACGGGCAGGTGGATTCCGCCGCCGGATTTTTAAAGCAGATGGCTTCGTTTTTCGGAGGCCGGCTCTTTACGCTGATTGTGGAGGAAGCAATCCTTGCGGTATTTATCACCTGGCTTGGATTTAACAGCATGGCAGTGAAACTTGTTGCTCAGGTGGTTGTGATCGTATTGAATTATGTGATCAGTAATTGATTGTTTTTAAAAAATAAAAGATAGTTATATTTGTGGAAAAGGAGTTGGACTGAAATTGACAAAGGACAAGACCAATGATATGACCGTGGGAATCCGGTGAGCCTGATCATCCGCTTTATGATTCCCATGTGTCTCGGAAATATTTTTCAGCAGTTTTATAACATTGCGGATTCCATTGTTGCGGGTCAGTTCCTGGGAGTAGATGCGCTGGCTGCAATCGGAAGCACCGGTTCACTGATGTTTTTTGTTACCGGATGGCTTAACGGACTGAGCAGTGGATTTGCCATTCTGGTATCCCAGTGGTTCGGGGCGAAGCAATATGATAAGATGCGTCATTACGTAGCTATGTCCATTTATCTGGCAGCAGCCTTTGCCATTGTGATGACCATTGGCTTTGAGGCTTTGAATGAACCGATTCTGCGGCTGATGAATTCACCGGAGGATCTGATGGGATCTGTGAAGGGATATATGGGAATTATTTATGCAGGCCTGATCGTAACAGCGGCATATAATTCACTGGCAGCGTTTCTCCGTGCACTTGGAGATTCAAAATCTCCGCTGTATTTTCTGATCATTTCGGCAGTGATCAATGTGTTCCTGGATATTCTGTTTATTGTAAAAATCGGGATGGGAGTGGAAGGCTGTGCCTATGCTACGGTTATCGCGCAGGCAATTTCCGCAGTCTGCTGCCTGATCTATATTATCAAAAAGTTCCCGATCCTGCATCTGAAGAAAGAAAACTTTGAAGTTTCTTTTACCAGCTTCCGTTATCTGCTGGCCCTTGGTATTCCCATGGGACTTCAGTTTTCCATCACAGCGATCGGAACCATTATTGTGCAGGGTGCGGTAAATATTTACGGTTCTGTATATATGGCAGGATTTTCCGCTGCGGGAAAAATACAGAATATCATTGCAACGGTATTTGTAGCTTTTGGTGCGACGATGGCAACCTATGTAGGACAGAACCGGGGCGCCGGAAAGATGGACGTGTAAAAGCAGGAATGAAATATACCCAGATCATGGTCCTGATCTGGAGTGTGATCACTATGATCATAATGTTCTTTTTCGGAAAGTACATGACCTGGTTATTTATTGACAAGTCCCAGACAGATGTTATTAATGTTTCTGTTACTTATTTTCATACGGTATTCTGGGCATATCCGTTCCTTGGAAGTATCTTCCTCTACAGAAACGGACTTCAGGGACTGGGATATGGCTTGGTTCCCATGCTGGGCGGTGTGTTTGAACTGGCGGCAAGAAGTGCGATCGTTATGTTTATTGCAGGAAAAACAAGTTTTGCAGGTGTATGTCTGGCAGATCCTGCCGCATGGATCGCAGCGCTGATCCCTCTGATCCCGTATTATATTTATGTGATGAAAAAGTGGAGCAGGGGGAAAAAAGGAAACTGCTGCCTGAGTGGGTATAATACAGAAAATGAAAAGAATAAATTTAGGCTTGCAATTATGGAAGATACAGTTATAATGATATTATAACTGCGGAAAAAACCAGGAAACCGGGATTCCGGGTAAGATTACAGATCCAGAAGGGAGAATATAGATCATGGAAATCACAAAGGAAACAACAATGGGCGAGATGCTTGCATACGATGAGAAGATTGCATACATTCTTATGCAGGAAGGAATGCACTGTATCGGCTGTCCGTCTTCTATCGGTGAGTCTCTTGAGGAGGCATGTATGGTACACGGACTTGATGTAAACGCTGTACTGGCAGACATCCATCATTATGAGGAAACCAAGAAACAGAAATAATCAGCAGTACAATTTATATTAGAACGTACAGATTACGGACCGCAAGGGGATAACGACTGTGCATGTCTTTTTGGCATGCCGTCGTTATCCCTTTTTTTGTGAGCAGACGATAAAGAGAGTCTTAAATATCTGCTTGATATGGAGGAAAAAAGCATGTATGTGATGATCGATAATTTCGATTCATTTGTTTATAATCTCAAGGCATATTTTCAGGAACTTGGAAGAGAGATCCTGGTCAGACGCTGCGATGAGATCACCCTGGAGGAGTTGGAAGAGCTGAACCCGGAAGGAATCATCCTTCTCCGGGACCGAAGCGTCCCTGGGATGCGAAGTTCTGCGTAGATACCGTAAAAAGATTTCAGGGAAGGATTCCTGTTCTTGGTGTCTGTCTGGGACATCAGGTGATTGGCCACTGTGCGGGAGCAGTAGTGGAAAAGGGCGTGTGTCCCATGCACGGAAAAGTAACAGAGATCCACAACCACGGAACAGGAGTGTTTGCAGGCCTGCCGGAGAAATATAAGGTGACAAGATACCATTCCCTGATTGTTCGGGAAGACAGCATCCCGGAGGAGTATCAGGTGGATGCGCTTTCTGATGATGGTGCTGTTATGGGAATTTCCCATAAAGCATTGCCTATCTACGGTGTGCAATTCCATCCGGAAGCCGTTCGTACGGAATATGGACATGAGCTTCTTGAGAATTTTTGTCAGGATCGCGGAGGATTTTCAGAAGGAGGAGTAAAAATATGTACAAAAATCAGCGAAGAATAAAAGAACTGACCCCATACATCCCTGCAGCGGACATTTTCCGGATCTACGAGAGGGAACCCGGAGCAGCATTTCTGGATTCCTCCTTGTCAATGAGCTGGGACATTATTCTGTGATCGGAAGATGCCCGTATCTGAAGCTGGTAAAGGACGGAGAGACCTTTACCATCAACGGAAGGCCGGAAACAGAAACAACCTTTGAAGACTATATGCGGGAATATTTAAAATACCCATGAGGACAAAAATAGCAGCGGACTTCCCATCGTATCCGGCGCAGTAGGATATTTTTCCTATGATTACGGAAGAAAACAGATGGGAGTACCATCCGGAGAAAAGGATCTTGTGACTGTTCCGGAGGCAGTTCTGACGTTTTATGACTGTTTTATCATAGAAGACTGTCAGGAAAAAAGAACCTATCTTGTGTCAAATGGAATCAGTGCAGACGCTGCAGCAGAAATCGGAGCGATGGAAAAAGCAATCCGGGAATTTACAGAGGCGGGGAAACAGGAAGGATCGGAAACAGGGGAAAAAAAGGAATCCGGAAACAGGATGGTCACGGAAAATTCTCACCGTGAGAAATTCAGGATCCAGGTTCATCCCAACTTTGAGAAAGAAGAATACAAACAGGCAGTAGACGGATGATCCGCTATATTATAGAGGGCGATATCTATATTGCCAATATGACGCAGCAGCTGACCATTGAAAGCGAAAAACCACCTCTGGATGTTTTTTATGATCTTCGGAAAAATAATCCGTCTCCTTTCGGCGGATATCTGGATTTCGAAGATTATCAGATCGTCTGTGCATCTCCGGAACGTTTTCTGAAGATGAAAGACCGTCATGTAAATACCCGTCCTATAAAGGGAACAAGAAAACGTGGCGTAACATCTGAGGAAGATGAAATGCTCCGTCGGGAGCTTCAGGATTCCGGAAAAGATAAGAGTGAACTTCTTATGATCGTAGACCTGGAGCGAAATGATCTGAACCGGGTGTGTACACCGGGAAGCGTGAAGGTAACCGAGCTTTTTACAGTGGAAGCATACGCTACGGTTTTTCATCTGGTATCGGATATTGAAGGAAAACTGGAAGACGGAAAAAAATGTTATGGATCTTCTGAAGGCTGCATTCCCCGGCGGTTCTATTACCGGTGCGCCGAAATACCGTGCATGGAGATCATTGACGAGCTGGAACACGGCAAGCGAAATCTTTATACAGGCTCTATCGGCTATCTGACACTGGACGGAAGCTGCGATTTCAACATCGTGATCCGTACAGCTCTTCATAAAAACGGAAAATATCACCTTGGCGTTGGCGGCGGGATCACAGCAGAGTCAGATCTGGAATTTGAGTATGAGGAGACTTTGCAGAAGGCGAAAGCGATCCTGGATGCACTGCAGTAGAGAAACATACAGAACGGTAAAAGTGAAAGGTTCTGTGGACAGATCAGAGAATCTGACAGGGACACTTCATAAGGAGGTCAGAGGAGATGAACAACATAACCTTAGACGAATGTTTTCAGTTCGGTCTGGGAGCATTTGAGACCATAGGAATAGAAAAGGGAACCCCCATACTTCTGGAAAAGCAATCTGGAAAGACTGGAACGGGCGGCAGATTTCCTGAAGCTGGGTGATCCGACAGTACGTGGGATCACAGCCGGAGGATTGAAGAGTATCTGGAGAACAAAAAAAAACGCCCGGAGGTGCAAAAAGAATTTGACGGATTGGAACACTGTGCGCTGAAGCTCATGCTCACAAAGGAAAATGCAGTGTATTCTCTTCGTGCCAATCATTATACGCCGGAGAATTATGAAAAAGGCTTTATCATGGATGTCAGCAAGGTAAAACGAAATGAAACATCACCTCTTGTATATCACAAAACCATGAATTACGGAGATTGTATCCTGGAAAAACGAAATGCTACAGCAGCAGGAATGGATGAACGGTTGTTTCTGAATACAAAGAAACAGATATCGGAAGGGACAGTAAGTAATGTATTCTTTGTGCGAAAAGGCGTGATCTATACACCAAAAGTCAGCTGCGGACTTCTTCCGGGAATCCTCCGTGAATATCTCTGTGATACGGAAGCGGTGGAAGAAACCTATATCTATGTTCAGGATCTTAAATGGTATGAGGAATGCTTTGTCACCAATTCCCTGATGGGAATCATGCCGGTGTGTCAGATCGGAGGAATCCGGTTTGAGGAAGACAAAGTGACAAGGGAGCTGATGAGAAGATATCGGAAGATGGTCAGAGATACTGCGAATAAGAAACAAATCAGATAAATGTTATTGCGAAACTATCACATTCAGGAAAGGTGATGGAATTTGAATGAAAGTGACCAATACAGTCAGGGATAAACGTGCATTAACCAGGGAGAGCTAAGGTTGATGCACGTTTTTTGTGCAAACTCAACCAAAAACGTTCATGAATTTTGCGAAATAATTTGATTGACTTTGAATGACTTTGGAAGTATACTGAGTTCAACAAATGAAAAACAACAAAAAGCGGTCAAAAACCGCAGGATAAAAGATATGGGAGGAGAAAAAATGATCTGTACAGTTACTTTTAATCCGTCTCTGGACTATATCGTTTCCGTGGAGGATTTTAAACTCGGACTTACCAACGGACAAGCTCTGAGCTGATGCTTCCGGGCGGAAAGGGAATCAACGTTTCCACCGTGCTGATGAATCTTGGGATCGAGAATACAGCACTTGGTTTCATGGCAGGATTCGTCGGAGATGAGATTGTAAGAAAGCTTGAGGAGATGGGAGTGAGATCTGATTTTATCAGGATCCCGGAAGGCGTTTCAAGGATCAACCTGAAGCTGAAATCTATTGATGGAACTGAGATCAACGGAATGGGACCGGAGATCAGCGCTGAAAAGGTTCAGGAGCTGATGAAGAAGCTTGACACACTGAAAGAGGGAGATGTGCTTTTTCTGGCAGGAAGTATTCCTTCATCTATGCCGGATGATATGTATGAGAAGATCATGGCGAGACTGGACGGAAAAGGCGTGATGATCGTTGTGGATGCAACGAGAGATCTTCTTGTAAATGTCCTGAAGTATCATCCGTTCCTGGTGAAGCCCAATAACCATGAGCTTGGAGAAATCTTCGGCGTAGAGCTTAAGAACCGTCAGGATGTGATCCCTTACGGAAAGAAGCTCCAGGAAAAAGGAGCCAGAAACGTGCTGATCTCAATGGCCGGTGAGGGAGCTGTCCTGGTAGCGGAAAACGGTCAGGTGTTTGAGAAACCGGCGCCGAAAGGAACACTGGTAAACGGCGTAGGAGCCGGAGATTCCATGGTAGCAGGCTTTATGGCAGGCTGGATGGAAAAACAGGATCACGAATATGCATTCCATATGGGAATTTCCGCAGGAAGTGCAAGTGCATTTTCTGAAAATCTTGCCACAAGGGAAGAAGTTCAGGCAGTATATGAACAGGTAACAGAGGGGTAAAGAAGAAAGGAGAAGGGAAGATGAGAATCACAGATCTGCTTGACAAACGAAGCATATCACTGGATGCTGCACCGAAGACGAAATCTGAAGCTCTGGACATGGCCGTAGATCTTATGGTAAAAAGTGAAAAGATCAGCGACAGGGAAGCTTATCGGAAACAGGTGTATTTAAGAGAGGAAGAAAGTACGACAGGAATCGGTGAGGGAATCGCTATTCCTCATGGAAAATGTGATGCGGTAAAGAAACCGGGACTTGCTGCCATGGTAGTAAAAAACGGCGTGGAATTTGAGGCACTGGATGATGAGCCGGTTACCCTTCTTTTCCTGATCGCAGCACCGAATACAGAAGATAACATTCATCTTGATGTACTCAGCAAGCTTTCCGTAATGCTGATGGATGATAATTTTACAGAATCCTTACGCAACGCAGGTTCTGTAGATGAATTTATGGAGATCATTGACAAGCCGATGAGGAGAAAAAAGATATTGATGAAAGACTGGCAGATACAGGAAGTTCCGAAGGAGCCAGAGCTAAACTGCTGGCAGTTACTTCTTGCCCCACAGGTATTGCCCACACCTACATGGCAGCAGAGGGACTGGAAAAAGCAGCGAAGGCGAAAGACTGTTTCATTAAAATAGAGACACGAGGCTCCGGTGGAGCAAAAAATGTACTTACGGATCAAGAGATCCGGGAGGCAGACTGCATCATTGTAGCTGCAGATGCCAAGGTTCCCATGGATCGTTTCGATGGAAAGAAAGTCATCGAATGTCAGGTTTCGGATGGAATCAGCAAAGCGGACCAGCTTGTTGAACGTGCGATTTCCGGAGATGTTCCGGTATATCATGCAGCAGCAGGCAGTCAGAGCTCTTCCTCAAATGCAAAAGCAGGCGGCGGAGCAGGCCACAAGATCTATATGCAGCTGATGAACGGGGTATCTCATATGCTTCCACTGGTTGTAGGCGGTGGTATCCTGATCGCTCTAGCATTCTTGATCGATGGTTTAAGTGTAGATTTGAGTTCCCTTCCTGCAGACCAGAGAGCAAACTTTGGTACCATCACACCGGTAGCGGCTGTTCTGAAAAACATTGGTGGAACCGCATTTGGTTTCATGCTTCCGATCCTGGCCGGATTTATTGCAATGGCCATCGGTGACAGACCGGCACTTGCAGTTGGACTTGTGGGCGGTATGATCGCGGCAAACGGAAAATCCGGTTTCCTCGGAGCACTTCTTGCAGGCTTCCTTGCAGGATATCTGATCCTTGGACTTCGTAAGGTTTGTGATAAGCTTCCGGAAGCACTGGAAAAAATAGCGCCTGTACTGATCTATCCGGTTGTTGGTGTCCTTCTTATGGGACTCTGTATGACCTTCGTTGTAGAGCCGATCATGGGCGGTATCAATACAGGATTAAATAATGCCTTGACAGGCATGGGAAATTCAAGTAAAGTAATTTTAGGGTTGGTTCTTGGTGGTATGATGGCCATTGATATGGGCGGCCCGTTCAACAAAGCAGCATATGTATTTGGTACAGCAGCTATTGCGGCAGGCAACTATGACATTATGGCAGCAGTTATGGTGGGAGGTATGACTCCTCCGTGTGCCATCGCACTCGCATCCCTGCTGTTTAAAGACAAATTTACAAAAGAAGAGCGTGAGGCAGGACCGACCAACTTTATTATGGGACTTGCATTTATCACAGAAGGTGCGATTCCTTTTGCGGCATCTGACCCGGTCCATGTACTTCCGTCCTGTATCGTCGGTTCCGCAGCAGCCGGAGCGATCTCTATGTTCTTCAACTGTACACTGATGGCACCACATGCGGAATCTTCGTATTCCCGGTTGTAGGTAATGCAATGATGTATCTGGTCGCACTGGTTGTGGGAACTCTGATCTCAGCTGTACTTCTCGGGGTACTGAAGAAAAAAGTTGCTTAAATTTTTTTTAAATTAAAATAAAAACTGGAGGATAAAGAAATGAAAGAATTCAAGTATGTAGTAACGGATAACGAAGGAATCCATGCACGTCGGCCGGAGAGCTTGTGAAGCTTGTAAAAGGTTTCGAGTCCAAGATCACTATCGAGAAGGACGGCAAGACTGTAGAGTGCAGAAAGCTTCTTGCACTTATGGGACTTGGCGTAAAGAAGGGACATGAGGTTACCTTTACATTCGATGGTGCAGATGAGGATGCAGCATACGAGGCAGTAAGTAAATTCATGCAGGAGAACCTGTAATCTCAGAATGAGTGAACAGAAGGCATCCCGGTCCGGTCGATCGGGATGTCTTTTTTGAAGGAGGAAAAGGAATGCTGACGGAGCAGAGATACGAGATCATACTCGGCCTTCTCAGAGAAAAAACAGTGTTACGGTAACAGAACTGAAAGATATCCTGGATGCATCGGAATCTACGGTCCGCAGAGACATCACGGCGCTTTACAAGGCGGGGAAGCTGACCAGGGTTTTTGGCGGTGCAGTGGCACTGGAACATACTGTCAATGCCTATGAGCTACCGTAGCCAGAAAGTTGAGCTGAATATTGAAGAAAAAAAGAAGATCGCAGCCTATGCGGCAGCTCTGATCCGTCCGGAAGATTTTGTGTATCTGGATGCGGGAACGACTACCGGATATATGCTGGAGCATCTGGAAGGCTCCGGGGCGACTTTTGTCACCAATGGTGTTTCCCATGCCAGGCTCTGGCTCAGATGGGAGTCCGTGTGCTGCTGATCGGCGGAGAACTGAAGGGATCTACGGAAGCTGTGATCGGAAGTCAGGCCATGCAGATGCTTAAGAATTATCATTTTACAAAGGGCTTTTTCGGGACCAACGGGATGACTCAGAGAGAAGGCTTTACCACGCCGGAATCCAATGAAGCACTGGTAAAGCGAACCGCCATGGAGCAGTGTCTGGAAAAGTACGTAGTGTCTGACAGCTCCAAATTCGGACAGATCAGTGCGGTGACGTTCTTTTTCATTTGACGGAGCAGTGATCCTGACGGAAAGCTGTTCCAAAGAATATAAAGATTGCAGAAATATACAGATCGTATCATAGAAAGATCGCAAAAAACCGGTTTGGAAGAAAAAATTCTTCGTAAACCGGTTTTTTGTTTGCTGAGGATCTGTTTCAGGCTTCCCTGGAGATCATGGCTTCTAGATCTTCTACGGAAATGTCTTTTTTGTGCATCAGCTTGAGCAGACGTTTCAGTTCAGCAGCTTCCTTTGCCTTTTTTTCAGCTTTGCGGATCTCATCCAGCTGAGCTGCCAGTGCAGTTTTTTCATCCTCCAGCGCTGCTATCTTTTCGGTGCAGGCAGCAATCTTGGAATCTACTTTGGAAATTTTCTCATTGAGTACTTCTATCTTTGTACGTCTCTGTGCCATATGAAACCTCCTGATAAAATATTACTTCTTATACACTATACAATAGCATAAACGACGATGAAATACAATTGTGAATTGATGTGCAATATGTTATCATGAATGTATATAATATTTCAGAAACGCAGGAAAATACTATGGATAAAGATAAGGGTGTATTTATGACTGCCCGGGAAGTAAATATGGAAATAGAAATGCTGAAGACGGTTTTTGACATTGTAAGACTGGTGGATGTCAGCCGTACAGCTCCGGTAAATATTGGCTTAGACGATTGCTCTTATGAAGCAGAACATAAATGCTTTGCAGTGTGGAATAAAGGCAGAAGATGTGAGAACTGTATTTCTGCCAAAGTTTTTGCCCGTAAAAACAAAATGACGAAATTTGAGTTCGTCAATGATGACATTTATCAGGTAATCGCCAAATATGTGGTTATAGACGGGACACCTCTTGTCATGGAAATGGTCTTTAAAATGACGGATAAGATCTTTCTGGGAGCTTATGGAAGCGGATCTCTGATCGATAAGATCAGCAGATTCAACCGGGAATTATATGAAGATCCGTTGACTGGTGCCAGAAACCGGAGATATTTTGAGGAACAGCTGAAATCCCTGGATAAGATGGGGGGCTATAGCTATGATCGACGTGGACAATTTTAAACAGATCAATGACAGCTATGGCCATGTAGCTGGAGATGCGGCGCTTTGTACCATTGTCAGAATGATTTTTGAGCATGTGCGGGCAGATGACGTGGTACTGCGTTATGGAGGAGACGAATTTCTTCTGATGTTTGAAGAAATCCCGGAACAGGTATTTCAGCAGAAGCTGGAAGATATCCGGGAAGAGATCGCAATGGCAGATGTGCCGGAATACAAAGAAATCCGGCTTTCCATGAGCGTGGGAGGTGTATATGGAAGCTGTAAGGTCAGAGATGGAGTGATGGAAGCGGACAGGCTTCTCTATCAGGCCAAGCGGCAAAAAAACTGTGTTGCCTACAAGAGGATCTGACGGAAATGACATGACAGTCATTGAAAGCAGAATTATGTAACAGGCGCATGAGGTGTATATCTGGCAAGTGAAAGGGAGAATAGGGATATGAAGATAATCGCAAGGATCAGAAGTGATTTTCCGACAAAATTCGGAATCCCGCGTCAGAGCGGTCGAGTGGAAGAACTGACAGCCTGTATTGTTTTTGAACCGGAATACCGGGTACGGGAAGCGGTAAAAGGACTGGAAGATTTTTCGCATATCTGGCTGCTGTGGGAGTTTTCACAGTCGATCCGTGAGAACTGGTCCCCTACAGTACGTCCGCCACGCCTGGGCGGAAATGAAAGGATGGGCGTATTTGCCACCAGATCGCCCTTCCGTCCCAATCCTGTAGGCTTATCCTGTGTGAAGCTTGAAAGATCGATCTGGAAAGCAAAGAAGCTCCTGTACTGATCGTATCCGGTGCGGACCTGATGGATGGAACCCCTATCTATGATATTAAGCCATATCTGCCTGTGGCAGACTGCCATCCGGAAACGCTGGGCGGCTTTGCGACGAAGGTGGAGCAGCATTTTCTGCAGGTAGAGATCCCGGAAGAATGGAAGGCAAGGATTCCGGAGGATAAGCTTACTGCGTTGGAAGCGTGCTCAGAGAGGATCCGAGGCCTGCCTACCAGAAAGATCCGGAGAGGATATACGGAATGCCTTTTGCAGGAATGGATGTTCATTTTCAGGTAAAAAACGGCATACTTACAGTATGTGAGATCACAGGATATAAAAATTAGACAGAATTTAAAATTACCTTTGACAAACTTTTTGTGAGATGGTATTATAATAAATGAGTTAGCAAGTGCTAACTCAATATTTTAAAAGTGAAGTTAGTTTAAAATAACCTTGAAACAGTCATATAAAAGTTCAGAGATCAAAGGAGAGTGAATTATGAGCGTTGTAATTGTAGGCGGTAATGAAAGAATGGTATGTCAGTATGAGGATATCTGCAAAGGCTTCGGATGCAAGGCGAAAGTTTTTTGCCAAGGAAAAAGGAGCCATGAAGAAAAAGATCGGGGTGCCGGATCTGATGATCCTGTTCACCAGTACCGTTTCCCACAAAATGGTAAACTGCGCAGTAGAAGAAGCAAAGAAAAAATCCATTCCGGTATGCCGCTGTCACACAAGCAGCGCTGCAGCTCTCGAGAACATTTTGAAGCAGTACTGTGCATAAGAAACAGATCAGGAGATACTTTTCTCTTGTATAATTTGACTTTTTTTGCAGAAATGTTACGGAAAGGCTTGCAAAATTACAAATTATTCAATAAAATAGCCGTAGGTTTCTGTGGTAAAGCGTTGCAGTGAATGGTGAAAAGGCGGCGCTGGAAGTCGAAATTACAGGTGAGAGGTGTTATCATGAAAAAAGTTGTAAAATTCGGTGGAAGTTCTCTTGCAAATGCGGAGCAGTTCCAGAAAGTGGGCGATATCATCCGCAGTGATGAGAGCCGCCGTTATGTAGTTCCGTCAGCTCCGGGAAAGAGATTTGACGAGGATATCAAAGTGACGGATATGCTTTATGGATGTTATGACGCAGCATCCAAAGGGGAGGATATCACTGAGAAGATCAATGCGATCAAGGCGCGATATTATGAGATCATCAAGGGACTCGGACTGAGCCTTTCTCTTGAGGAGGAGTTCAAGAAGATCGATGAAGATTTCCGTGCACAGGCAGGAATCCAGTATGCGGCATCCAGAGGAGAGTTCCTTAATGGTAAGATCATGGCTGCATATCTTGGATATGATTTTGTGGATGCAGCTTCTGTGATCCGTTTTGATAAAGCTGGTAATCTGGAAGCGGAGGAGACCAATAAACTCCTTTCCAAAAAACTCAGCAAATCCCAGCATGCGGTTATTCCGGGATTTTACGGCGCATGTGCAGATGGCACAGTAAAGACATTTTCCAGAGGTGGTTCTGATGTGACAGGTTCCCTGGTTGCAAAAGCTATCCATGCAGATATTTATGAGAACTGGACGGACGTTTCCGGTTTTCTTGTAACAGATCCGCGTATCGTTCACAATCCGGAGCCTATCGAGGCAATCACATACAGAGAGCTTCGTGAGCTTTCCTACATGGGAGCTACTGTTCTTCATGAGGATGCCATTTTCCCGGTTCGTAAAGAGGGAATTCCAATCAATATCCGTAACACAAACAGCCCGGAGGATAAAGGTACTCTGATCGTAGAGAGCACCTGTAAGAAGCCGAAATTTACTATTACCGGTATCGCCGGAAAGAAAGGTTTCTGCTCTATTAATATCGAGAAATCTATGATGAACAGTGAGATCGGGTTCGGACGCAAGGTACTTCAGGTATTTGAAGATCAGGGGATCAGCTTTGAGCAATGTACCATCCGGAATCGATACTATGACTGTATATGTTCATCAGGACGAATTTGAGGAGAAAGAGCAGCAGGTTATCGCAGGTATCCACCGTCTGGTGCAGCCTGATTTTGTGGAGATGGAATCTGACCTTGCACTGATCGCAGTTGTTGGTCGTGGAATGAAATCCCAGAGAGGCACTGCAGGAAGGATCTTCTCTGCTCTTGCCCATGCAAATGTAAATGTGAAGATGATCGACCAGGGTTCCAGTGAGCTGAATATCATCATCGGTGTAGAGAATCGTGATTTCGAAAAAGCAGTCAGAGCAATCTACGATATTTTTGTTCTGACACGGATATAAACAAAATCCGGAAACGGATTTTGTTTATGAGGAAGTAGCGAAGCGGATTCCGAATATCCGATTTATATAAATCCGGAAACGGATTCCGAATATCCGATTTATTTAAAACCGCCGCAGTACGTGTAACATACCGTCCTGCGGCGGATTTTTTTGGAAAAAATCCAAGATTTATCTAAAAATAATACAATCAAATTCAACAGGATTTCCAAAGGAAAGACAAAGATATTGTACATTGTGTCGAAAAAAAGTTTGATATGAAATAAACAGTATTGACAAAAACTTAACTTTTGTGTAAAACTGAAATATGAAAAAATCAGAAAGGCAGGCGGTCAGCTATGGAGAAACAGATCAAACTGGATGAAAAAAGTGCACAGGAGTTTGTCAGTGCAGCCAGCAGATGTAATTTTGATATTGATGTATTTTATAACCGTATTATCATTGATGCAAAGTCGATCCTCGGACTTTTGAGTCTGGATCTGACAAAGACTCTGACAGTAAAGTGTTACGGAGAAGATGAGGATTTTAATCGTGTTCTTTCCAAGTATGCAGCAGGTTGAGAAATATGAATAAAGAAAAACGGTGATAAAAGGGCGCAGTTCATGAGAAGAAAAGCAGAACATGCGTCCTTTTTATTATGGGAAGCTTTCGGATCATATTTTATGGTATAATCCTGGTATAGCATGGAAAAAGAATAGCTGCCGGACTGGAATTCCGGCAGCTGCCGGGAGTGAAAATATGGAAAAACCAAGAGTGCGGATTTCTGTCAGAAATCTTGTGGAATTTATACTGAGGAGCGGAGATCTGGATAACAGCAGTGGGACATCCGGAGATAAGGAAGCCATGTTAAAAGGCGGAAGGCTTCACCGCAAGATACAGCGGAGTATGAAGGGCGATTATCAGGCAGAGGTTTCTCTGAAAAAAGAAAGTGAATACGACGATGTGGTCATTCAGGTCGAGGGCCGTGCAGATGGGATCTTTACAGAGGACGGAGCCGTTTATATTGATGAGATCAAGGGGACTTACGGAAATGTCCAGGCAATGGACATGCCAATACCTGTCCACCGTGCCCAGGCCATGTGTTACGGAATGATCTGGGGAGAAAAAGAAGGGATTTCTGAAATCCACATTCAGATGACATACGCTCATCTTGAGACGGAAGAAACCAGGAGATTTCGTGAGGATTTTTCCATAGAGGAGCTTAAAGGCTGGTATCAGAAGCTTCTGGATGCCTATCACAAATGGATCGCATATTCTCTTAACTGGAAAAAAGAGAGAAATGCATCCATGAAGGATCTGCAGTTTCCGTTTCCATACAGAGAAGGGCAGCGGGATATTGTTAGTGGTGTGTACCATACGGTTTCCAGCGGGAAGACCTTATTTGTTCAGGCGCCTACCGGTGTGGGAAAACCATGTCTGCCATTTTTCCGTCCGTGCGCGCCATCGGTGAGGGAAAAGGTGAAACACTTTTTTATCTTACCGCAAAAACCATCACAGGAACTGTGGCGCAGGAGGCATTTCACATCCTGCGGGAAAAAGGTCTGAAATTCAAGGTAACGGCGATCACGGCAAAGGAAAAGCTGTGTTTTCAGGATACTCCGGAATGTACACCGGAGAAATGTCCTTATGCAAAGGGGCATTTTGACCGGGTAAATGATGCGGTTTATGAGCTCTGGACCACTGAAGAGGTATATTCCCGAGAAGTGATCCGTGCTCATGCAGAAAAATGGCAGGTGTGCCCTTTTGAAATGTGTCTGGATCTTTCAATCTGGGTAGACGGGATCATCTGTGATTATAATTACGTGTTTGATCCCAATGTTCATCTGAAACGTTTTTTTCGGGGAAAATATTTCCGGGGATTATATTTTTCTGATCGATGAGGCACATAATCTGGTAGAACGTGGCAGAGAGATGTACAGTGCCGGTATTTCCCGTCAGAGTCTGGTAGCACTTCGAAAGAAGATAAGAAAGAGATTTTCAAAACTGGCCAGAACACTGGATAAAGCAAATCGCCAGATGATGGAACTGGAAGAGAATCTTGCGGAAACAGGAAAAGGGTATCAGGTGCTTCCCAATCCCGGAGTACTGCCGATCACATTTCTTACAATATCAGGTGAACTGGAAGAAATACTGGAGGAAAAAGAACTGGAAGAAGAACTACGCAGGGAAATACTGGAATTTTATTTTATAGTGCGTGATTTTTTAAATGTTTCAGAGCTGGTAGATGAAAATTATGTAGTATATACCGAAAACAACGCAGAAGAAGGATTTCGTCTGAGGCTGTTCTGTGTGAACCCGGCAGAAAATCTGGGAGAATACCTGAAAAAAGGGAAAAGTGCTATTTTCTTTTCAGCTACAATGTTTCCCATGCTCTATTACCGGGAGCTTTTGACAACAGACCGTGATGCCTATGGGATTTATGTGCAGTCTCCTTTCCCAAAAGAAAACCGCAGGATTCTTATCGGCAGCGACGTAAGCAGCGGTATACCCGGAGAAATCGTGCAGAATACCGGAAGATCGCCGGATATATTGCCAGATGTGTCTGGCAGAGGCAGGGAAATTATATGGTGTTTTTTCCGTCGTATCGTCTTATGGAAGACGTACTGCAAGTTTATGAGGAAGAATTTTCCGTAGACTGGGTGCGCTGCGTGTGTCAGACGCCGGATATGACAGAACAGGAACGGGAAGGATTTTTGGAGGAATTTCAGGAACGGGAAGGTACCTGGTAGGGTTCTGTGTCCTTGGAGGAATTTTTTCTGAGGGTGTTGATCTGACAGGGGAAAGTCTGATCGGGGCAGTGATCGTAGGAACCGGACTTCCCCAGATCGGCAGTCAGCGTGAGATCTTGAAAGAGTATTACGATAAAAGAA
>ENA-OQIM01000270-OQIM01000270.1-human-gut-metagenome-genome-assembly--contig:-NODE-270-length-19069-cov-1.920494_pt1 | contig 19069 bp, 24 predicted proteins | sample MGYA00242579_ERZ504744 | MGnify/ENA primary metagenome ERZ504744 (study PRJEB26092, sample SAMD00036441) | human gut metagenome | host: Homo sapiens | study: EMG produced TPA metagenomics assembly of...
GTCGAGGAGCACTTTGACCTGGAGCCTTCAACCGCGGCGACTATGCTCTGGCCGATGCCGAGCGCGCTGAGGCCGAGGCCATCAGCGCCATTCTCTACCCCAACGACGCCGGCGAGCACGGCCGTCTGCTGCGCCTGAAGCAGGAGTACCTCTTTGTTTCGGCCGGCATCTACAGCCTGCTCGACACCTTTGAGAAGGAGCACGGCGCGAACTGGGAGTTGCTGCCGCAGTTTGTAGCCATCCACACCAACGATACCCACCCCGCCATGTGCGGCCCCGAGCTCATGCGTATCCTCATCGACGAGAAGAAGCTCGAGTGGGATGACGCCTGGAGCATCGTGACGCAGGTCGTGAGCTACACCAACCACACCATCCTGCCCGAGGCCTTGGAGAAGTGGCCTATCGGCACGTTCTCCAAGCTCCTCCCCCGCGTGTACCAGATCATCGACGAGATCAGCCGTCGTTGGCACGAGTCGTTCGACACCACGAAGGAGCTGGCAGGAGCGTCTGCGCCAGACCGCCATCCTGTGGGACGGCGAGATTCGCATGGCCAACCTGTCTGTGATCTGCAGCCACAGCGTCAACGGCGTTGCCAAGATCCACTCTGACATCATCAAGAACATCGTGCTCAAGGACTTCTATGCCCTGACGCCCGAGAAGTTCAACAACAAGACCAACGGCATCTCGCACCGTCGCTTCTTTGCCGAGGCCAACCCCACCTATGCCAAGCTCGTGACCGAGGCCATTGGCGATGGCTGGCTCAAGGACGCCTATGAGCTGGAGAAGCTTAAAAGTTTCCAGAACGACACCGAGTTCCTGAAGGCCGTTGGTGCCTCCAAGCGCGCCAACAAGGAGCGTCTGGCCGCCTACGTCAAGGCCGAGACCGGTCTGGTTATTGACCCCAACACCGTCTTCGATGTCCAGGTAAAGCGCTTCCACGCCTATAAGCGCCAGCTCATGAACATCATGAAGGTGATGGACATCTACAACCGTCGCATCGCCGATCCTAACTTCCACGTGACGCCGACGACCTTCATCTTTAGCGGCAAGGCTGCCTCGAGCTACACCTTTGCCAAGGAGACCATCCGCCTCATTAACTCCGTTGCCGACGTCATCAACAACGACGCCCGCGTCAACGAGGTCATGAAGGTCTGCTTTATCCCCAACTTCCGTGTGAGCAACGCTCAGCTCATCTACCCAGCCGCCGAGATCTCGGAGCAGATCTCCACGGCCGGCAAGGAGGCCTCGGGCACGTCCAACATGAAGCTCATGATGAACGGCGCCATTACGCTGGGCACCCTCGACGGCGCCAACATCGAGATCGCCGACCTGGCCGGCCGCGAGAACGAGGCCATCTTTGGCCTGACCGCACCCGAGGTCGAGCAGCTCTGGGCATCCAACAGCTACTTTGCGTGGGATACCCTCAACGGCGATCGCGAGCGTCTGGGTCGCGTTATGGAAGAGCTCAAGGACAACACCTTTGCGGGTCTTTCGGGCAACTTCGAGAGTATCTACAACGAGCTCATGAACAACAACGACCCCGACCTGGTCATGGCCGACTTCCGCAGCTACGTTGATGCATGGGAGAACCTCACGGGCAGCTACGGCGACCAGGAGACCTGGAACCGCAAGGCCCTGCTCAACACCGCCTCGAGTGGCTGGTTCTCGTCCGACCGCACCATTCGCGAGTATCGCGACGAGATCTGGCACGCATAAAGCGCGCGAGCCCCCTTTGCCGCACGGCATTACTCGACGGGCGTGACAGTGCGCCGCGCCCGTCGCTAATGGGTTAGGAACATCGATGACAGAAGGAGAAATCGATGAGTAAGAAAGAATGCATCGCGATGCTCCTCGCAGGAGGACAGGGCAGCCGATTGGGGGCACTCACCCAAAAGATCGCCAAGCCGGCGGTTAGCTTTGGTGGCAAGTTCCGCATTATCGACTTTTCGCTGTCCAACTGCTCCAACTCGGGCATCGACACGGTAGGCGTTCTGACGCAGTACCGTCCCTACCTGCTGCATGCTACGTGGGCTCCGGCGAGGCGTGGGATCTGGACAGCCGCGACGGCGGCGTGTCGATCCTGCCGCCGTACGAGACGCAGACCGGCGGCGCCTGGTATGCGGGCACGGCCGACGCCATTACGCAGAACCTCGACTACATCAAGGCCAACGACCCCAAGTACGTCCTGATTCTTTCGGGCGATCACCTGTATCGCATGGACTACCGCAAGATGCTCAAGACGCACATTGAGAACAACGCCGACCTCACGGTGAGCGTTATGCCCGTTCCGTGGGAGGAGGCAGCCGCTTTGGCATCCTGACCACCGACCCCGAAGACGGCCGCATCACCAAGTTTACCGAGAAGCCTGAGAAGCCCGATTCGAACCTCGCGTCCATGGGCATCTACATCTTCTCGGCCGACGTGCTGATCGAGGCGCTCGAGGAGGACGCTCTGGACCAGCGCTCGAGCCACGACTTTGGCAAGGACATCATCCCAAGCTGCTCGGTGAGAACAAGCGCCTGTACAGCTACGAGTTCCACGGCTTCTGGAAGGACGTCGGCACCATCGCCAGCTTCCATGAGACCTCGATGGACCTGCTGGGTAACAACCCCGAGTTCGATCTGTTCGACAAGAACTTCCCCATCATGTCCAACATCACCACGCGTCCGCCGCACTACATTGGCCCTGACGGCCGCCTGGACGACTGCCTGGTCTCCAACGGCTGCAAGATCTACGGCACCGCTCGCCACTCGATCCTTTCGACCGATGTCATCATCGAGGAGCGCGCCGTGGTCGAGGACTCCGTGCTGCTGCCGGGTGCGCACGTTAAGAGCGGCGCGCACATCTGCCGCGCTATTTTGGGCGAGAACTCCACGGTCGAAGAGGGCGTGAAGCTCGGCTCTGTCGATACCACCAAGGATACGGCCGTCGTTGGAAATGACGTCGTTATCGGGAAGGGGGAATGATCCGATGATCAATCGCAAGGCCATCGGTTATATCACCGCTAACTACTCTTCGACCTACGGCAGCGTGCTGCTCAAGGACCGCCCCATCGCATCCGTTCCATTTTTGGGCCGCTACCGCCTGATCGACTTCCCGCTGTCCAACATGATGAATGCCGGCATTAAGACTGTCGGCGTCGTCATGCCGGGTAACTACCGCTCGCTGATCGACCACGTGGCTCGGGCAAGGACTGGGGCCTGGACCGCAAGAAGGGCGGCCTGTTCATGGTGCCCGGCAACGCGTATGGCACCACCAAGGGCGGCATGCGCTTCCTGCTGCGCGACATCATCTCCAACAAGACGCTGTTCCAGCGCTCGGACATGCCCTATGTTGTGATGATGGGCACCAACATCATCTTTAACATGGACCTCAACACCATCATCGAGGCGCACGAGAACTCCGGCGCTCAGATGACCGTGGTGTACTGCAAGGCCACGCGCAACGTCGATGACGAGACCAAGCTCGAGATTAACGAGAACGGCCGCCTGACGGGCGTGAGCGCCGGTGTCGTGTACGGCGACAACGCCTCCATGGACTGCTGCATCGTCAACCGCGAGACGCTGCTCGAGATCATCGACCACTACCAGCCGCCGACTATCTGGACCTGCTCGAGGCACTCCAGGGCGACTTTGGTAACATCGACGTGTGCAGCTACGAGTACAAGGGCGAGGTCGTGGGCGTGTTTAGCGAGAAGTCGCTGTATCGCCGCAGCATGGACCTGCTCGACCAGAACGTGGCCGACCAGCTATTCGATCCCGAGCGCCCGATCCTGACCAAGGCTCACGACGTGCCGCCTTCGCGCTATGCGACCGGCAGCCACGCGTGCAACTCGATCATCTCGGCCGGCTGCATCATCAAGGGCACCGTGCGCAACTCGATCCTGTCGCGCGGCGTCGTGGTTGAGGAAGGCGCTTCGGTGACCAACTCGATCATCAACCAGAGCTGCATCATCAAGAGCGGCGCACGCGTTGAGAACGCCATTCTGGACAAGACAACGTGTCCCCACCAACACCGAGCTTCGCGGCACGCCCGAGAACATCCTGGTGCTGGGCAAGGCTCCGTTAACTTCCGACACCACCATCGCACGTTAACGTTGGCACCGCAACATCGCTCGTAACATGTAGAATAGCCGCCCGGTTAGCGCCAGGCGGCTATTCTCGAATTGCAACATGGGAGACAATATGGCTGATTCCAGCAAAAAGATGCAGATCGTGTTTGCCTCGGCCGAGTGCGCACCGTTTGTGAAGACCGGTGGCCTGGGCGACGTGGCAGGCTCGCTGCCTGCGGCGCTTGTGCGCGCCGGCGCCGAGGTCATCGTCATGGTGCCCAAGTACGCCACCATTAAGGACGAGTACAAGGCGCAGATGGAGCACTTCTCCGATTTTTACGTGAGCCTGGGCTGGCGCAACGAGTACTGCGGGCTCGAGAAGCTCGAGCGCGACGGCGTCACCTATATGTTCGTCGACAACGAGCGCTACTTTGCGCGCGACTATCCGTACGGCTTCTTTGACGACGGCGAGCGCTTTGCGTTCTTCTCCAAGGCCATCACCGAGAGCCTGCAGCACCTGCCGGCCGGCTTTGAGTGCGACATCCTGCACTGCAACGACTGGCAGACGGCACTAGCGCCCGTGTTTTTGCGCGAGTTCTACCAGGCCTGCCGCTGTATGACCGCGTCAAGACCGTGTTCTCGATCCACAACGTGGCGTTCCAGGGCCAGTTTAGCGACACCGTGATGGAGGACATCCTGGGTGTGGCGCATATTCCCGCTGCTGCCTCGCAGCTGCGTTGCGACGCATGCAGCGTCAACTATATGCTGGGCGCACTGCGCTATGCCGACGCTATCACCACAGTGAGCCCCACCTATGCCAACGAAATCCAGACGCCCGAGTTTGGCGAGGGCCTGGACGGCGTGCTGCGCGAGCGCTCGTACGCGCTGCAAGGCATCCTTAATGGCATTGATGTGGCGGGCTTTGACCCGGCGACCGACAAGCGCATTGCCGCCAACTACACCGTGGAGGACCGTTCCGGCAAAGCCGTATGCAAGGCAAAACTGCAGGAGGAACTGGGGCTCGAGGTTCGCGACGACCGCCCGCTCATGGTGATGGTCACGCGCCTGACGCGCCAAAAGGGCATGGACCTGGTCATGTACGCGCTCGACCGCATTCTGGCCGGCGGCGTGCAGGTGGCCGTGCTGGGCACCGGTGACCGCGACTACGAGGACGGCCTGCGCTACTTCCAGGACAAGTACCCCGGCACCATGGCCGCGCGCATCGAGTTCGATCCCGCGCTGTCGCAGCGTATGTATGCCGCTGCCGACATGTTCCTGATGCCTTCGAAGTTTGAGCCCTGCGGCCTGTCGCAGATCATCGCCATGCGCTACGGCACCCTGCCCATCGTGCGCGAGACCGGTGGCTGAAGGACACCGTGCAGCCGTACAACGAGTTACCGGCGAGGCACGGGCTTCTCGTTTACCAACTTTAACGGCGACGAGATGGGCGACGCGGTGTTCCGCGCGGCGCGCCTGTTCTGGGACAACCGCGATGCTGGAACCAGCTGGTAACGCAGGCCATGAGCCAGGACTTTAGCTGGACGCGCTCGGCCGACAAGTATCTGGACCTGTACTTCTTTATGCATCCGGAGATTGAGAGGCCGGCGGCTGTTGTCGACGAGCCTGAGGCTGTTGCTGAGCCGGTGGCCGCTGAGGAGCCCAAGGTCGAAGAGAAGCCGGTTGAGGCTGAGCCAGCAAAGGCCGAGCCTGAGGTGAAGGCTGAGGTTGCTCACAAGGCAGAGGTCGAGGTCAAGCCTGCTGCAAAGCCCGCAGCTAAGAAGACCACGACCCGCAAGACGACCGCTAAGAAGGCTACGACGACCAAGCTGCCGCGACTAAAACAACGGCTGCCAAGACAACGACCACGCGCAAGCGCACGACCGCCGCTGCCAAGAAGGCCGCCGAGGCCGAGGCTGCTCCCGAGGTAAAGGCCGAGGTCAGCTGAGGCCAAACCGGCCGCCAAGGTCCGGCAAAGACCGCTGCCAAGAAGACAACCGCGACCGCCAAGAAGACTACAGCTGCCAAGAAGACCACGGCAACGAAGTCGACGGCCGCCAAGGCTACTGTGACAAAGGCCGCTCCGAAGGCTGCCGCAAAGCCCGCCGTCAAGGTCGAGGAGACGCCTGCCGAGCCCAAGGCCGAAGCAGCTGTCGAGGCCAAGCCGACCGCCAAGACCACCACGCGCAAGCGCACTGCAACGACGGCCAAAAAGACCACGACCGAGGCTGCTGCTCCTAAGGCGGAAGCTAAGGCCGAGGCCAAACCCGCAGTAAAGGCCAAGCCCGAGCCCACAATGGAGACCCCGGTCTCCCCCGCCGCCGCAACCGAGAAAAAGGCGCCGTCGAAGAAGACTTCCGTCCGCAAGGCAACGGCCACCCGCAAGCGCCGCTAATCCAGACGATCCAAAACCTCATCAAACCCTAAGCAAGGGGCGCTCCAACCGGGCGCCCCTTCTCTGTAGGTAGTGGTAAAACGATTTTCTAGGACAACCGTTCGCCGATGGTAAACGGATGTTGTTTATACACCCTGTGTACTACAGATATACTTACATCTTAGGCGTAAACCCATGGCCCGCAGGCATGATTCTATTGAACTGGACCGTACTATGAGATTGATACACAACAGCCGTCTACCGCAGTTTCGCACTCCGTTTGGCGCTGTGACCACTGGAACTTCCGTTGCACTCTCGGTGATTTTGGAGGATGCCGATCCCAACCAGGCAACGCTTACGCTGCGCACCTGTCGATGAAGTCGGCGAGACCCTGATCCCAATGGAGCACGAAGGCGATGGCATTTTTACCGGCGAGCTCAAATGCACTGAACCGTGTCTTGTGTGGTACAGCTTTATCTGCAATATCGAGGGCCAGCCCGAGGTCCGCTTGGGCGCACCGCAGGGTCGCACCGGTGGCGAGGGCGTAACTTACGACTACGCGAGGTGCCGTCCTTCCAGATTACCGTCTATAAGCACCGCGAAGTGCGTCCCGAGTGGTACGAGCGTGGCATGGTCTACCAGATCTTCCCCGATCGCTACGCCCGCGACGAGCACTGGCGCGAGCGCACGCTGGCCGAGGTCGAAAAACCACGCAACGGAATCCAGCGCCGCATGGTCGAGGACTGGAACGAGCCGCCCGTGTACGAGCGCGCCGAAGACGGCTCCATCAAAACCTGGGACTTCTACGGAGGGTCGCTCAAGGGCATCCAGGAAGACCTGCCTCGCATCGCCGAGCTGGGCTTTACAGCCATCTACCTCAACCCCATTTTTGAAGCCGCGAGCAACCACCGCTACGACACGGCCGACTACACCAAGATCGACCCGATCCTGGGCACCGAGCAGGACTTTACCGAGCTGTGCCAGGCGGCCGAGAAGCTGGGCATCTCCATCATTCTGGATGCGTCTTCAACCACACGGGCGATGACTCGATCTATTTCAACCGCTACGGCAACTACCCCGGCGTGGGCGCGTGGCAGAGCGAGATTCTCCATGGCGCGATGCGTTTTATTTCCACGAGGACGGCTCATACGACTGCTGGTGGGGCGTGGGCAATATGCCCGCCATCAATGAGAGCTCTGAGCTGGTACGCGAGCGGCTCCTGGGCAAGGACGGCGTGATCCGTAAATGGCTACGTGCCGGCGCTCATGCTGGCGCCTAGACGTGGCGACGAGCTTTCCGATGACTTCCTGGCCGAGATCAAAAAGGCCGTGCTCGCCGAGAAGCCTGATGCACTGTTGCTCGGCGAAGTCTGGGAAGACGCCTCCAACAAGATCAGCTACGGCCATCTGCGCCGCTATCTGCAAGGCTCCGAGCTGGACTCGGCCATGGATTATCCCTTCCGCGACATGGTCATCGGCTTTTTGATGGGCTACAAGAACGCCTACCAGGCAGCCGAGGATATCGAAACCCTGCGCGAGAACTATCCCCGTGAGGCCCTGTCCTGCGCACTTAATCTGCTTTCGAGCCACGACCGTCCGCGCATTATCTCGGTGCTCGGCGGCGGCCCCGATGAGTCGCAGCTGCCCGAGTGCGAGCGCAGCAAATGGCGTCTGGACGAGAACTCGATGGGCCTGGCCAAGAGCCGTTTTTGGCTCGCAACGCTCATGCAGATGACGTTCCCCGGTGTGCCATCGATTTACTATGGCGACGAGTACGGCCTTGAGGCCTTACCGATCCGGGTAACCGCCGCACCCTGCCGACCAAGGACCAACTGCACGACTTCGACACGCTGGCTATTGTCAAAAACGCCTCCGCCGTACGCCGCGCACTGCCGTTTATGATCGACGGCGAGATCAAGGCCTTCGCGCTCAACGACGAGGTGCTGGCATACAACCGCACGGGCAAGGATGGCGAGGCCGCTACGGTTATCATCAACCGCAGCCTGCGCAATTCACACCGCGTGACGATTCCGGCGCTCGACGAATGTGCGAGCGATGTGATTAGCGGTCACGAGTGCGAGATTCACAATGGCACCGTCACGCTCGACCTGTATCCGCTGGGATCGTCGATCATCTATCACCACGCCGAGCAGCGTCTGCAGGAGCCGCTCGATTACGGTGCGGGCGTTGTGTGCCATATCACATCGGTGCCGACCGACGACGGTAAGCCCGGCACGATCGGCGCGCCCACGCGTCGTTTTATCGACCATATGGCCGCTATGGGCATGCGCTACTGGCAGGTCCTGCCTGTCAACCCGACGGACTTCTTTCGCTCCCCTTACGCCGGTCCTTCGGCCTTTGCAGCAATATCGACCTGCTGCCCGAAAGCCACAAGGAGCTAGCCGCCGACTTTGAGACCTGGAAGGCCCACGGCGGCGAGGATGCCGATCCGCTGTACACCGCGTTTAAACATCGCAATGCCGATTGGCTCGAGAAGTACTGCGTCTATATGGCCGTCAAAAAGTACTTTGAGGGCGAATCGCGCCACGATTGGCCGGCAGATGTTGCGCGCTACAACGAGCACTTGATTGACGACAAGCGTTTCCACGACGAGGCCGAGCTTCAGGCGTACATGCAGTACCGCTTTGACCTGGCTTGGTGCGAGCTTATGAACTATGCGCACAAGAAGGGCATCGAGGTCATCGGCGATATTCCTATGTACGTGTCCGACGATTCGGCAGATGCGTGGAGCGAACCCGAGAACTTCTGGCTGTCCGATACCGGTAAGGCAATCGAGATCTCCGGTGCGCCGCCCGACAACTTTGCGCCCGAGGGCCAGGTGTGGGGCAACCCGACGTTCCGCTGGGACCACATGAAGCAGAACGGCTACCGCTGGTGGATGGATCGCCTACGTCGTGCGTTCTCGCTCTACGACCGCGTGCGCCTGGATCACTTCCTGGGCTTCCACAGCTACTTTAGCATTCCCGCAGGTAAGGCCTGCGCCGACGGGCGTTGGCTGGCAGGCCCGGGCAAGGACCTTTTCCAGACCGCCTATGACGAGTTGGGGCCGCTCAACTTTATTGCCGAGGACCTGGGCTACCTGACGCCCGGCGTTCGCGCCATGGCTTCGACCTGCGGCTTTCCCGGCATGGACGTGCTGGAGTTTAGCGACTACGACGTCCGCAACGGCGTGCACCCCACGCCGGGCAAGATCCTGTACACCTCGACGCACGATACGTCGACATTGGCCGGTTGGAGCACGCGTTCCTTTGCGGGCGGCGATGAACCAAGCGGTGTTGAGGTGGCGGCCAAGCTGATGAGCGACGCGCTGGCAAGCGACGCTCCCCTGGTGATGATGCCGCTGCAGGATGTCCTGGGGCTGGGCGACGACGCGCGCATGAACGTACCGGGCGTGGCCACGGGCAACTGGACCTGGCAGGCTGACGAGGCCGACGTTGCGGCCGCTGAGGGCAAAACCGCACAGCTCCTGCGCAACACGCATAGATTCTGGGACGAAGCGTGATAAAACGCCCGATATAGGGTACAGTTACAGACGTTTGAATTTTTGCGGGCAGAGTAATCTGCCGCTTTGTGCTGAAAAGGAAGTATTATGGCGCGCTACGATTACAAGTGCACGAGCTGCGGCAACGTGTTTGAGGTTGAGCATCCCATGTCCGAGACCCCCGAGGTCGTGTGCCCCAACTGCGGCGCTCCGGCCGCCAAGACGTTCTCGGCCAGCGGTATTAAATTTGAGGGCAGCGGCTTCTACAACACCGACCAGCGAAGCGGCGGCTCCAGCACAAGCGCCACGAGCGGTTGCTGCGCCAACTGCCCGCACAGCCACTAGAAACCAAACAGCCCCGCGACCGGCACCGATCGCGGGGCTGATTCTTTGCGCTATAGGTAGCTAATTAATTTTTAATAATTAGCATAATTTAAAATCCGCCCATACCGGCAGAATAGGGGTCGTCACAGGTACCATCGCTATACCAATGAGTCGATCCAACATAGTAACCATTTTCGTCATAAACGTCCATGGTTTTAATGACTACTTTGCCGCCGCCGTTAGAGGAGCCGCCAGAATAACCACTATTAGAGGAGCCATCAGAATAGCCGCTACCGCCAGAATAATTACTACCAGAATTACTGGAATAATTGTTTTGCTGAGAAGCCTGCTGCTGAGCCTTAGCTGCTTCTTCTTGAGCCTTAGCCTCATCTTCAGCCTTGGCCTTATTTACATCATCAATACGAGTTTGATAACGACTGATCTGTTCATTGATTTGATCAATGAACTTCTTAGAATCCTTTTTGGCATCTTCAAAAATAAGCTTCTGATTGTCTTTATTAGAAATATCATTAAGAAGGCCATTAAGGCTATTTATATGCTGTTGGAGAGAGTCGGTATCTTCAGTAGAATTTACATCAAAATTAACATGGTCAGCTAGAGAAGTATTCCACTCATTATTTTGAGCATTACGGCAGTCTTTAATGATGGAATCGTATTTATTAAGCAACTTCGTCCAATCAGGGGAAGTACCATCAGCATACTTAAATTTGTCATCAGAGATTTCTTTATTCAACATCTCTTTATTGTTTTGAGCATTTCTAATGGTATCAAGACGTTGCTCAAATGTTAGTAGCCTAGGATCAGCTTTAAAGGCAACAACACTATCGCTAGCCTTTGAATACAAAACTTCAACCTGCTGATTATGTTCACTACATGCTTGTTTGTAATTGTAACCAGCATAACCAACGACACAACCAGCAATAAGCAGAGCAACAATACCGGCACCAATAATTACCCGCTTTTTAATCGAAGAATTTTTAACTTCTTCATTTCCCTGAGTTTTATCTTCAGGATTGTCAATCTTGTCATAGTTAAGATCGGTCATTTTAACCTCTAAATATTAAATCCGCGAGCGGTTCATGCAACTAGAGACCTACCGAACCCAACCGCTTGCTTTCATACCCGATTTATTAATCCCCGTCCCAGAAAAATCCTGAGTTGCGGTGAAATAAGGACTTTTTGGCGTAGATGCCGCTATTCAATCCCTATTTCACCGCAACGTAGTAATTACTTGTGGACCAGCCTGGCGCAGAAGTGGCCGTCGTAGGAATCGGCGTTTACCGGCACGCTTTGGAAGAGGCCTCGATCGTTCTGGCGTACGGATACGAGCTTCTTGGCCTGATCGAACTCGGGGAGTTGCAGAATCTGCGCATCAGAGAGCGGCGCCACGGTAAAGCCGGCGCCTCGGGAGAAGCAGGAAGGCATCCACGACCTGCGTGTTCTCCTCGTCGAAAACCGAGCACGTCGCATAGATGAGCTCGCCGCCGGCAGCCACGCGCGCAGCAGCCTCTTTGAGCATCGTAAGCTGCAGTTTGGGCAGCTCAACCGTCACATCTTTTTCGGTCAGGCGCCACGGTATCTCAGGATGACGGCGCATGGTTCCGGTGCCAGAGCACGGCGCATCGATAAAGACCGTGTCGAACTTAACCGGCTCGCCAAGCATGGCATCAAACGATGTGAGCACCTCATTAAGCTCGCAGGCATCACCCGAAACCGTGCGAACGCCCTGAATACCGGCCTTATGCAGACGAGCGAGATTCAGATCGCACTTGCGATCATGCAGATCGAGCGCCGTATGCTGACGCTCATAGCCCGCACGCTTGGCCTGGCACATCATCACATAGGTCTTGGTGCCACGGCCGGCACCAATCTCAAGGCAGCTGCCAGGGCGCGTGGCAGCTGTGGCGATAAGCTGGGCGTTAAGGTCCGAGGCCACGGCAGCAGCACGCTCAAATACGCCCGACGCAACCGTAACCTGAGCATCGACCGGAGCATGGCAACCCGGGAACACGGGTGCCACAAGCTGCGAGATATACGGATCGGGCTTGGACGCAAAGGCGTTCTCATGCAGGGCCAGCGGTGCGGGGGCCAGATTGCCGGCAAAGTTAAGCGCACCCTCTGGAGTGTCAAACGACGCCATAATGCGAGCGCATAGCCAGCGAGGTAGACCCATCAGGCGCGACAGACGAACCAAACGTCGCTCAGACTCATCCACATCGGACGCAGTAGCAAAGTCCTCAACATTGTCTGAAACCTTATGGAGTACAGCATTGGCCAAGCCAGCGGCGGACTTAGCACCGCAGCGAACCAGCTCAACACCCTGACTTACGGCAACGCGGCCCGGCGTATGCAGATAGAGCATCTCGAAGGCCGAGATACGAAGCGCCATGCGAACACGCGGCGCAACCTTTTTAGGCTTATCGAGAAACTGATCGAGCAGCTCATCCAAAATACCCTGGGTGGCCGCAACGCCAAGTGCCAAACGAGCTGCAAAAGCAGAATCGCGCTGGTCAATGGCCTTGGCCGAAGCACGGGACGAGAGCACGTCGCGCGCGTACATGCCGCGGCGATCGGCTTCCATCAAAACATCAAGCGCGAGCTTGCGCGCGGGAGACAGTTTACTCACGACAAAACACCCCACGAAAGATCGGCACCCTGCAGGCCGGCAGCCCAGGCAGAAGCAGCCATAGCACGCTTGCCATCGGGCTTAACCTCGAGCAGCTCGACCGCGCCATCGGACAGGCCAAGGTAGACACGCTTGGCCTTAACGAGAACCTGACCCTCGCCGAGCGACACATCAGCCGCCGCAGCATCGAGCACACGCACGGTCTTGCCGGCAATCACGCAACGAGCAGGCGCGGTATCGGACGAAGCCAGCATATGGCGCACGCAATCAAGCGCCGCCATGTGCGGATCCAGGCGCATCTCCTGCTTAGAAATCTTGGCAGCATGGGTAACGAGTGCCTCATCCTGTTCAGTCCACACGGCGGTGCCATCGGCAAGAGAAGGAAGCGTATCGGCAAGCAGTTTACCGCCAAGCTCACCAAGCTCCATGGTCAGCGCCTCAGCATGCTTACCAGCAACTGACGTTGAGGCCTGGGCGCAATAAGCGCCGGTATCCACGCCATGCCCAATACGCATGATAGAAACGCCAGCAATCTCGTCGCCAGCGAGAATCGCACGCTGAATAGGAGCAGCCCCACGCCAACGTGGCAGCAGCGAAGCATGAACATTCACAATACCAAGCGGCGCCATATGCAGCACCTCATCAGGCAAAATGCAACCATAGGCAGCCACACAGAAAATATCGGCATCGGCAGCCTCGAGCTGATCGATGACGTCCGGCGTCATACGATTAACCTCAATGACCGGCAACCCCAGCTCCAGTGCCTTAGCCTTAACAGGAGACGGCTCAAGCTTCTTACCACGCCCACGAACAGCATCAGGACGAGTAACAACAAGCGCAATTTCATTCCCAGCCTCAACAAGCGAAGTCAAAGAAGGCACAGCAAAATCGGGCGTACCCATAAACACAATACGCATAAAGAACGTCTCCTCTCAACCAAAGCCGAGACGGCTACAAAGAACAGCGGAAAGCCAAGTCACCAGCCCATCCGCAATAACATTTCAACAAGAACAAATATACCCAAAACCAAAGAAAGAGCCGCAATAAAAGCAGCTCTCTCTCAACAAAGACTATCAGCGAAGACGCCCCTCCCTGGCCCAACGGCACCCGGGCGAAAAGGAGCACGAAAACGCAGTCCCCTTCCGCCGCAGGCTTAGGTTTTGCTCCACGCGCAGTTCCGCACGAGCCGAAGAGCACTTAATGTGCTCTTCGTGCGAGCAGGACTGTCCGCAGCAGCGAGTAAAGGTAAGAACGCCCCGCCCCAACCCAGCTAACAAAGGAGCTGATATGTGCGATTGCACAGATCATAAGGATGAGATCCCTGCCTACGACGCGCAGGCCATTGAGTCCCGGTGGATGAAGGCCTGGGAAGACTCCGACCTCTTTGCCGTCGACACCGACGACAGTAAGCCCAAGAAGTACGTCCTCGAGATGTTCCCGTATCCGTCGGGCGACCTGCACATGGGCCACGCGCGCAACTACACCATCGGCGATGCCATGGCCCGTCAGGCCCGCATGCGCGGCTTTGACGTGCTGCACCCCATCGGCTTCGACGCCTTTGGCCTGCCCGCCGAGAACGCCGCCATCAAGCACAACACGCAGGCTGCCGCCTGGACGTATAAGAACATGGACCAGCGCTCGCACGATGAGGCGTATGGGCTTCTCCTACGATCTGGATCGTACCGTTAAGACCTGCAGCCCCGACTACTATCGCTGGGGTCAGTGGATCTTTGAAAAGATGTGGGAAAAGGGTCTGGTCTACCGCAAGAAGAACCCGGTCAACTGGTGCCCCACCTGCAAAACCGTTTTGGCCAACGAGCAGGTAACCGAGGGCAAGTGCTGGCGTTGCGGCACCGAGCCCGAGAAGCGTGACCTCGAGCAGTGTACTACAAGATCACCGACTACTCCCAGGAGCTGCTCGATGACCTGGAGAAGCTCCCCGGCTGGCCCGAGCGCGTCAAGCAGATGCAGGCCAACTGGATCGGCCGCTCCGAGGCGCGAGGTTGACTTTACCCTGTGCGACAAGGATGGCGAGCCCATCGAGGGCGACGAGGGTAAGATCACCGTCTTCACCACGCGAGCCGACACACTCTTCGGTGTCTCCTTCTTTGTCCTGGCTCCCGAGTACGCGCGCCTGCACGAGCTCGTCGAGGGCACTCAGTACGAGGAGGCCGTCACCAAGATCGTCGAGGACTCCAAGCATATCTCTGCCGTCGAGCGCGCCCAGGGTACCCTCGAGAAGCACGGCGCCTTTACGGGCCGCTACGTGGTAAACCCCGTCAACGGCGAGAAGATCCCCGTGTGGGTTGCCGACTATGTCGTTGCCGACTACGGCACCGGTGCCGTCATGGCCGTTCCCTGCGGCGACCAGCGCGACTTTGAGTTCGCCCGCAAGTACGACCTGCCGATCGTGCCGATCATCCTGGACGATGAGGATCGCGCTGCCGTCGAGGCTAGCGGCGAGACCATCGACACCTTCCATGCCGAGACCGTCGACTGGGATTGCGCCCACGCTGCCGAGGGCACGCTCGTCCAGTCGGGCAAGTACACCGGCATGCGCGGCGGCAAGCACTCTGAGGGCGAGGCTGCATCGTGGCCGACCTCGAGGCCATGGGCTGCGGCCGTCGCAAGGTCGAGTTCCGTCTGCGCGACTGGCTCATCAGCCGTCAGCGTTATTGGGGCAACCCCATCCCGGCCATCCACTGCGAGCGCTGCGGCATCGTGCCCGTGCCCGAGGACCAGCTGCCGGTGACGCTGCCCGAGAACCTGGACCTGGGTGCCGGCGAGACCCTCGCCGAGTGCAAGGAGTTCTACGAGACCACCTGCCCGGTCTGCGGTCGCCCGGCCAAGCGCGAGACCGATACCATGGACACCTTCACCTGCTCCAGCTGGTATTACCTGCGCTATACCGACCCGCACAACACCGAGCTGCCCTTCTCCCGTGAGGCCGCCGATCGTTGGATGCCCGTCGATAACTACATCGGCGGCATCGAGCACGCCATTTTGCACCTGCTCTACAGTCGCTTCTTTACCAAGGCGCTGCGCGACCTGGGCCTGCTGAGCGTTGACGAACCCTTTACCAACTGCTGTGCCAGGGCATGGTCAAGGACGAGAACGGCGACACCATGTCCAAGTCCAAGGGCAACGTCGTGCCCCCGAGTTCAGTCATTGAGCCCTACGGTGCCGACACCATGCGTCTGGCGATCCTGTTTATCGCCCCGCCCGAGAAGGACTTCGACTGGGATCCCAAGGCCGTCGAGGGCGCTAACCGCTTCATTAAGCGCGCCTGGCGTATCGTGTGGCAGCTCGTCCAGTCCGGCGACGCAACGTGGCCTTTGACAAGTCCGCGCTCGACGAGGTCGCGATGAAGCTCTATCGCGAGCGTCACCGCACCATTGCCAAGTGCACCGAGGACTTTGACCGCGGCCAGTTCAACACCGCGATCTCGGCCGTCATGGAACTCGTCAATGCCGCGAGCGCCTACCTCAACGCTACTGAGGGCGCTTCCCGTGACAAGGCCCTGTGCTACGGCGTGGCCAAGGATATCGTGAGCTCCTTGCCCCCATCTGCCCGTTCTGGCCGATGAGCTGTGGCATGAGGCGCTCGGCTGTGAGGGCAACGCCTACACCGCCGCCTGGCCCGAGTTTGACCTGGCCGAGTCCATCGAGGACACGGTGCAGATCGTCGTACAGGTGCTCGGCAAGGTCCGTGGCCGCATCGACGTCGCCCGCGACGCCTCCAACGAGGAGATGCAGGCTGCCGCCGAGGCGCCGTTGCCAAGTGGCTTGAGGGCAAGACGGTCGTCAAGGCCATCTGCGTGCCCGGCAAGCTGGTTAACCTGGTGGTCAAGTAAGCGCTGCGCGTATAGCTGACATCTAAAAGCGAGGGGCGATTCCGTAGGGAGTCGCCCCCTCTTTTTGGTTAAGGACACTTGCGACAACACCCAATTATCCATTTCTTGTGGAGAACCTGTGCTCACGCTGACCTGCGGGTTTGTGTTGTGGTTGCACGTTTGTGCAGGTATTGGTATAGTTTGCTTGCAAATGAAGTTGTAATTGAAAGAAGTGGGGTTTCGGCCCCGCTTCTTTTTTGTATGGATGGAGGTGCCGCAATGGTCAAGACCAAGACCGAGCAGGCGATCATCGACGCGCTCGAAGCCGTCGCTCCCCAGCACGATGTCGACATCGTCGACGTCGAGCTCGTGGGTGCCACCAAGGCCCCCTGCGTGCGCGTGCGTATCGAGGGTGCCGAGGGTCAGAGCCTGTCGCTCAACGACGTCACGGCCAATACCAAGTGGGTCGACGACGCGATTGAGGAGCTCGACCCCATCTCTTCGAGCTATACGCTCGAGGTATCGAGCCCGGGCATGGCGCGCCCGCTGCGCCGTCCGCGCGACTTTGCCCGCTTTGTGGGCGAGGACTGCGAGCTCACCTCCACCGCCACCGAGGGCCGTCGCAAGTACGCCGGCAAGATTGCCGCCGCCACCGAGACGAACGTGACCCTCGAGCTCGAGGACGGCGAGTCCGTTACCCTCGATTTCTCTGATGTTAAAAAGTGTAAGTTGAAGCCCACCTACGACTTCAAGCCCGCGAAGGAAGGAAAGTAAGATGCAGCATCCGACATGATGTCCGCCCTGATGGAGCTTTGCCAGGAGAAGCACATCGACCAGCTCTACCTGATCGACCGCCTTGAGCAGTCGCTCGCCAAGAGCTATGCCGAGATCCTGCATCTTGAGTGGGGCGCAAAGGTGACCATCGACCGCACCACCGGCAAGATCTACGTCTACCGCCTGGAGCCGATCGACGATTCCATGGACGAGGAGGGCAACTTCACCGAGTTCGAGGAGATCGACGTCACCCCCAAGAACACGAGCCGCATCGCTGCCCAGCATGCCAAGGCCGAGATCAACGCCATCGTGCGCAACTCCGCCCGCGAGCAGATCTACGAGGAGTTCTCCGGCCGTATCGGTGACCTCATCAGCGGTACCGTGCTGCAGTCCACCCCCCGACTTCACGATCGTCAAGATTCGCGAGGGCGTCGAGGCCGAGCTTCCGCACTTCGATCAGCGCCGTTACGAGAACGAGCGCAACGAGCGTCCGATGGGCGAGCGCTACCTGCACAATCAGCACATCAAGGCCGTGATCATCGATGTTCGCGACCCCAACTCCAACCTGCAGCCGGTTCGCGGCGAGCACAGCCGTCCGCCGATTGTCATCTCCCGTACCCACCCCGAGCTCATGCGTCGTCTGTTTGAGCAGGAGGTGCCCGAGATCTATGAAGGCACCGTCCAGATCAAGTCGATCGCCCGCGAGCCTGGCCAGCGCTCCAAGGTCGCCGTCCACTCGCTCGACGATCGCCTGGATCCCGTTGGCGCCTGCGTCGGCCCCAAGGGCAGCCGTGTTCGCGCCGTCGTGGGCGAGCTCCGTGGCGAGCGCGTCGACGTTATCTTGTGGGATGCCGATCCGGCCGTCTACGTCGCCAACGCCCTGTCGCCTGCTAAGGTCACCCGCGTCCTCATCGACGAGGAGAAGGCCTACGCCGGCGTTATCGTGCCCGATGACCAGCTGTCCCTCGCCATCGGCAAGGAGGGCCAGAACGCCCGCCTCGCCGCGCGCCTGACCGGCTGGCACATCGACATCAAGTCCGAGACCCTTGCCGCCGACATCCTCAAGAACGTTCCCGTCACGAGGAGCCCGCCGCCGACTGATCGGTGACGAGGAGGACGAGGACGTCCGTCGCTGCGAGTTCGTGTCCGAGGACGGCATCCAGTGCCGCAACCAGGCCCGTCCCGGCTCCCGTTTCTGCGGTGTCCACGACACCGACGCCTTCGATGATGCGGAGGACCTGATCTAGCGCGCGGTCGCGCGGGCAGGTCCCGGCGCATCTCCCACGCTCGTTCAGTCTCTAGCACAAGGTGCCAGAAAGGGTAGGTGAAGTCATATGGCAAAAGTCCGTGTGTCCACCCTGGCCAAAGAGTTCGGCATGACCTCCAAGGAACTGATGGGTCATCTCGCCGAAATGAAGATTCCCGCTAAGTCCGCCTCCTCCGCCCTGGAGGACGCCTATGTCGCCATGGTCCGCAAGCAGCTCGCCTCGGTGATCGAGGCCCGCGCCCAGGAAGTCGAGGCCGCCAAGCAGGCCGAGGAGCAGGCTGCCGCTGCGAGGAGGCAGCACG
>ENA-OQIM01000271-OQIM01000271.1-human-gut-metagenome-genome-assembly--contig:-NODE-271-length-19064-cov-1.119924_pt1 | contig 19064 bp, 21 predicted proteins | sample MGYA00242579_ERZ504744 | MGnify/ENA primary metagenome ERZ504744 (study PRJEB26092, sample SAMD00036441) | human gut metagenome | host: Homo sapiens | study: EMG produced TPA metagenomics assembly of...
CGAAAAACATACCTGTCTTTTCGTGAAACCGCCAAATTCAGTCCTCCCCCAAAAGTTCTATCCACATCCTATTTTTATCATCACGATAAATATCGAATATATTCTCATGTGCCAATGACAAGGTATCACCTGCCATTTTATGATACCAACGTCCGTCAATACATAAACCCATCGTACGGGTTCCCAACCATAATTTACCATCTCCATCACAAGAAGCCGCATAAATATAATTGTATGGCATCTTATAACAAGATGCAGCCTCCAAATTTTTTATCATAAGCGTAAACATTCCCTTGACGCGTACCAAACCAGAAACCACCATCGGGCATCTTTACCACTGTACGTATAGCATTCACATAATCATTTATACTCTCATGTTCCGGATAAATACGATAAGATCCTTCACTTAATACGGACAAAAGTGTAACACCGGCAAACTCCGATCCTACCCATACATTTCCAGAGTGATCGAGTAATAAGCTATGCAGAAAATTGGAATGAACTAGATTTTTACCAGTCTCCTGATAAGTGTAATGGCTGATTATATCTTCTTGGGGATTATACACAAATAAACCATAGCCAAAAGTAGATATCCATATCAATCCTCTGTTATCCTGTATTACTTCATAGCGTTCCTCGGCAGCAGGCATCATCTGAGCGGCATCTATCAATGACAGTATTTTACATATTCCGGTTTCCTTCTGAAAATAATGCAACACACCGGTCTGATTAAAAACATAGAAATCCCCCTGATTATCTCTGACAAAACGAGCGTTGGGGATATTAATCGGGTTGTCTAATCTTACCTGCCGGTAGATAAATGAAACCTGTAACTTCCTTTTGTTGTAAAAAGCCACCAATCATCTTTCGTGCCAAAATGAGTAGTAAAATGAAAGTCAACGTCATCCTTTCCGATTCTTTGAACAAAATGTAGTTTTTCATCCTCATCATAAACATAAATATCACCATTATCAGCAAGAAAAAAGCATGCGTTCTCATAAGAAAATGCTGCTCTGAAATTATGCATATCAGAAATTACTTCGATTTTGTTTCTTGTTACTTTCACCAATCCTTCCTGAGTACAAATCCAAACATTCCCTCTAGAATCTTCAATCAAACTATTCACTTTATTAGAAGGTAGTTTGCCATTTTCACATTGAAATGTCACAGAGGAAAAATGTTCATTTTCAAATGAAATCTTTCTGCAACCTTTTTGTCCATCCCATAACCAATTATCACCATTAGCAGTTTCTACACGATAAGCATAAGCTTGGTCGTGTTCCCCACATCCTGTAAAATCCACAAAACAATTATGTCTTAAATCATAGCAACTGAATACATTTGAAGTAGAAAGCACCCATAAAAAACCATTTTTTATCTTCATCAATCTTCTTGACATGATAATCCGCTAATGAAATCGGACTATCCTTTTCCGGTAACAATGTTATAAAAGAGTGACCATCATACCGGCTCAGTCCATTAGTGGTACTAATCCAGATAAAGCCTTTCTTATCTTGAAAAATATCTCTAATTGTATTATTGGCCAATCCGTCACTGGATGTAATATGAATAGATTGTATATCAATAACTGCATATGCATTCCATTCCAGACAAACAAAGAAAGAGCAACAAAAAAAATATACGATTTTTCATATCATTCGGTTTAACATCAGAATAATACCGCAAAATTAAAAAAGGTATTTTAAAAGTGATTTTTAAAATACCTTTTTTAATTAGGAAGCCTTTACTAACCAACAAGCAGAACAAGTTCCTGCGATGCCATTCCTTCGACCTCCACTTTTACTTTGAGCTGTCCCCGCATACGCCCTGCCTGTACTACTATTTGGGCACGACCCAAATAAGTGGGTAAAATATGACTGCTAAAACGTTCACTACGACGCATCTCGCCACTATCTATCCCCATCAAACGTCCGTTACCCTCCACGGTCACTTTCACTTGTCTGTCATCTATCCGTATGGGGATGCCTTGTTCATCATATAAATTCAAAGAGATATGAGATAAATCCTGCCCGTCAGCCTTTAACTGTTCCCGATCCGCTTTCAGAGTAAAACGGACAGCTTTATTTCCGGAAGTCTGTATACTGTCACGGCACACTTCTATCCCATCTTTATACCCTATCACCACCACCTTACCCGGACGATAAGGTTGATTCCATTTAATCGTATTATTTATATAATCCCGTGGCTTTCTAGGTCCATATACCTTTCCTCTAGGATCTATCAACATCACTTCGTCACAATTAGACGGCGTTTGAATCTGCATGACACGCGCATCCTGATAAGGAAAAGTCCAATCGTGTACCATTCCCGGTGCTTGCCAATGGTCTTTACCCGGATCTTCATCCAAATTATAATCTATGACATAAAGTCCCAAAAAAGGCTTCTCATTCCACAAAGCCCGAAAATATCCTCCTCTAGGTTTTTCAGACATACACATGTCAAACGGAGCAGAAGGCCATCCCTTACTAGGCCAACCTGAACTCTCCCCAATATAATCCACACCGGTCCACATGAAAGAGCCACAAATATATTCATGTTCCATTACATAATTCCATGGATTTTCTCATCATAATCACGTGAATCAAATTCACGTATGCTACTATAATAAGGATAGCTCTCACTGATCAGGCAAATACGTTCCGGGTATTTCTTTTTATCATAAATCAACCGAGGTCCATATAATTATACCCTAGTACATCTGTCACCGAAGCAAATTTATCTTCAAATCCCGGCTGCAAAGCGAGCATAACAAGACGGCTCGGATCCAGTTGATGTACAAAATCCTGCACATACCAGCACGTTCAATCCCTGTATCATCTTTTAATTTTGCCTCAGCCAACTCATTACCTATACTCCACAAGATAACAGAAGGATGATTACGGTCACGAATTACCATATCGCTGATATCCTGCTGCCAGCTAGAATCAAAAAAATTCTTCATAATATCCCGATTTCCATTTATCAAAAGCCTCATCTATAACCAAAAAGCCAATAGAATCACAATAGTTAAGAAATTCCGGAGAAGGAGGATTATGCGAGCAACGGATAGCATTCGTGCCAAATTCCTTTAAAATAAGCAAACGGCGTTCATAAGCCCTATCCGGTACAGCCGTTCCCAAACATCCTGCATCCTGATGAAGCACATGCCTTTCAGCTTAAGATGTTTGTTATTGAGAAAAAACCCTTGTCTTTATCAAATTTCACTGAACGTATTCCAAAAGGAGTCAGATATTTATCAATTGTCTTTCCTCCTTTTTTATAATGGTTTCCACCGTATAACGATAGGGAAAATCCAAATCCCATAATTTAGGATGCTGACTAACAAATTCTGAACTACTTCAGCTGTTTTTTCTTTATCAAGTTTCAACGTAGTCCGGGCCATCACCTCTTTACCTTCTGCTTTTACAATTTTTCCATCACCATCCAACAGGCGTTGCTGGACAATCACTGTTGTCGGTAACTCCATGGAGTTTTCGATAGTAGTGACAATCTTGACCGTTGCCTGGGATTCAGTTATCTCCGGTGTCGTAACATAAGTTCCCCACATTTTTACATGAACAGGTTAGTCACTTGCAACCAGACATGCCGATAAATGCCGGAACCAGTATACCAGCGAGAAATTTCTGAATGATCTACCTTGATTTTCAAGTCATTACTCTCTCCATATTTCAGGAAAGGGGTCAGATCTGTTTCAAACGAAGTATATCCATAACGATGATAAGCAATCTCCTTTCCATTCAAAAAATAGTAGCTTTATGATAAATACCATCAAAAACAAGACTAACTTTTTGATTTTTGTAACTCGCCGGAATCATAAAAGATTTGCGATACCAACCTATGCCACCCGGCAAATAACCACTCGCTCCTCCTGCTTTTTCATCAAAATCCAACTCCACACTCCAGTCATGCGGTAATTGTACCTCTCTAAAATCTCCATTTTCTCCTAATCTAAACTGCCAGTCAAAGTCAAAATTCTGCCGAATGCGATTAGCAGCCCCCGACAAATCAAATACAAATATGCACAAAATGGCAATAAGCAACTTTTTATTTTTCATAAATAATCTACTTCTCTATTTTCCGATAAAAAGAGGGTGTGCCACATAACAAAGCAATTATCAAAAATAGCTTTTGACACACCTCTTTACCTTTTCACCTTCAAAACTAACTTTGTTTAACTTATATACTTAATATCCCTCATTTTGTTTATATAATCCCGGAGTCACATTTAATTGTTCAATGGAATAGGATATAAATAACGTCCTGTCTTTACATTATTCTTATCGGTACCATCCGGATTATGATAACTATCAAATAAACTTTGAATTTCCGTTTGCCATTCCCCCCAACGCACCAAATCAAACCAACGCACTCCTTCTCCCATTAATTCTATTCTACGCTCCCGTTTTATCAATTTCAAAGCATCTGCAGCACTTACCGTATTCACCTCATCACAACCGGCTCTTTTACGGATATCATTCACATAAGCTACAGCTTCCATTATTTTACCTTCTTCAACCAATAACTCAGCATACATCAACATCATATCTTCCAAGCGTAAAATAGGAAGATTTACAGGCCAGTCATTATCGTCTTTCATTGTGACTTCCGGAGTCAGTGACATCCCAAGTTCCGCTATCTTCCGTTTACTAGGCATAAACTTATAAAACATTGATTTTGTATAAACATCCACTTGCGAACCATCTTCCAAAATCAATTTCTCTTTTGTATTCGTATAAGCCGGATAATTAAGCTCTGCCTCATATCCTGTCAGAACAGAAAAACCATTCCCTCTTCCATCTTTTTTCCCATCAGAATAAATTTTATCAAATTCATACATCAAACTCTTTTCCACATAAATTTCATTTCCAAAGATTCTTCTATTCGTATAGGAAGGAGGTAGAGCCATACTGAAATTAAACAAAGCGCTGTTGCCTGTTCCTCCCGTACGATACTGAATAGCAAAAATAGAGTATTTATTATAATAATCCGTGCTCGGCATCCACTGCTTTCTCCATTCATCAAGTGTCGGAGCCCAATATTTATTCTGATTGGATTTTGAGTAATTCAACACAATTTCCAATTGCTTTTTAGCTAATATCTTGGCATCGGAATCATAATATGGGAAACCCGCCAAAGTCATATACACACGTGCCAGCATAGCTTCTGCCGCCATCTTGTCCGCACGCCCCTGCAATACAATCGAAGTTCCATTCGCACTCACCATATTTTCTTTTAGAGGAAGCATCGTCTGCGCATTAATCAAATCAGGAACCACTATATTATCCAAAACTTCCCGTGCAGACGATTGAGGTACTTTCTTCACTTCACTAGGCGATAAAGGAGCATCAATAATCGGAACATTACCAAAAGGCGTGATAACTCAAAATAAGCCATCCTCTCAGAAAATAGACTTCGCCCATAAACTGCTTTTTAATCTTATCATTCGATTCAAAGTTACATCCTGCTATTTTGGCAATAGCAGTATTCGCATCATAAATTACTTTATACCATGTATTCCATACACTATTAAAAGTTGCCAAATCACTGGTAGCTCTGAATGTGCTTATCTCTGAAAAATCTCTCAACCCATTAGGTCTTGGTTCTGTCCATGCATTATCCGAACGACATTCAGACATCAATAAATACTCTGAATTGGCAAGTTCACGCAAATCGGAATAAATACCTACCACCCCTTGTTCAGACTGACTGGGAGTCTGATAGAAACCATCAGAGGTCATTAAATCAGCAGGAGGAGTTTCCAAATAATCATCGCACGACATAACAAAGAACATCAATGCACTCAATTGCAATATATTTTTCAATTTGAACATAGCTCTATATTTTTATTAGAAATTAACGTTGATACCCAAAGTGTAAATTCTCGGTGAAGGATAACCACCATAGTCCAATCCCAAAGCACTGCTACCTCCGGGTGAGGAACTGGCTGCCGTATTGGCCGCCTCCGGAGAGTACCCTCCATAATAACTATCCCATTTAGCCAGATTTTCAATGGATACATATACACGTGCATAGGAAATAAATTTAGGATTAATAGGTAATTTATACCCCAAAGTCAAATTCTTGATACGCAGATAATTGGAAGAATATAACCATCGGGAGTCTAACGTAGCACCTGTAGTAGAACTTAAAATATAAGGTACTTTTCCATTGCCCGGCTCATCTTCCGACCACCATGCCTCTCTCCAATGTCCTAAAGCATTCCCTTTAGCCCCCATACCCGGACGGTCAATGGCACGTCCCAATACACCAAAAATCTTTCCTCCTGTCTGAGCTGTCATCAAGATAGACAAATCAAAATTTCTGTAAATAAAAGTATTCGTCATTCCAAATACTAATTTAGGAGTAGGACTACCTAAATAGTCCCTGTCATTATCTTTATCGAACACACCATCATTATTTACATCTTTGTATCGGATATCACCCGGTACAATTTGTTTTCCTTCAAAAGTAACCGGCTTTCCTCCATGGGCAGCACTGTAAGCATCAATTTCAGCTTGATTTTTCCATACACCTATTGCATCATACATATAGAATGTATTAACAGGCTTTCCCACAGTCAGAATATTAGACGGATTGTTCTTATCAAATCCCGAATATACCGGAGTATTATCTTTCCCTAGAGCTTTCACCTCATTTTTATTATATGACATATTGAATGACGTATCCATGAAATTTTCCTGTGAGATTATGCGTATTCAATTCGATCTCAAAGCCTTCATTATGGATATCTCCTAAATTATCCCAAACGGTAGTAAAACCGGAAGCTCCTTCCACAGGTACCTGATATAACAAATCAGTCGTATTCTTGGTATACCAATCCAGCGACAATTGAATTCTATTATTGAAGAATCCTAAATCAAGCGCAACATCAGTACTATGTGTTTTTCCCAACCTAAATCAGCATTACCTAAAGAATTTGCCTTATAACCGGGAGCACCTGCATAATTTCCTGCAGACAAAGTAGGATAAGCAGCCGTGTTACTGATAGAATTATTACCGGTCACACCATAGCTAGCCCTCAGCTTCAATGTATTCCACCAAGACATTCCCCAATTTTTAAAGAATTTCTCATTTGACACTAACCAACCTCCGGAAACAGCCGGAAAGATGCCCCACTTATTGTTAGCTCCGAATACGGAACCGCCATCATAACGCAAACTACCGGACAACATATAACGTTCTGCATAATTATATTGCAAACGTCCAAACACAGACAACAATTTATTGGCTGTTTTCTCTGTTACCGTATTAGTTCCTGCTGTAACTTTCGAACCATCAAAGGAACCTGTTATGGCATCATTGGGAAATGGTTTGTTAAAAGATTGGGCCGTACTGAAACCAAGATTACTCTGTTCGGAAGAAAAACCCGCTATTACACTAATTCCATGATTGCCAAAAACATGGTCATAATTTGCAAGAGCCTGCAAAAGAGTACTCCATTTTCTTTCCGTATTATGCCCCCCGAAGAGTTTTGTCCTTCTCCCTGCGCCCAACTACCGGTTGTACTAGTGTACTTATAATCATTTCCATCCAAATCATAATAATTAGCCGAAGCAGAAAGTTCTACCCTGAAATCTTTAAACGGAGTGATACGTACGAAAGCATTCCCAACCAAACGCATCATTCTATTCTGTTTGATATTCTTCTCCATATTATAAACCGGACTCGATGTGCTTCCCGCCCAAAGATAATAGGGATTCGGATCAACATTTGTCATATATCCTACCCCCGGTTCCGATACCGGTGTAGCATACAAAGCCTGATGTACCTGGGATCCTTACCATTTGCCTGTCCGGAACCATCCTGCACAATATACGTAGGAGCCATATTCATACCTATTGTAAGATATTTGTTTATCTTTGATTCAATATTGGCACGAAAAGAGAATCTTTCATATCCCGTACCGGTAACGATACCAGCCTGATTCATATATCCACCTGAGAATAAATAAGATGTGTTTTCCGTCCCTCCCGAAACATTCAAACTATAATCCTGTACGATAGAGTTACGAAAAAACTCATCCTGCCAATCCAACAGGCTAAGTTGTTCCGGATTGGGAGTATAAGTATGCGCATCCTCATGTCATCTCCCAAATAGTTAAACCAACGTTCATCAAAAACAACCAGATAAGAGTTTGCCGTACCTGCCTGAATTCCGAGATTAGACAAACGTGTGGCATTATCATCCTTTATACTGGCACTAGTCAAACCCAATTTCTTCGCTTCCTGCAAATAGTTTGCATCATTCCATCTCAATTTAAATTCCATCCATTCCGTCGCATTAAGCACATCCATTTTTTCTCTAATGTCTGTACACCGAAACTAGCATTGAACGCCACCTTCGCTTTTCCACTCTTACCTTGTTTAGTACTAACCAAAACAACTCCATTGGAACCACGTGAACCATAAATCGCAGCAGAAGCAGCATCTTTCAAAACTTCTATGGAAGCGATATCCGAAGGATTCAATCCGCTCAACGTATTCATAGGCACCCCATCAACACATAAAGTGGATCGGAATTTGCATTGACAGAAGCCGCACCGCGGACACGGATCTGCATATCGGCTCCCGGCTCACCTGTTGTATTACGTACTGTCACTCCAGCCAATTGACCTTGCAAAGCATTCTCTGCACGAGCCAAAGGACGATCCTCTATTGCCTTAGAATCCATTTTGGCAACCGCACCCGTCAAAGTGCTTTTCTTAACCGAGCCATATCCTATGACTACCACCTCATCCAATGTCTCAGTATCTTCTGACAATACCACCTTAATATTGTTCTGTCCCTTAACTGATACATCTGAAGTTTGATATCCGACAAAACTAATCTGCAAAATGGCATTGTCGGCCACATTCCTCAAAACAAAATTACCGTCAAAATCGGTAATCGTACCATTAGTAGTACCTTTCACCAATACACTGGCACCAATTATGCTCTCCCCTTTTTTATCAAGCACCACGCCCGATACATTCTTAACCTGAGCAAACAGGGTCATCGCAATTACCATAAGAATACCAAAGGAAAGCATCCTTTTAAAAGAATGCATACTTCCCGATAGTTTGTTCTCCGAGTCTTTCATTTGTAATTAATTAAAGTTATACATAAAATCTAATCCCTTCATTTCTTCATCAAGGAACATGGCAAAACTAGATATAATGCCATGAATAAAAAATAGCCGGAACAGCCACAAACCTCTGAAAATATGGAAAAGAATCTACATAGATGGAAAATAGTATAAACAGGGCAAAAAGCGCGATTTATTCAAGCTTTTATAAGTTTGGAGAAACGACTGTGCAGATAAAAAAGGCTCCTGAATTGTTCTTTCCAGACTAAGGAAGTTCTCTATATCACAACCATCCGCCTTAATGAAAGAATCAAGCCGTAACAATTTTCCAATGAATTAAAACAATAAATACAGATACAATTGACTGTTATTGTTTTTCTTTGTCATCCACATAATATGAACCAAATGAAAAACTTATTTATGAAACAATTACTATCACTCCTGTTATGCTTGAGCATAATAGTACCCTCAATGGCAAAAAAAGAACAAAGAAAACAAAATGTGTTTCCTGATGGTACTCCTATCTCCGAATGGTTTCTCCAAACTAAAGTGGTCCATCCTGACTCCTTAGGAAAAAAATACGACCTTTCCGATTATGGAATTGAAAGCAATCCCCATATCGTTCAAACACAGAAAATACAAAAGATCAATAGACGAAGCGGCAGCCAATGGCGGTGGGTCATTTACATCCCTGAAGGAATTTATAAAAGCGGTTCCCTCTTTTTCAAACAAGGGACTCATCTTTATTTGTCAAAGGCGCCACCTTACTAGGTAGTGAGAACATTATGGATTTCCCTCTCCTCATGACTCGCATTGAAGGTGAATACTGCAAATACTTCGGTGCATTAATCAATGCCGACGGGTTAGATACCTTTACAATTAGCGGCAAAGGTACAATTGACGGAAACGGCACTCCCTACTGGAAAGCTTCGCCTACGTCGCGAATGGAATCCTCAATGTACAAACAAGGATGAAATGCGACCACGCCTACTTTACATAGCTCATTGCCGTAATGTGCAGGTTGCTGATGTGACTTTACAGAACTCTCCTTTTTGGACCAGCCATTATTATCGCTGCGATAAAGTGAAATTACTCAATCTACGAATTTTCTCTCCTATCAAACCTATAAAATCAGCTAGTGCGGACGGTATAGATATGGATGTATGTACCAATTTTCATATTAAAGGATGCCGGTTTACTGTAAATGATGACGCCATCTGCTTTAAAGGTGGAAAAGGACCTTATGCCGATCAGGATACTTATAACGGTCCCAATAAAAACATTCTAATAGAAGATTGTTTCTTTGATCATACTACTGGCAGTTGCATGACTTGTGGCAGCGAGTCCATCCATGTCTATAATGTATTAATGCGCAATTGCAGAGCAGAAGGCGGTAATGAACTACTTCTATTGAAAATGCGGCCTGATACTCCGCAACACTATGAATACATCACAGTAGAAAATGTAAAAGGCTTCTGCAAGGCTTTACTAGGAGTTTCGTCATGGAAACAATTTTATGACTTGAAAGGAAGAACAACGATTCCTAAATCCTACGGAAGCCATATCACGATGCACAACATAGAACTGAAATGTGACAAATTTCTAAATGTGAATAAAAATGAAGCTGAGTATGAGTTATCCAATTTTTCATTTAAAGATGTAAAGATCGAAACTAAATTTTCCCAATGGAATAAAGATGCTTTTCACAATATTCGTATGAAAAATGTTATAGTGAATGGCCAATACCAGCAATAATTTAAATTTAAGGATCTTTTCCTTATTGTTATCTTGTAGACAATAAGGAAAAGATCCTTAAATTTTTCTCCATTCCAAATCACTTATTTACATTCACTCATAAAAATCAGTAAACATCTTCCACTTTATAAGCTACTATCCAAAACATCCGGCCTTAAATACCTTATAATTTCATATGTTGATAAACTCTTTCTTAAACAGAAGATTCAATTTCATATTAGCAATGATTTAGTTGCATATTCCTTCTATAGCTTTAAAACATTTTAAATATCAAGTTATATTTGCCCGGGATAGATATATCAAAACTTTTTTTATCTTAAAATGTTTATAATATATGGAAATGCTATTTTTACTAAAGAATTTATACCGTGATCCTCTTGCACTATCCAGATTCAGCCAATTCAGATATCTTCATATAGGCAAGGGAGAAATTATCCAAAATCTGAATGAAAACCATGAATTCCAAGTTTGTTTTGTACTAAAAGGATCTTTATGTCTCTTCAGAGATCAAATGGAATCAATGCCTCTGATAGCAGTGCAAAATGAATTTTTCTTTATCAGCAGCTTACATAAATGTAAAATCAAAACAATGGATGATGTACAACTCGTCATCCATGCATGTAATATTGTGGCCCCTTATCTACATAGCAGAATAATAGAATATCTACAAGACATATCCATCGAAGAAGTAAAACCGGTAGAAGTTCTTCCCATTTATCCGTTAATACGTTCCTACTTGGATTTGCTGGTCGATACATGAAAAATGGAACAGAAATTCCCGACTTACATCGAGCCAAAGAATATGAGCTGTTCTCATTATTTAAAATTTGCTATAGCAAAAACGAAATTGCCTCCATTTTCCGTTATGCCCTTTCGAATGATCTTCAGTTTTTCGTATCCGTCATGACACATTACAAAGCTTGCAGAACTGCCAAAGAATTAGCTATTCTATGCGGATATAACGACCTTATTTTCACACAGTTATTCAAAAAAATTTCATGGAGATACACCATATCAATGGTTACAAAAGCAAACATCTTATGAAATTGAATTCAAGTTAAAAGAAAGTACCCTACCCATCAAACAAATAATGTTGGACTATCATTTCAAGACATTTTCCCATTTTTACGACCTACTGTAAAAGGAATATTGGAGCCACTCCTAACGAAATACGTAAAAAAAGGAGAAGAATCAAAAGGTACACCTCCTCTCGAAACATATTCTGTTTCCGCAAACGATTAAACAAACATCCCGCATCCTAAAGATTATGAATATACTTATCTCCATCATACATACTGAAGCTAAGAATAAGTTTGTTTCCTGATCTCGGTATATGGATCTATTTTAAGAGTTTCTATACGTCATATAAAAACAAAATATCACAAAACTTAATCATAATCCACCATCAATATATGAAAAAAACTTATCACATATACTCCTTATGTAAAATCATATGAAGTATCTACCATTTAAAACTATCCAAAAAACGAACATTAAGAAAAATAGGAAACCTTTTTATGCAGATATAAAAGAAAAGATTGATTATATGCAAACAAATCTTTTAAATACGCAACTTCTTTTTAGCACCAAATATAGAACTTTGCACCTAAATAAAATGTGAATATTATTATAATGTAAATCGCACACAGTAGAATAACCTAAAATATAAAATTGCATGAACACCCCCAACGATACAGTATTCAATAAAGCAGAACTGAGTTTATCAAATATGTAACAACAAAAAGTAATTCATTTTTAATTATTTATAGTCATGTATACAAAAAAAGAAATGCAAAATTTATGTATTATCAGTGCTACTTTGCACATTTTTTTTCTCGTGCAGCAGTATTGATTTTGAATTACCCCAAGGTCCTCAGGGAACCAATGGCAAATCCGCTTATGAGATATGGAAAGAAGAAGTTGAAACCGGTCATATAACTGGCCTTCCACCCAAGATTGTATTAGCAGACTTTTTAGTTTATATAAAAGGAGAAAAAGGAGACAAAGGAAAAGATGGAATGTCTGCATACGATCAATGGAAAATCCTGATCACCCAAGGTAATGTCACCAACCTCATGACCCTTCGCTCATTTGGCCCTCTTCAAAAATACAGAAGCCGATTTTTGGGATTTTCTTAGCGGAAGAGACGGACAATCACCTCATATTGGTGAAAATGGAAATTGGTATATCGGCAATAAAGACACAGAAATCAAAGCTATCGGCAAAGATGGAAAGAATGGAATTAATGGAAAAGACGGACTTTCCGCTTATGAATTATGGAAACAATCTGTTGCTGACGGCAATATAAATTGGCCCAAAAACCAAACAACAATGGAACATTTCTTTTATATTTAAAAGGGAAAGATGGTGAAAATGGTATTACTCCACATGTTGGTGAAAATGGTAATTGGTACATTGGCAATCATGATACAAATTTTCCCGCTCAAGGTCAAAAAGGAGAAAATGGTAAAGACGGAGCATCCCCTTATATTGGTCCTAATGGAAACTGGTGGATCAATACATCCGATACAAAAATAAAAGCTCAAGGAGAAAAAGGAAGCGACGGCTTAACCCCTTTCATTAAAGACGGATACTGGTGGATAGGCACATCCAATACAGGGATTGCAGTGCAAGGCCCCAAAGGAGAACAAGGTGATAAAGGAACGGACGGACTTACCCCGGTTATAAAAAATGGGAACTGGTGGATAGGTACTACCGATACAAAAATAAAAGCTCAAGGAGAGAAAGGAGATGATGGCATATCTCCCCATATAGGTAATAACGGAAATTGGTGGATAGGTACTACTGATACAGGAATAAAAGCTCAAGGAGAAAAAGGAGTTAACGGAGCATCTGCATACGAATTATGGGTGAATGATGTCAAAAATGACAAAATCAAAGACAAAAATAATTCAGCATGGGCCAAAGATAAAATTACAATGGCAGATTTCTATACTTACCTCAGTGGAACAAATGGTAACAATGGAAAATCCACTTATGAACTATGGAAAGAAACTGTAGGAACAGGCAATATTAATGATCCTAAAAATCCAGGACAAAAATGGCCTTCTGACAAAGTTTCAGAATATGATTTTTTCAATTATTTAGCCGGTAAAGACGGAATAAACGGAAGCAATGGTTTGTCAGCACATGAACTGTGGAAAAATGACTTAGCTAAACGTTGTGGTACAACAGACGCACTTATCGATCACAAAAATGGTGGAGTATGGAACTGTGAAAAAAATACGTTAAATGATTTTTATGACTATCTACGCGGAAAAGATGGCAAAGACGGAGAAGATGGCAAAGACGGCAAACCCGGAGAACCAGGAAAACCGGGAACAGAAGTTACCAATCATTAAGGGTATACCTAATGTTATTGCACAATATTCTCAATCAGAATATGGTGAATATGTACGCACAACTGATGGAGGTGTACTCTATAAAGTATATGATGAAACTGGACAAATCGCACCCAAAGCTCAAGTAAAAGGTATGCCGGGTATCAATGCAGAAAAAACTTACATAACCAATGAAAACGGAGAGTTTATTGTACCTAAAGAAGATTTACCCGAAATACAAGACATAAACTTACGCTGGGGAACGGTAAAAGAAGTAACCCTAGCCGGAAAGACACCGCAAGAATCCGCTAAAAACACATATGTTCCCAATAGAGTACGCATGAGAATGATCCTTCGCGATAATTCAAATTCATTATACGATTATCAGTATCTATATTTCTATATACAACGAAAAGTTAATCCGGAAGACCAATGGCAAAATATCCCTTCTTATTTACCTAATAGTGGTTCAAGGAATTTAGACGCATATAGAGTCTCTGATAAAAATAATCCCAACAGTATTTTGTCAGACAAAAAATTATATTCAAGCCAAAATTCTAGTTCAAATAATGGAGGATATTATTACTATATTTATACCTATCGGTTCATTCAAGAAAATCCCGGAAAATTCAAAAACAATCAATCTGAATATTGGGATGGAAGTGACGTTTATTACACTGTAAAAGCTAGAGAGCCTTATTATGGAGAAACTTTCCAATGGAATGGTATTTGTTTATTAGCTCCTTATCAAATGGGACCTACGCTAAAAACATTAAAATTAAAAATAATATCCAATGGAGAAGCACCCAGTTTCTCATCTGCAGAAGGTGAATTGGATTTTTCAAAAATAGACTTTACAAGAATTTACAAATCATCGACCACACGTGTCGTTAAAGAAAATGGAATGGACTATGTAGAACCGATAGCTTATACTGAAGAAGAAGCCAACAAACTTAAAATGGCATATATCACATTCAGATATACCTCAACAGCTGGTTCACAAGAAGCATCAAGTTCTAATAACAGATCTTCTGCAGAAGTTCCAACGTTCAAAGTATTCGCACCGTTTTTAAATTCATCCATATACATTGACAATGGCAATAGTTCATATTTCTATAGATATTATCAAGGTTATCTCCGAAAAGGAAAGGATGAAAAAACATTTATTATTGAAAACTATAACAGCTCTTATGAGTTGCCCGAAGTACAAGTTATCTATGAAGAATAAAAATATGAAGAAAATATATATACATAAAATCCATCTCATACTATGCTTTACCTCAGTATTATGTTTCGGTTTACCTATAAATGCACAAAAAAGCGCAAAGAATGGAACAACCGATAATAATAAAAAAGCATGGGAAATAGGTATAGGCGCAACCGGACTTCAAATGACACGTTTTAATGTTATTAATTTCCATACTAATAATAAAGGCGGTTACACTGTAGGTACTAACAAAAAAGATTTCATTTTCGGAGGAAATCTATATTTTGCTCGTGAACTTAACTCTCATTTTTATCTAGATTTACAAGGAACATTAGACTACAGTTCCGATCCTGTCCGTAACGGTAAGGAATCAAGATGGCTAGGTATGACAGGAATCGGTTTACAGTGGCGCCTAGGTGAATATTTCCATTCAAATTATATTGATCCTTTTCTTCGAATGGGGGTCAACTATATGTACAAGAATTTTAAGATCAATTATAAGGGGATGGAAGAATTCAACAGTGAGGAGATGGGATGGAATCTGTCAAATGATTATACTAAAGAAGGGAAGGATAAACAAAATCTTATCCCTATTTCATTGGGAATAGGCGTGAATATGTGGCTTAATGACAACATTGGCATAGGACTCCAAGGAGACTATCTCATCATGCCATACAAACATATAGCCAATTCATGGCAAGGAAGCATTCGATTGATGTGGCGTCGATTGGTGTAAATCCCTAAAAGTCAAACCGGAAATTCAATATGTGGAAAAAATCATAGAAAAAGAAATAGAAAAACCTATAATCATGAAACAAATTGTAGAGACTCCAAACCAGCCCAATGTTTTATGTGATTTATTCAACAATTATCTATTTGAGTTTGAATAAAACAGAAATAACTCCTAAAGCAGCTACTATCATTGATGAAATAGCTCAAATTATGCTGACAGACACAAGCAAAAAATATCTCATTACAGGATGTACTGATGCAAAAGGATCATCACAATACAATATGGAACTATCCCAAAAACGTGCAGACGCTGTAGTCAATGCACTTATAAAGAAAGGAGTTCCCAATAAAATGTTAAAAGCAAAAGGAGTGGGCGCAAAAATATCTTATGCATCTCAGAATGCTCCCAACGAAATACGAGAAGGAGATCGTAAAATTATAGTTCAAATCGTTACAAATATGGATTATTGGAATTATATACCATAAAAAAAATTTCCCCTCTATCAAAACGGCATATATTCCTATATCGTGGAATATAGCGTTTTGCATGTTTCTAAGAAAAGTTCGAACCATGTATACCCTCATACCCTCACTGCATATATAACAGGTTTATTATAAACTATTTATGTAGTAAGGATAAAAAATACTTGCTCTTTATTCATGTTCTCATACTCTCACAACGTTTTGAAGCATATTTTTACATAACATCCTTGTTTTCAGCTATATATTCTTTTTTTATAAATTGTTTCGGCTTGATATAAAGTAGGGTATTTTAGGCTTTTTCCCCACAAAAAGTACACATGAAAAGTTTGTACCTCCACAGAATGACGGTTTACGATGTATTGGCAGCAATAAAAAAGATCAAGACGTTTAAAAAAGTTCCTGTTATTTTTTAAAAAGGTCGTCTTCTTTTTTGAAAAGTTCTTGATCTTTTAAAAAACACTTTTTGGGCATGAGGATATCACATATGTACGCATAAGACTGTACGTACACATATATAACCCTGCACATACGTATGTATAGTTCCATGCAAAAGTATGCTTCTGATGCGAAATGAAAACAGCTTTGCAACACTCTCCATATTTTACAGGTGATCCGTAATAAGGTACACCGAAAGAATACTTTGATATGCCTATTTTTACTATACATCAAAAAATAAAAAATCCCCGTAAAGTATTAATTTACAGGGATTTTCTTTGTTTTACAATTCTTTCCAGCGGAGAGACAGGGATTCGAACCCCGGGTACCTCGCAGTACAACGGTTTTCAAGACCGCCGCAATCGACCACTCTGCCACCTCTCCCAAACTTCCTTTCAGAAGTGCTTTTGTTGAAAGCGTTGCAAAGGTACGACTTTATTTTAAATATGCAAGACTTTTGAACAAGAAAAATTAAAGGTTTTATTATATTTGCACTCTCAATCGAAAAAAGCATATGAAACTAAAATGTCTTTTCTTACTGTTACTTTTGGGGATATCCTTTTGTGTACATGCACAAAAGCGCCCCGTCATCCTTGAGAAACAGTTGGAAATCATTAGGAAAGAACCTGATAACGGGGATGCCTTAAAATTTCTATGCCAATACTATTTAAATAAAGGAGATTATTCCAAAACCATCACTTACGCTGAGATTATGAAAAACGTAGCGGACAAGACTAAAAATCCTCTACTCCAACTCTATTCATATATCTACCAAGCACAAGCGCAAATGATGAGCGGACGGGAAAAAATAGCCAAAAAAAACTTGAATCTTTCTCTTGAATTAGCAACCAAACTGAATAATGACTCCACCCTTTGTTCCGTCTATGGTAGTCTCGGACTCTATTCAGCAAATATTGAAACCGATTATTACCGTGCCATACGATGGCTTTATAAAGGTATCCAATTGGCACAACAAAATAATTTCCAACAACAATACGCTTTGCTTTTAGGCAATTTAGCAAATATCTATTACCTCAAAAAAGATACAGCCGGCATCAAATACGCATTAGAATGTTATGAATTAGGACACAGTATGCGTAATCCATACATCATTTATTCCGGTGCAGTAAATTCTGCCTATATGTATTTTTTAATGAAACAGAATGAGGAAGCAATGAAATATATCCATGAAGCCGAAACATTGATGCTGGAAAATGATTTCTACGACCAAGCCCATACCTATAATCTCTTTGGCAATATATTATATGATATGGGTGAATATGCTCAGGCTTTGGAATATTACAAAAAAGCCATGAAGGATAAACAGGCGGCACAAACTTCCTCTATTGTCTATGCCCATTTGGGATATGCACGTATACTAATGCAGCAAAACAAACAACCAGAAGCTATTTTATTGTTAAAACAAGGAATAGCTATTTCTTATGCACGCGTCAACGCCATCCATCGCAATGAACTATACGAAAATCTGTCTACCTGCTATGAGCAATTGCACCAATATCATGACGCACTGAAGTATTATAAAATATTCCGTTTGGAAAACGACAGCCTTTTTCAACAAGGACAAAGAAAGAGATTTAAGCGAAATGCGATTCAAATATGACTCTGAGCGGCAGGAAAATTTAATAAAACAAAGCAAACTAGATGTAATGCAGAAAGAACAGCGTATACAGCAACAAACATTTATTCTTATTATCACTGTAATTGTTTTAGGGTTGCTTTATTACCTCTACCGCCGTAAAAACAAACTTTATTTAAGTATTGTCAAGCAAAATCAAGAAGCAATCAAAAGAGAAACGGAACTGAATCGCCGTATAAAAGAATTGGAGACCAATGCCCCCTCCATGGTTTCTACTTCCGAAAAGTATGCTTCCTCCTCACTCACCGATGAGAAAAGTTTAAAACTTTTCCGTACATTAGAGCGTATTATGAGAGAAGAAAAAATTTAACAAAGACAAATTTTACATAAACAAAAAGTAAACAAGATC
>ENA-OQIM01000273-OQIM01000273.1-human-gut-metagenome-genome-assembly--contig:-NODE-273-length-18994-cov-5.501829_pt1 | contig 18994 bp, 25 predicted proteins | sample MGYA00242579_ERZ504744 | MGnify/ENA primary metagenome ERZ504744 (study PRJEB26092, sample SAMD00036441) | human gut metagenome | host: Homo sapiens | study: EMG produced TPA metagenomics assembly of...
TCCGACGTGCGCCGCGTCGGTTTCCCCATTGGCTTTGCGCGCTGCGCGCATTGGCCATCGCGACGAACACGCCGTTATGCGATTTCGCGCGGAGCCGAAGCACACCGCGCGCGTTGGCGTACGGCATCATGCCGTCGGCGTCCTGGTAGCACACGTCATCAAGGATGAGGAACAGCGCGTTGCCTTCCACCGGCGCGTACATGGCGGCGCGCGTGCCCAGCACGCAACGCACTTGTCCGCAGCTGATCGCGAGATATGCCCGGTAACGGTCGCTGGCGCCATCTGCGCGTGAGCACCGCGAAATCGCCGTCATAGACGCCGTTCGCGGCCCCAGTCGGAGCGAATGGTTTCAAGCCGACCGACCGTAGGGTCTCAGTCATGTCGGCGATCTCCCGCATGGTCGGCAGCACCAGCACCGCCGGCTTGTTCTGAGCGAGCGCCGCGGCCACCATCCATGCCGCGCAGCGCCGCCAATGGTCGGCACCGGGTAGCAGGTCGAAGACGAACGATTGGAAACGTCTGCCTTGCAGCGCGTCATGCAGCAGATTGATGTTGCCGTATTGACGTTGCAACTGGCCGTATATCTCCTGGTCGACGGCGGCGAGCCGTTGTTTGCCCGCCGCGGTTCCTGCGGCATCGCGATTGCCGACGCGCAGCTGGCTTTCGACTTTTGCCACGCGCGGCGGCACTGCCAGGCGGAGGATATTGGCGCGCGTGCCGCCGAACGCGTCCGCGATGCGCGTCATATCGTCGCGCATGGATTCGGGAACGAGCACACGGTCGGTGACCACACGTTCGATGTAACGTATCGATGATTCGGGTGTGGCGCTGGTATCGGCGCGTTTCCATATGATGCCGTTGACCCGCTGCCCGCCGAAGCGGACGCGCACCATCACGCCGGGTTGGGCGGCCGCAGAGTATTTTTCCTCGACGAAATAGTCGAAGGTCTGTCCCAGATGCGTGGCCTGGATGTCCAGCACCACTTGGGCTATGGGATGTTCGGCGGCTGGCGTTTTGACGGCGGGCGCGCGTTTGCGCCGCTTGCGCGGGGCAAGCCCGTCAAGCGCCAGCTGCTCGGCATCCTCATTGGTCATAATGCAAGGGTAACGCATGCGCGACGCCTGTTTCATCGTAGGACGTCGGCCGCGTTTTCAAGCCTTGATGGCCTCCTTGAGTTCGTCGACCATGTTGGTGGCTTCCCAAGTGAAGTCGGCATCCTCGCGACCGAAATGGCCGTAGGCCGCGGTCTTGGAGTAGATCGGACGCTTCAGGTCAAGCTCGTCGATGATGGCGGCGGGACGCAGGTCGAACACCTTGCGCACCGCCTGCTGGATCTGCTCGCGGGTCACACCGATCTCGGTGCCGTAGGTCTCCACGTTGATGGACACCGGATCGGCCACGCCGATGGCGTAGGCGACCTGCACCTCGACCTTGTGGGCAAGGCCGGCGGCCACGATGTTCTTGGCCACCCAGCGTGCCGCATAGGCCGCGGAACGATCCACCTTGCTCGGATCCTTGCCGGAGAACGCGCCGCCGCATGGTGGGCAGCGCCGCCGTAGGTGTCGACGATGATCTTGCGGCCGGTCAGACCGGCGTCGGCTGCCGGACCGCCGAGGATGAACGAGCCGGTCGGATTCACCAGCACGCGGTATTCGTCGTGGGCCACACGGTCGGCGAGCACGTCATCCAGCACCGGACGGATCACATGTTCGGTGAGCTGTTCCTTAAGCCATGCCTGGTCCACTTCCGGGTCGTGCTGGGTGGAGACCAGCACGGTGTCGAGACGCACGGGATGGTCATCGTCGTCGTATTCGATGGTCACCTGCGTCTTGCCATCCGGACGAAGATGCGGCACCTCGCCGCTCTTGCGCACTTCGGCGAGACGATACGCCAGACGGTGCGCCAGATGAATCGGCAACGGCATAAGCACGTCGGTCTCGTCGCACGCATAGCCGAACATCACGCCTTGGTCGCCCGCGCCTTGCGCCTCATACCGCTGTTCACGGGACGCCTTCGACTCCTCCTCGCCACTCAACCGGGCAACGCCTGGTTGATTTCCGGACTTTGCTCGGTAAGCGACACCGTCACACCGCAGGAATCGGCGTCAAGTCCCACGCGGGAGCTGGTGTAGCCGATATTGCGCACCACGGAGCGCACGATGTTCTGGATGTCGGAATAGCCTTCGCTGGTCACCTCACCGAACACGAAGAACTGTCCGACCGTGGCGCAGGTCTCCACGGCGACATGGGAATGCGGATCCTGCGCGAGCATATCGTCGAGAATCGCATCGGAAATCTGGTCGCAGACTTATCCGGATGGCCCTCCGTCACCGACTCGGCGGAAATCAACTTCAATTCAGCCATACGGCTGCTCCTTTCGCGAACACCCAACCGTTCGCATCCTGTGATCGCCCACGAAAAACGCCCCGTCCTTCACAGACGCAATCAATAGTTAATTGTTGACTATTCAAAGCGCACCGCTCAGGTATCGGGGCGAATGAAAAATGATGCCAGTCCCTCTATGGGAACCGTGTAGATCAGTTGCCTTCGGTCAGATCGTCCTCACCAAGGGTTTCCTCAAGCAGACCACTGTTGATCTCGCGGAACGCGATGGACAGCGGCTTCTCCTGATTCTGGTATTCCACCAGCGGGCCGACGTTCTGCAGCAGACCCTCATTGAGCTGGGTGAAATAGGAATTGATCTGGCGGGCACGCTTGGCCGCGAAAATGGCCAGAGCGTACTTGGAGTCCGCATGCTCCATCAAATCGTCGATCGGCGGATCCGCAAGACCGGTCGGGGTTGGCTCAGTGCCGAATGCCATAGTGATTATCTCCAAATCATCAGATAAGCCAAAAGCTTCTTTTCCAAAATCATTAGTATAGGCAATCCACTGGACCTCAACCTTGCCTCTCCCACAGGCCTTCTCCGCCAGCGTAGTTATCCAACCTGTAAGGGAATCACACGGTTTTCCGAAAATTTCCACATAGTGACTCTTGACAAAACACGTGTCCCGTTTAGCCAGCACAATAGGAGGCATGGAAATGCGATCTGCAAAACTAATGAATGGACGAGTATTCGCGGGCGCTCGCGCCCTCTACCGCGCCGCCGGTGTGGATGGCAAGGATTTCGGCAAGCCGATCATCGCCATTGCCAATTCCTTCGACGAGTTCCTGCCGGGACATGTGCACCTGAACAAAGTGGGCCGTCTGATTTCCGATGCCATCAAGGAAGCCGGCGGTATTCCGCGCGAGTTCAACACGATGGCCGTTGATGACGGCATCGCCATGGGCCACACCGGCATGCTGTATTCCCTGCCGAGCCGCGACATCATCGCCGATACCGTGGAATATCAGGTGAACGCGCACTGCGCCGACGCGCTGATCTGCATCCCGAACTGCGACAAGGTCGTGCCGGGTATGCTGATGGCCGCGCTGCGACTCAACATTCCGACCGTGTTCGTTTCCGGCGGCCCGATGGAGGCCGGCACCACCGTGCTGCCCGACGGCACCGTGAAGAAGAACACCGATCTGATCGACGTGATGTACGCCTCCGCCGATGACAATCTGAACGAAGAGGATCTGCTCGCCTACGAGAAGACCGTCTGCCCGACCTGCGGTTCCTGCGCCGGCATGTTCACCGCCAACTCCATGAACTGCCTGACCGAGGCCATCGGTCTGGCTCTGCCGGGCAACGGCACCATTCTGGCCTCCCATTCCTACCGCAAGGACCTGTTCAAGCGCGCCGCCGAGCAGGTGGTGAAGATCGCCAAGCAGTATTACGACGATGACGACGATTCCGTGCTGCCGCGTTCCATTGCCACCAAGAAGGCTTTCGAGAACGCCATGACCATGGATGTGGCCATGGGCGGTTCCACCAACACCGTGCTGCATATCCTCGCCATGGCGCAGTCCGCCGACGTGGACTTCACACTGGATGACATCGAGCGTATCTCCCACACCGTGCCGTGCATCTGCAAGGCGTCGCCGTCCGGCGAATGGGAGATTTCCGATGTGCACCGCGCCGGCGGCATCACCGGCATCCTCGGCGAGCTTGACCGTGCCGGCAAGCTGCACCGCGACGTGCATTCCATTGATTACAAGTCGTTGGAAGACAAGCTTAACGACTGGGACATCATGCGCGACACCTGCACCGAGGAAGCCAAGCAGATGTATCTGGCCGCTCCGGGCCACATCGTCTCCCCCGAACCGTGGACGCACACCACGCTGTTCGATTCGCTCGATCGTGACCGTGTCAACGGCGCCATCCACGACATCGACCATCCGGCGGTCACCGAAGGCGGCCTGGCCGTGCTGCGCGGCAACCTCGCGCCTGACGGCTGCGTGGTGAAGACCGCAGGCGTGCCGAAGGAGATCTGGACGTTCCGCGGACCGGCGCTGGTCGTCGAATCCCAGGAGCAGGCCATCGAGGTCATCCTCAACGACACGTTGAAGCCGGGCATGGCTCTGGTCATCCGTTACGAAGGCCCGAAGGGCGGTCCGGGCATGCAGGAGATGCTGTACCCGACCTCCTTCGTGAAGGGCAAGGGCATCGGCAAGCAGGTGGCCATGCTCACCGACGGCCGCTATTCCGGAGGTTCTTCCGGTCTGGCGATCGGACACATCGCGCCTGAGGCCGCGAACAAGGGCCCGATCGCTCTGATCAAGAACGGCGACATCATCAACATCGACATTCCGAACCGTACGGTGAACGTCGAGCTTTCCGACGAGGAGCTGGCTCAGCGCCGCGCCGAGCTGGAGGCCGGCGATGGCTATGTCGCCCATCGTGATCGCAAGGTTTCTCAGGCTCTGAAGGCTTACGCCGCCTTCGCCCGCTCCGCTGACAAGGGAGCGACCCGTGATCCGGAGCTGATCGACAAGCTGTCCGGTCTCGCCTGATTCAAACATACGAAAAGGGCCTGCGCGAAATCGTGCAGCTTCGTATGCCGGTTTTTATTGGCTGGATAGTCGGATTGACGGATTACAGGCCGAACTCTTCGGCGATGATATGCCAAAGCTCGTCTGCGGCTCGTCGACCACGTTATTGACGATGCGTTTGTCGAATTCCGGCGCAGCGGCCAACTCGACCTTGGCGGTCTCAAGCTTTTGGCCTGCTGCTGAGGGGTTTCGGTGCCACGGCCGATCAGACGACGTTTCAGTTCTTCGAAGGACGGCGGCTCAATGAACACGGTAAGCACTTCGAGGCCGAGTTCCTTCGCGCGCCGTTTGACCGTCCGGGCTCCCTGTAGGTCGATTTCCAAGACCACGGGGATATTGCGTTCCAGATGTTCCACGACTGGTTTCACGGGTGTGCCGTAGTGGGCGAGTCCGAACACGTCGGCGGTTTCGAGAAACTCCCCCGCCTTTTCTTTGGCCAGGAATTCAGGTTCGGTCATGAAGAAATAGTTCACGCCGTCCACTTCGCCCGGACGAGGCTGGCGTGTCGTGGCGGACACCGACAGCCAGATTTCGGGGTGCTGTTCGCGTACGCGCCCCAGAACAGTGCCTTTGCCCACTCCGGCGGGTCCGCAGAGCACAATCAAACGTCCATGTTGAGAATCAGCCATTCCATCCCCACTCTTGGTTATGTCTTGTTTTCCAAAAAGGAAGCTATTCAGAAAAAGAATTTATTCGGCGTCTCCGTCAGCCGCATCATCGGCGTTCTCGTTTTGAGCCTCGGTCAATGCCTGCCGAATATCCCTGGCGACCGACGCGGTAGCTTCGGTCAATTTTGCGATGTCGGGACCGTGCGTGGCGATGGAACGAGATACCGTGACCAGCACATTGCCCTTGGTGCCTTTGAACACGGTCTTCAGATCGCGTGTCTCCGCTCCCTGCCATCCGTAGCCGGGGGAAAGAATCGGTCCGGTGAACTTGGCCGGATCGACGCCCGAATCGTTGATCCACTGCCCGATGGTGGCGCCGATGATAAGGCCGACGGAACCCATTCCATCATTGCCCTTATTGAATTTCTGAGCAGTGCTGGCGATGCCGTACGCCACTGTTTTGCCCTTGTATTCGCCTGCCTGACGAATCGCCGTCTGCAGCTGGCGCCTTCCTGGTTGGACGTCAACGATGCGATGAACACGCCCCTGCCGTTGTTGAGCGCGTCATTGATGACGCCTCCCAATGACCGTGCGCCGTAATACGGCAGCAGGGTGATGGCGTCTGCCAGCAATGGCGCGCCCGGCTTGAAATAGGCGTCCGCGAACGCGGAAATCGTGGTCGGCAGGCCGCCATGCAGGCAGTCGACGATGGTGATGACACCCATCTGCCGTGCCGCATAGAGCACGCGTTCAAGCGCGGCGATGCCTTTGGAACCGTACCGTTCGAACATGGAGGACTGGAATTTGACAGCTGCGGCACGGCCATTGGCCGCCTGCAGCATGCGCATGGAATACAGCTCCGCACCCAACGCGTCGACGTTATAGCCCCAGTCAGTGAGGAGCTGCCGATGCGGGTCGATGCCGACGCACAACGGGCCGTATTTGGCCATTGAATTGCTCAGTCGCAGACCGAAATCCGAACGCTGGGCATTCACTTCCTCACTGCTGGGGCTACTCATCATTAGTCACGGCTTTCCAATTCGAACAGCTGCTTGGAATGATCCTGAATACTCATGATCTGATAATCATTATTGCGCACCGCCTCGATAGCCATCAACACGGCGGAGAATTCCGTCATGGTGGTGAACTGCGGCAGGTCGGCTGCGATAGCCGCCGAACGGATGGCGTAGCCGTCGGAACGGGAACCGCGGGAGTTCGGCGTGTTGAGAATCAGGTCGATCGCGCCTTCCTCGATCAGCTGGACGACGTTCTTGCCGACGCTGCCCTCCGCATGGTAGGTGGTGATCGGGTCGTCTGGATCGGAGTCCATACGCACGCTGATCTTGTCGACGATCTTGGAATCGATGCCGTAGCGGCGCAGCACGGATGCCGTGCCTTCGGTGGCCCAGATGTTGAAGCCGAGCTCGACCAGTCGCGCGGCGAACAGCGGCAGCTGGCGCTTGTCGGTGTCGTTCACGGAGATGAACACGTTGCCGCTGGTCGCAGGCCGCCTTCGTATGCGGCGAGCTGGCTCTTGGCGAACGCGTGCGGGAAGTCGCGGTCGAAGCCCATGACCTCTCCGGTGGAACGCATTTCCGGTCCGAGCAGCACGTCGACGGTCTTGCCGAGCGGAGTGCGGAATCGCTTGAACGGAAGCACGGATTCCTTGACGGCCACCTGCTGGCCGCGATGGATGTCGCCACCGTCGCCGTGGGGCAGGAGCAGGCCGTTGTCGCGCTGCTGCTGGATGGTTTCGCCGACCATGATGCGGGCGGCGGCCTTGGCCAGTGCCACACCGGTGGCCTTGGAAGCGAACGGCACGGTACGGGAGGCACGCGGATTGGCCTCGATGACGTACAGAGTGTTGGCATGAAGGCATACTGCACGTTGATCAGGCCCTGCACGCCACAGCCCTTGGCAATGCGTAGGTGCCTTCACGCAGACGACGGATCTGGTCATCGGACAGCGTGCTCGGAGGCAGGGTGCAGGCGGCGTCACCGGAATGGACGCCAGCTTCCTCGACGTGCTCCATGATGCCGCCGATATACAGCTCCTCGCCGTCGAACAGCGCGTCGACGTCGATTTCCACGGCATCCTGCAGGAACTTGTCGATGAGCAGCGGCGAAGGCAGACGGCCGGACACGACGGTGTCGGCCTGGGCTTCCTTCAATGCGCGATCGACGTACTTGCGCAATTGGGCGTCGTCGTAGACGATTTCCATGCCACGGCCGCCGAGCACGTAGCTCGGACGGACCAGCACCGGGTATCCGATGGCGTGCGCGGCCTCGCGGGCCTCGTCCAGGCTCAGCGCGGTGCCGTAGCGCGGCGCGTTCATGTCGGCCTTCTTCAGCACCTCGCCGAAGAGCTCACGGTTTTCGGCCAGATCAATGGATTCAGGCGTGGTGCCGAGAATCGGAACGCCTGCGGCCTTCAGTCGGGCGGCCAGGGACAGCGGGGTCTGGCCGCCGAGCTGGACGATGACGCCCTTGATCGGACCCATCTTCTTTTCGGCCTCGTAGATCTCGAGCACGTCTTCGAAGGTGAGCGGCTCGAAATACAGGCGGTCGGACATGTCGTAATCGGTCGACACGGTCTCCGGGTTGCAGTTAACCATGATCGTGTCATAGTTCTTGCCCAGTTCCTGCACGGCGTGCACACAGGTGTAGTCGAACTCGATGCCCTGGCCGATGCGGTTCGGACCGGAGCCGAGGATGATCACGGCCTCGCGGTCGCGAGGACGCAGCTCAGTCTCATCCGCGTAGCAGGAGTAGTAGTACGGGGTTGCCGCGTCGAATTCGGCGGCGCAAGTGTCGACTGTCTTGAACACCGGGCGGAGGTCGTACGACCAACGCAGCTCACGGATGGTGTTCTCTCCCTCGTCTCCCAGACGGCGCAGGTGCGCGATCTGCAGGTCGGACAGGCCGGCGAGCTTCGCCTTCTTCAGCAGCTTCCTGGTGAGCTTCTCCGCGTTCTTGACTTCCAGCGCAGTCTCGTTGATGAGCGCGAACTGGCGGATGAACCACGGGTCGATCTTGGTGGCCGCGAAGATCTGCTCTTCGGTGGCGCCTCCCCACAGGGCACGCTGAATCTGCAGATAACGGTGCTCGGTCGGCACCTTGATGGCGTCGAGCAGCTGGGAAACCTCGTCCTCGGACGGCTTGTCACCATCCAGTTGAAGCCCATGTGACGCTTGTCGATGGAGCGCATAGCCTTACCAAGCGACTCCTGGAAGTTGCCCGCGAGAGCCATGGCCTCGCCGACGGACTTCATGGAGGTGGTCAGCGTCGGATCGGCGCCCGGGAACTTCTCGAACGCGAAACGCGGCACCTTGGTGACCACGTAGTCGATGGTCGGCTCGAAGCTGGCCGGCGTGGACTGGGTGATGTCGTTCTGGATCTCATCCAGCGTGTAGCCGAGGGCCAGCTTGGTGGCGATCTTGGCGATCGGGAAGCCGGTGGCCTTGGAAGCCAACGCGGAGGAACGGGACACGCGCGGGTTCATCTCGATGACGATGATACGGCCGGTGCCCGGGTTGACGGCGAACTGGATGTTGCAGCCGCCGGTGTCGACGCCCACGCCACGGATGATGGCGATGCCGATGTCACGCAGCTTCTGGTATTCGCGGTCGGTCAGGGTGAAGACCGGTGCCACGGTGATGGAGTCGCCGGTGTGCACGCCGACCGGGTCGACGTTTTCGATCGGGCAGACGACCACGACATTGTCCTTCTTGTCGCGCATCAGCTCGAGTTCGTATTCCTTCCAGCCTTCGATGCCTTCCTCGATCAGCACCTCGTCGGTCGGGGAATAGTGGATGCCGGCGCCGGCGATGCGGTGCAGCTCGTCTTCGTCGTGCGCGATGCCGGAGCCGAGACCACCCATGGTGAAGCTCGGACGGACCACCAGCGGGTAGCCGAACTTCTCGGCGATCTTGTCGACTTCCTCAAGGGAATGCGCGATGTCGGAGCGGGCGGATTCGGCGCCAGCCTCCTCCACGACCTTCTTGAAGAGTTCGCGGTCCTCGCCACGATCGATGGCGTCAAGGGACGCGCCGATCAGCTCGACGTTGTACTTCTTGAGCACGCCCGCCTCGCCCAGCGCCATGGCCGCGTTCAGCGCGGTCTGTCCGCCCAGCGTCGGCAGCAACGCGTCAGGACGTTCCTTGGCGATGATCTGCTCGAGGATCGGGGTGGAGATCGGCTCGATGTAGGTGGCGTCGGCCATTTCCGGATCGGTCATGATGGTGGCCGGGTTGGAATTGACCAGAATGACCTAATGCCCTCTTCGCGCAGCACGCGGCAGGCCTGGGTGCCCGAATAATCGAATTCCGCGGCCTGGCCGATCACGATCGGACCGGAGCCGATGACCATCACGGACTTGATGTCTGTGCGCTTAGGCATTGCGGTTCCCTCCTTGACGGAACGCATGAGATCAACGAAACGATCGAACAGGTATGCGGCATCGTGCGGGCCGGCGGCGGCTTCCGGGTGATATTGCACGGAGAACGCCGGGATATCGACGCACTGCAGGCCTTCGACCACGTTATCGTTCAAATCGATATGGCTGACGAACACCTTGCCGTATTTGCCGTTCTCGAATGGCGCGTCGACGGTTTCGCCGATTGGCGCATCCACGGCGAAGCATGGTTGTGCGCGGTGATTTCGATTTTGCCGGTGGTCATATCCTTGACCGGCTGGTTGATGCCGCGGTGGCCGAATTTGAGCTTGTACGTGCCGAAGCCGAGCGCGCGGCCCAGCAGCTGGTTGCCGAAGCAGATGCCGAAGAACGGATATCCGGCGTCGAGCACCTGACGCAGCAGATTCACTTCAGGATCGGCCTGTTCCGGGTCGCCCGGACCGTTGGAGAAAAAGACGCCGTCGGGATTAAGGGACTGGAGCTCGTCGAAGGTGATGGTGGACGGCACCACATGCACGCGGCAGCCGCGTTCGGCCATGCGATGCGGGGTCATGGACTTGATGCCCAGATCGACGGCCGCCACGGTGAACAGCGGTTCCTTGCCTTCGAATTCGCCGCAGGGTTCGATGGTATAGGCTTCCTTGGTGCTGACCTCGTCGTAGAGGCTCATGCCCTTCATCTGCGGAGTGGCCTTGACCTCGTCGAGCATGGAGTCGATGGTACGCAGTTTGCCGTCACCGTCGAGCAGCGCGTCGCCTGAGAAGATGGCCGCGCGCATCACACCGGCGGAACGCAGGTGGCGTACCAGCTTGCGCGTGTCGATATGGCTGATGCCGACGATGTGGTTGGATTCGAGATCGTCGTCAAGGCTGCCGGTGGCGCGCCAGTTGCTCACATTCGGGCTGGGATCGCGCACCACATAGCCTGCGACCCAGATTCTGGAGGATTCCGGATCCTCCCCGTTGATTCCCGTGTCCCCGATGTGCGGGAACGTCTGTACCACGATCTGACGGTCGTAGCTGGGATCGGTAAGCGTTTCCTGGTAGCCGGTCATGCCGGTCGCGAAAACGATCTCCCGCTGGTCGTGCCGATCGCGCGTATGGCTCGCCCACATACACCTGTCCGTCTTCGAGAACAAGAACGGCATCCTGAGGGTCAAACATCACGGCTTCGGAATCATACTGGTTCACCAAAACCCCCTTATAGTCAAGGTATTCGTACCAAGGATAGCGGCCGGTTAGGACTCGCGACCCGGCCGAATCGCTTAACTTTCGGCTTTATTCAGCCGAAGGTTCGGTCGGTTGTTCGGCCACTTCAGTGGCTTCCGCATCGGCGCTCACCGCGCTGAGCAGACCATGGATGAACGCCGGCGAATCGTCGTCGCACAGCGTTTTGGCAAGGCTCAACGCCTCATCGATGGCCACCATGTTGGGAACATCATCGTTGAACATGATCTCCCATGCGGCGATGCGCAGGATATTGCGGTCGACGACGCCCATGCGCTTGACCTTCCAACCGGTGGAATGTTCGTCAAGCATGGCGTCGATGGCGGCGATATGCTCCGCCACGCCACGGACGATTTCGATGGCGTAGTCGGGCAGCGGGGTCTGAGCGCCGGGCTGCTCGATGCGCTCAGCAAGAAGGGACAGGATGTCCTGTCCCTTCTCATCCGCTTCATACAACGTGTTCAGAGCCTCTTGCGAGCGGTGGAACGTGCCATGAAACTTCGCAGTCCTTACTCTCAGTTCTCGCGGCCGAGGTAGGAGCCGTCGGTGGTGTTCACCTTGACCTTCTCGCCTTCGCCGATGAACAGCGGCACCTGGATCTCGGCGCCGGTTTCGACGGTGGCCGGCTTGGTGCCGGCGTTGGAACGGTTGCCCTGCAGGCCCGGCTCGGTGTGGGTGACGGTCAGGACGACGGAAGCCGGCAGCTCGACGGACAGCGGGGTGCCGTCGTGGAAGGACACGACGCAGTCGGTGCCTTCGAGCAGGAACTTGGCCTGGTCGCCGACCAGGGTCTTCGGAATGAAGATCTGGTCGTAGGTGGTCATGTCCATGAAGACGAAGTTGTCGCCGTCTTCATAGGAGTACTGGAGGTTGCGGTTGTCGACGGTTTCGAATTCCATCTTCATGCCCGCGTTGAAGGTCTTGTCGACGATCTTGCCGGAAAGCACGTTCTTGATGGTGGTGCGCACGAAGGCGGGGCCCTTGCCCGGCTTGACGTGCTGGAACTTGATGACGGTCCACAGCTGGCCATCGAGGTTCAGAACAGAACCGTTCTTGATGTCATTGGTAGTCTGTGCCAAATTAACTCACCTATTTCTTCATCTGACGGAAAAGCTTACAAAAAGCCTTGCTCATTATGCCACGGCGTGCATACTTTGGAGCATTGCCCTTCCATATATAAAGAAACCTCCCTCGGATTCGCATCCTTGGGAGGTTTCTTTAAAACGCTAGTTCAAGCGTGTCTTGATGTCGGGTAGAAACTACTCGATGATCTTGGTGACACGGCCCGAGCCGACGGTGTGGCCGCCTTCACGCACTGCGAAGGTCAGGCCCTCTTCCATAGCGATCGGCTGGATCAGCTCAACGCCGAAGGTAGCGTGATCGCCCGGCTGCACCATCTCAACGCCTTCCGGCAGGGTGATGACGCCGGTGACGTCGGTGGTACGGAAGTAGAACTGCGGACGGTAGTTGGAGAAGAACGGCGAGTGACGGCCGCCTTCGTCCTTGGTCAGCACGTAGACTTCGCCCTCGAACTTGGTGTGCGGGGTCACGGAGCCGGAGCAGCCAGAACCTGGCCACGCTCGACCTGGTCACGGTTGATGCCGCGGAGCAGCAGACCGGTGTTGTCGCCAGCCTCGCACTCGTCCATCTGCTTGTGGAAGGTCTCGATGGAGGTGACGGTGGTGGTCTGGGTCGGACGGATGCGACGATCTCGACGTTGGAGTTGACCGGGAGCTTACCACGCTCGACACGGCCGGTCACCACGGTGCCACGGCCGGAGATGGTGAAGACATCTTCGATCGGCATCAGGAACGGCTTGTCCAGATCGTGGACCGGGGTCGGGATGTAGTCATCGACGGCGTCCATGAGCTTCTTGATCTGCTCAACCCACTTCTCGTGGTCCGGAGCGTCATCGTGCAGTGCGCCGTAAGCGGACACGTGGATGACCGGGCAATCGCGATCGAAGCCGTTTTCGTCGAGGAGGTCACGGACCTCTTCCTCAACGAGCTCGATGAGCTCGTCGTCGTCGACCATATCGCACTTGTTCAGAGCGACGAGGATCTTCGGGACGCCCACCTGACGAGCGAGCAGCACGTGCTCGCGGGTCTGAGCCATCGGGCCGTCGGTGGCGGCCACAACGAGGATGGCGCCATCCATCTGAGCGGCGCCGGTGATCATGTTCTTCACGAAGTCGGCGTGGCCCGGGCAGTCGACGTGAGCGTAGTGACGCTTCTCGGTCTGGTACTCGATGTGGGCGATGTTGATGGTGATACCGCGGGCGGCCTCTTCCGGAGCGGAATCGATCTGGTTGAAGTCGTACTCCGGGTTGACATCCGGGTACTCCTCGTGCAGCACCTTGGAGATGGCTGCAGTCAGGGTGGTCTTGCCGTGATCGACGTGGCCGATGGTACCAATGTTAACGTGCGGCTTAGTACGCTCGTACTTTTCCTTTGCCATGTGTTTGTCCTCCTGGACGTCTCGTAGTAAGCCTTGAACTCACTTCAAGCACTCGCTACATTTTACTGGGTTTGACGGGTTTGTGCCACTTTGGAGCCCGAACCCAGTCAGCGCTACAAAATACTAGCGCTGACTGGAGACAGTTTCCACTTCAGTGGCAGCGCGTGTCACTCGCCGCGCTGGGCCTTGATGATCTCCTCGGAGACGTTCTTCGGAACCTCAGCGTAGGAGTCCATCTGCATGGTGAACATTGCGCGGCCCTGGGTCTTGGAGCGAAGATCGCCGATGTAGCCGAACATCTCGGACAGCGGGACCTTGGCGTCGATGACCTTGACACCGGTGGAGTCGGTCATGGACTGGATGGAACCACGACGTGCGTTGATGTCGCCCATCACATCGCCCATGTACTCTTCCGGAGTACGCACTTCCACGGCCATGATCGGCTCGAGGATGACCGGCTTGGCCTTCGGGGCAGCTTCCTTGAAGCACATGGAACCTGCGATCTTGAAGGCCATTTCGGAGGAATCGACGTCGTGGACCTGGCCGTCGGTGACGGTAGCCTTGACGCCAACCACCGGGAAGCCGGCGAGGATGCCGGATTCCATGGCTTCCTGCACGCCAGCATCGATGGAAGGAATGAATTCCTTGGTGATGTGGCCACCGGTGACTTCGTTGACGAACTCGTAGGTCTCGCCGTTCTCAGTGTCGAGCGGCTCGAAGTTCATCAGGACCTTTGCGAACTGGCCGGAACCACCGGTCTGCTTCTTGTGCGTGTATTCCTGGTTCATGACGGCCTTGCGGATCGTCTCGCGGTATGCAACCTGCGGGTTACCGACGTTGCACTCCACCTTGAATTCACGACGCATACGGTCGACGATGATGTCGAGCTGCAGCTCGCCCATGCCGGAGATCAGGGTCTGGCCGGACTCTTCGTCGGTCTTCACCTGGAAGGTCGGATCCTCGTCGGACAGCTTCGCCAGAGCGATGCTCATCTTCTCCTGGTCGGCCTTGGTCTTCGGCTCCACGGCCACCTCGATCACAGGATCCGGGAAGGTCATGGATTCGAGGGAGATCGGGGACTTCTCGTCGCACAGGGTATCACCGGTGGTGACGTTCTTCAGACCCACGAAGGTGTAGATGTTGCCGGCTTCGGCGGCATCCACCGGGTTCTCCTTGTCGGCGTGCATCTGGAAGATCTTGCCGACGCGTTCCTTCTTCTCCTTGGTGGAGTCGAGGACGGTGTCGCCCGGCTTGACGGAACCGGAGTACACGCGCACGAACACGAGCTTGCCGTAGAACGGGTGGGTGGAGATCTTGAAGACCAGTGCGGAGAACGGATCATCGGTGGTCGCTTGCGGTCGATCTCGATGGACTCGTCCTGCGGGTCGAAGCCGACGATGGACGGAACGTCCTCCGGGCTCGGCAGGTAGTCGACGACGGCGTCCAGCATCGGCTGCACACCCTTGTCCTTGAAGGCGGAGCCGCAGAGCACCGGGTAGGCCTCACGGTTGATGGTGAGCTTGCGGATGCCGGCGCGGATCTCGTCCTCGGTCAGTTCGCCGGACTCGAGGTACTTCTCAAGCAGCTCCTCGTCGGACTCGGCGACCTGGTCGAGCAGCTCGGAACGATACTGCTCAGCCTTGTCCTGCAGGTCGGCCGGGATGTCGGTGGTGTCGTAGTGGGCACCCAGATCGCCGGAAACGTCGTTCCAGACGTAGGCCTTCATGCGGATAAGGTCGACGACGCCGGCGAAATCGTTCTCAGCGCCGATCGGCAGCTGGACGACCAGCGGGGTCGCGCCCAGCTTGGTCTTGATGGTGTCGACGGAGTAGTAGAAGTCAGCGCCGAGCTTATCCATCTTGTTGATGAAGCAGATACGCGGAACGCCGTACTTGTCAGCCTGACGCCACACGGTCTCGGACTGCGGCTCCACGCCTTCCTTGCCATCGAACACGGCGACAGCACCATCGAGCACACGCAGGGAGCGCTCCACCTCGCCGTGAAGTCCACGTGGCCAGGGGTATCGATGATGTTGATCTGGAACTTCTGCTTCTCGTCATGGGTCTGACGGTTCCAGAAGCAGGTGGTAGCAGCGGACTGAATGGTGATGCCGCGCTCCTGCTCCTGAGCCATGAAGTCCATCGTCGAGGCGCCATCGTGGGTCTCGCCGATCTTGTAGTTCTTACCGGTGTAGAACAGAATACGCTCGGTGGTAGTGGTCTTACCGGCATCGATGTGAGCCATGATGCCGATGTTACGGATCTGGTTGAGATCATTGAGCACGTCTAGTGCCATGATTGTTCCTTAACTCTCGTTCTCGACTAATTACCAGCGGTAATGAGCGAAGGCCTTGTTGGCCTCTGCCATCTTATGAGTATCCTCGCGGCGCTTGACAGAAGCACCGAGGCCGTTGGAGGCATCGAGGATTTCGTTGGCCAGACGCTCAGCCATGGTCTTCTCGCGACGGGCGCGGGAGAAGTCGGTGAGCCAGCGCAGAGACAGCGTGTTGGCGCGGCCCGGCTTCACTTCGACCGGGACCTGGTAGGTAGCGCCACCGACACGGCGGGAGCGAACCTCGAGGGACGGACGGATGTTGTCCAGAGCGCGCTTGAGAACGGCGACCGGCTCCTGGTCGGTCTTCTCCTTGACCATGTCGAGAGCGCTGTAGACGATGTCCTCGGCGATCGACTTCTTGCCGTCAAGCAGAATCTTGTTGATGAGCTGTGCCACAACGGTGGAACCGTAGATCGGATCCGGCAGCAGCTGATGCTTCTTGGAAGGTCCTTTACGTGACATATCTCTTACTTCGCCTTCTTTGCTCCGTACAGGGAACGACCCTGCTTGCGATCCTTCACACCCTGGGTATCGAGGGCGCCACGAACGATGTGGTAACGAACACCCGGCAGATCCTTGACACGGCCGCCGCGAACGAGCACGATGGAGTGCTCCTGCAGATTGTGGCCTTCGCCCGGGATGTATGCGGTGACTTCCACACCGGAGCTCAGGCGCACACGGGCGACCTTACGCAGTGCCGAGTTCGGCTTCTTCGGGGTGGTGGTGTAAACACGGGTGCACACGCCACGACGCAGCGGGCTTCCCTTCAGTGCCAAAGTCTTGGACTTCTTCGGCTTTGCCTGACGTCCCTTACGGACGAGCTGTTCAATAGTAGGCAACTTGAATTCTCCGATTCAGTGGTTTCTCTTGGTTTCGTGTGACCGCCGCACTGCACCCACACTCCACGACACTGAATCGTAAAGATAGCCACAGTCCACCGGCCGATGGCCCGTCCCTCTCTCACCGCCGCATTGCTGCGCGTGATGCAATCGAGTTCCGGGATATCCCAACCCGCACGCCTGTTACATAAGGCATGCCGTTGGCACACACGAATTATCAGTATACGGATTCCCAAGACATTCCAACATGCCGTGTCGCAAATCGCAAAAGGAATGGCCCCGGATCCTTTCGAATCCGGGGCCATCCACTCGGGAAGGAGGTTCCCACTTCTTTGCTACGCGCTACCTTACGCGCACTCTTCAGTCTCGTTGTCTGTTTTGCATTTGCGGCCCGCGCCTGCGCCGTACTACCCCATTGCCGCTGTTTCGAATCGCTATTGTTCAGTTATATCTTAAAGGCGTTGCGCATGAACCTCACGGCCATCGGCGCTTCATTGCGACCTGACGAATTCTCGACTGATCCACAACTCCGGCCTTCAGTTACAGTATACCCCAAAACGAACAAAAAACACGGGTGAAGACACCCTTAAATCCCAATAATTTCAATCATTTTGCCTACATCAGCGCAAAGCAACAAAACATCACAATGACACGTTTGCACCACTCAAAACAAAACATTCCCTGAATCGTTTTGAAAGATTCAGGGAATGCGCAATATGACGACGGAATCTACTGACGAATGTCAGCTGTTAGCTGTTTCGGCAGCGTCTTCGCGGGCCTTCGCAGCCGAGCCCTTCTCGCCATTGTCGGAATCAGGATGGATCTGATGCCTGTCATCATGCTCACGCCACCAGCTGGACAGCACGGAACCGGAAATGTTGTGCCAAACGCTGAAGAACGTGGACGGCACCGCGGCCAACGGATTGGAAGCGAACGACGTCAGCGCCAAAGTCGCTCCCAAAGCGGAATCCTGCATGCCGACCTCGAAGGTGATGGCTTTCTGCTGTGCATAACGGAAGCCCTTCGGATATACCTTGTACATAAGTTTGGAGAAACCGAAGCCCAACGCGTATCCGCACAGGTTGTGCAGAATGACCACCGGATGGCAAGCAGCGAGGAAGCCACGAACAGCTTCGGACCGTTGGCTGCGACGACCACGCCGATGATAAGCAGGATGGCCACCTGGGACACGATCGGCAGAGCGACCGTAATCTTCTCGATCTTCTCGCCGAAAATAGCATGGCAGATCACGCCAAGAGCGATCGGGAACAGCACCACCTTGACCGCATTGAGGAACAGGGATTCCACCGGGACCGACACATACTGGGAAGCCAGCCACTGCATCAACAGCGGAATCATGAACGGCGCGCACAACGTGGACAAAATACCGATGGACACGTCCAGCGCCACATCGCCACGGCTCAGATAGCTCATCACGTTGGACGAGGTTCCGGACGGGCAGCAGCCGACCAGAATCACACCGACGGCGAGCGCACCATCAAGACGGAAAATCCAGCACAGCAGCACAGCTACCAACGGCATGATGACGAAGTGGGCCACGGTACCGACGATGACCATCAGAGGCTGGGTGAGAATGCGCCTGAAATCGTCAAGGGTCAAGGTAAGACCCATGCCGAACAGCACGATACCTAGGAAATAACCGGTATAGGATTTGCCCCACAAGCTTGCCTGCGGCACGAAATAGTTGAACACGGCCCACACAATCACAATCGCGGTGAACCACTTGGTGAGCCAATCACCAAACGCTTTGACCTTCTGCATGAATCTCTCTTCCTTCACATTTCACAGCTTTTCGGCCGATGATCCGCATACGCCGAAAACACTCCGAGACGGCCCACACCGTCATTACAGCACACCCTTACGCATGCAGCGACTACAAGGTACGCATGAGTTTCGGCCTTGCGTAATATGCCGTTCACATAATGAACAGTCCACAGCGCAAGCCGACGACAGGCACACGCAACACGCCGATGTAGACATAGCTGGAAAATCGTGTATAGTTTTCATCTGTTGCGCTTCTGTAATGAAGCGAAAACATGGTGGCTATAGCTCAGTTGGTAGAGCATCTGATTGTGGTTCAGAAGTCGCGCGTTCGAGCCGCGTTAGCCACCCCGGTGAAACCTCGGAAGAAATTTCCGAGGTTTTTGCTATCCGCGGCGGCG
>ENA-OQIM01000274-OQIM01000274.1-human-gut-metagenome-genome-assembly--contig:-NODE-274-length-18988-cov-2.091512_pt1 | contig 18988 bp, 22 predicted proteins | sample MGYA00242579_ERZ504744 | MGnify/ENA primary metagenome ERZ504744 (study PRJEB26092, sample SAMD00036441) | human gut metagenome | host: Homo sapiens | study: EMG produced TPA metagenomics assembly of...
GTATGAGCAGCGAGAGAGTGAAAAAAGAATATAACGAAACAGCAATGACCGGAGAAAAGGCAACTGACCAGTCTGATGTATGTACAGATGACACTGTACGCAGCCAAAGCCAGAAAACGTATGCAAAGGTGCGCGGCGAGGGCAGAGCGATGATGCGCCACACAGGGATCCACATGAATCAGTATTTAAGGGCTGCAGGGAATGACCTGGAAAGCTTTCGGATCCGCTTAAAGGAAACGCACCTGCCGGATGAACTTCAGCCGAAGGCGGGAGCGTTTCTGGTTCAGACGGTACATACTTTTGATACGACAGAGAAAAATCAGATGTACCGCCAGGAACTGCTGGGACTGGAAGCGAAAGTAAAAGAAATAGCAGAACAGATTGAAGGACTGCTGAAAGGCATGCGGAACTTGGAGCATAAAGAGGAGAGAACAGGAATCGGAACAGCAAAACGGTTCCTGTTCTTTTTTGCGGTCATAGGATAGAAAAACGGATTTGCAAATTATGAGAAATCCGTTCTTTTCTGACACTTTTCCGCCAACCGCCGGCTGGCAGGTGGACTTTTTTCCGGCAAAATGTTAGAATAAACCTATTCAGAGTCTGGTAAGGATAAAGGAGAAAAACGTTTTGGCAGAAGAAATTGCAGTGAAAGTGATTGCCCGGATCCACACGGATTTCCCGGAAAAGTTCGGGATTCCGCGGCAGAGCGGGCTGATTGAAGAATTAAAGAGTACGATCGTCTTTGAACCGGAGTTCCGCGATGCGAATGCGCTGCGCGGCATCGAGGAATATTCCCATCTCTGGCTGATCTGGGAGTTTTCCGAGGCTGTGCGCGACACCTGGTCACCGATGGTGCGGCCGCCGCGGCTTGGCGGAAACAAGCGGGTCGGTGTATTTGCAACGCGCTCTCCGTTCCGGCCCAATCCGATCGGGCTTTCTTCGGTAAAGCTGGAGCGTGTGGAGCAGCATCCGGCACTCGGCCGGTGCTTCATCTGTCGGGGGCAGATCTGATGGACGGTACGCCGATTCTGGACATCAAACCGTATCTGCCGCATGTGGACAGCCATGCGGAGGCACTTGGCAGCTTTACGGAAAAAACGAAGGAATACTTCATTCCCGTTGAAATTCCGGATGAGCTGCTGGAAAAAATTCCGGCGGACCGCCGGGAGGCACTGAAAAAAGTGCTGGAGCAGGACCCGCGCCCATCGTATCAGAACAGTGAAGAGCGCGTTTACGGGCTTTCCTTTGCGGGAATGGAAATCAAATTCCAGGTAAAGGACCAGGTGCTGCATGTCGTGGGGGCAGAGCGCGCCGGAACGTAAACCGGCAGGAAAAACAGGGGGATATACAAGAAAAATGGAGAAGGAGGAAACAAAAGTATGTTATATCCAAGTATGACACCGTCCCGGTTTGTCAGTGACCTTTCGGGCATCTGGGACTTTGCGACGAGCCAGAGTCTCCTGCGCGTGCAGGGCAACAAGAAGGGAATCTTCACCCGCGACCGCAAGCCGAAACTGGCGGCACATTATTTCCGGGAGAGATGGCATCAGATTCCGGATTTTGAGTATAAAAATAAAGAACAGACAGGAAGAAGTATGGAACGGAACGTAGATATAGACAAGATTTCAGATGGAAAACGATATGGAGCGAATGATATGGTAAAAGTGGGCTGCGACGACTGCCGCGGATGCTCCGCCTGCTGCCGCGGGATGGGCGACTCGATTGTGCTCGACCCGATGGATCTTTACCGGCTCGAGAGAAAACTCGGCAAAACGATGGAGGAGATTCTGACGGCGGGATATATTTCACTCCGCGTAGTGGACGGTGTGATTCTGCCGCATCTGAAAATGACGGAGCAGTCAGACCAGTGCAGTTTCTTAAATGATGAGGGCCGGTGCAGCATTCACGATGCGCGGCCGGGCTTCTGCCGGATGTTTCCGCTGGGACGGCTGTATGAGAACGGAACGTTTTCCTATTTTCTTCAGGTCAGCGAATGTCCGAAGGAGAATAAGACAAAAGTCAAAGTCCGCCGCTGGCTCGACACGCCGGAGCTCGGAAAGTATGAAGCGTTTACGAACGAATGGCATTATTATCTGAAAGAAAAACAGAACGAGGCGCGCAGGACAGAGGATGACGCGCTGCGGCAACAGATCAGCATGGGAATTCTGAAGCTGTTTTATCTGCTTCCGTATGACACAAAGACCGATTTCTATGCGCAGTTTGCGGCGCGGATGGAAGCGGCAGGGAAAAACTGAAAAATAAACAGAAACAGGACAGCAGCCGTTGGTTCGAAAACAGAACCAGCGGCTGCTGTTCTTTGTATCGGTGGAGCAAAGGCTGCAGGACATAGAAAATCAAAATCATATTATAAGCGGCGGGACAGTGTTCTGGCATAAGCGAGGAAGGCTTCGCGGGTTTCACGCTTCCGTCTGCGGCTACAGAAGACGGTCTGTCCGTTTTTCAGCAGAACCTCGCCGGTTGCCTGCACGAGCGCAACGTGGGAGAAATTGATCAGCAGACCTTCCGTTGCGGAAAAACGGCCGGTTGAGACAAGACATACCGTCAGGCCGGCAAATGTGCATCGGGTTGAAAAGTCACCCTGAACGGTATGCAGAATCAGCCGGTGCTGACAGGCCTCCACATAGATGAGATCATCCAGCGGAAACCGGATTCGTTCCGAGGCGCTGTGTGATGATGACCGGAATTTCGAGAAGAACCGGATCGTTGGAATTCAATGGAAAAATCAACTCTGAGTACAAAATTACCACCTCCTGAATTACTTACCGTTTGCGTCGATGTGCAGCCGTTCACGTCGAAGCGGTTGTCCGGCGCAGGAAAACATGATACTGTAACTATGAAATCATTACAGGAACGATCATACGATTACAAACTGTAGTTTAGCACATCCATAGGATTTCATTCAAGCCGAAAGCCTCACTTCTGATAAAATCGTTCGACGAACAGTGACACACCGCGACACCAGAACTCGAAAAAGATCAAAAAAGCAAACTCCATGTAGAAAAAACACAGAAAAGAAAAGTGAAAATCGAAAGAAAAGGAGGCATAAGCAGATTGACGATGTGAGATAGATTTGGTATAATATTCCAAAAATAAATATTACATATAACATTACTATAAAAAGAAATACAAAGAGCAGATGGAGAAGATTATGAGAAAAGAAATGGAAGAAATCAGAGAAAAGGTACATACAACAGCAGATGCAGCATTATTCTTATGTTTTCAGGAGCTGAACGGAAGCCATTCCAAAGGTGTGATCCGCCTGCCGCTTCTGCATTACGATGTTCCGTTTGCGGGATACGGGGAAATGCTGCTTCGGATGAACCGGATTTATGATTTGCTCGGTATGCCGGATGCGGGAAGCTGTATGCGAAGCCTGCGGGAAGAAGAAAAAGACGAATGGGAATTTACGGAGGATATGAAAAACCGGCAGGAGACCACGCTTCCGGCCGGAACCGAGCGGATGGTCAGCATTCAGATTCAGTTCCGCCAGCACTGCAGTCTGCAGGGATTTCTGATCTGCGGAAAGCAGAAAACCGGTTTCCGTTCGGCGCTGGAGCTTTTGTATCTGCTCGAAGACTGTCTGCGGGAGCAGGATGCCTGAAAACGGGAGAAGATGTCGAATAGAATGAGAGCGGGAGCTATGAAGGAAGAAAAAAAGATCAGAAAAAAAATTAAAATTGAGGATTTGCTGCCTAGGGATCCGGTCCGCGTCGATCTCGATGCGATTCTCGATTATGTCCAGGGGAAAGCAGTTCTTGTGACGGGAGGAGGAGGCTCCATCGGCAGCGAGATCTGCCGACAGTTAGCTGGCCACGGTGTCGGTCATCTGATCATTTTTGATATTTATGAAAACAATGCATACCAGATCCAGAAATCGCTGGAATGGGAGTTCCCGAGGCTTCACATGACGGTGCTGATCGGTTCGGTGCGGGATGAACGGCGGCTGCAGTCGATGTTTTCCCGTTACCGGCCGGATATCGTCTTTCACGCAGCGGCGCACAAGCATGTGCCCTGATGGAGGACAGTCCGAACGAGGCGATCAAAAATAACGTGATCGGAACCTTAAAGACGGCGCGCACGGCAAGCCGGTATCACGTAAAAAAATTTATTCTGATTTCGACAGACAAGGCGGTCAATCCGACGAACATCATGGGAGCGAGCAAACGGCTCTGCGAGATGGTGATCCAGATGATTGGAAAACACAGCACCACGGAGTTTGCGGCGGTGCGCTTTGGAAATGTACTTGGCAGCAACGGCAGCGTCATTCCGCTGTTCCGCCGCCAGATTGAGCACGGCGGGCCGGTGACGGTGACGCATCCGGACATCATCCGTTATTTTATGACGATTCCGGAGGCGGTCAGTCTGGTGCTCGAGGCGGGCGCGTATGCGAAAAACGGCCAGATTTTTGTCCTGAACATGGGAGATCCTGTCCGAATTGCGGACCTTGCGAAAAACATGATCCGCCTTTCCGGGTATGAGCCGGGAGTGGAAATCGAGATCAAGTACATTGGCCTGCGGCCGGGCGAAAAGCTGTATGAGGAGCTGCTGATGAATGAGGAGGGGATGCAGACGACAGAAAACACCCGCATTTTTATCGGCCGGCAGATTGCTTTTGATGAGACGGTATTCCGAAAACAGATGAAAGAACTCGAGCGGGCGGCGGAAAACGAATGTCCGGACATCTGCGAGAGGGTAAAGAGAATGGTGCCGGAATATCAGTACGAAGGAGAAAAGAAGCATGACGGACCTTCATATACATATTCTGCCGGGGGTTGACGACGGTTCCCCGAATCTGTCCACATCCCTTGAGATGGCGGAAATTGCGGCAAAGAGCGGAGTGCGTATCCTTGCTGTGACACCGCATGCAAACCAGACGGGAATCGAGGGCGTGGAGGATGGGTATGTCAATTACGATTCGGAGCAGCTTTTGGAGCTGTTTTACCGTCTGGAACAGGAAATCCGGAAGGAACACATCCCGATCAGCCTGGTGCGCGGCATGGAAATTATGAGCATCGGGCCGCTTAACGAAAAAATCAAAGAGAGAAAGCTGATACCGCTTCATGAAAGCCGCTATTATCTGATCGAGGTGCCGTTTGACATGGCACCGGACGGGATCAGAAGGCGGCTGATGGAATTTCCGGCCATGGGAAAGATCCCGGTGCTGGCACATCCGGAGCGGTATTTCTGCGTGCAGGATTCGCCGGAGCTTCTGTATGAGTTCCGGGAAATGGGCGCAGTTCTGCAGATGAACAAAGGAAGCGTATTTGGAAGATTTGGAAAAGAAGCAGAGCGGACAGCACAGTATCTGCTGGAAAACCGTCTGGCAGACTGTGCGGCAAGCGATGCCCACCGCGCAAATTACCGGACACCGGACATGAGACCGATCCGGGAATTTCTGTCGGAGTGGTACGGCGAATCGTATGCGGAGCTTCTGCTGAAGGTAAATCCAAGGAGAATTCTGGAGAACCGCCGGTTCTGTATGAGTCGTCTCCGGAACGAAGGCGGAAAAGACGCTGGTTTGTCTGAAAAACGAAAGGAGACATCAAAGGATATGCACAAAATGAGGAGCGGCTGTTCTGATTTTATTTCTTGCCTCATCGCTCGCGTTTGGCGGGTGCCTGATGCGGCAGCGAACTGGAAAAGACGGGAAAGGGCCAGAGATTTCAATGGATAACAGTGAAATTTCGGTCAGTATCCACGCGGATGAGGCGGAGCTTCTGTCCGGCGTGACGGCGTACGATGCGAAGGACGGCGATGTGACGGATTCGCTTGCGGTAGAACATATTTCCAACTTTATCGAAAAAGGGCGGCGGAAAATCAGCATCGTTGCCTTTGATTCGGACAACAATGTCACCCACGCGGAACGGGAAATGGTCTATAACGACTATACATCGCCGGTCTTTTCCCTGGATGGGCCGCTCCGGTTCAGTGTGAATGCAGATGACCTGACGGAAGGACTTTCCGCAGAGGATTGTCTGGACGGAACGATTACGGACCGCATCCGGCTCTCGTATCAGGATGAGATCAGCAGCACGCCCGGCTGTATCAGGTAACGTATTCTGCTGCCAACCGTGCCGGTGATGTGACGAGTCTTCCGGTGACGGTGGAACTCTACGACCCGGCGGAGGAGAGCGGAAAGCCGCAGATTACCTTAAGCGAGTATCTGATCCATCTGGAACTGCAGCAGGCGTTCGATCCGAAGGATTATCTGGAGCAGGTGAATGTGGATCAGATGACGTATGAAAAGGAGAGGACGATGAACTTCACGCGGTTTCCGCGGAAGACGAGATCCTCGGGGAAGAAAAACTTTCCATAGAGAATCCGGTTGACACCGGAAAGGAAGGTGTCTATGAAGTAACGTATACTGTGACATCGGAGGAGGGACAGACAAGCTCCATCCGCCTGATTGTCTGCGTCAATGAATGAGGAGGTTCCAGATGGGAGAATACGACAGAACAGGAAACGGACAGAACGGCGAAGCAGACTGGGATCTTCGGAGCATTCTGTGTGATATGGCAAAAACTGGTGGATCATCCTTCTGATTGCCTGTTCGGCGGCGATGATAACCTACACGGTGCTGACGGCAGTCCATCGGGATCAGTACACGGTGAAAACCACGTTTGCCGTGATGGGGCGCGGCGAGAATGCAAATGCAGCATCGAGCCTTTCTTCGACGTATGAGATGACGCAGAAATTTCAGGCGATTCTGGAAAACAATATTTTAAAGAAAAAAGTGATGGAGGAGCTGGGATGCTCATCCTTTCCGGCGGACATGAGCGCTTCAATTGTGCCGGAATCCAATTTAATGGAGCTTTCCGTGACAGCCGATTCGCCGGAAACAGCCTTTCGGGTACTGCGGTCGGTGCTGAAGAATTACACAACCATTTCAGATTATATTATTCCCAATGTAGTATTGGAGACACTGCAGCAGCCGCAGGTTTCCGGCAGTCCGTCGAACCGGATTCCGACGGAAAAGTACGCTGCAATGGCATTTCTGGCGGCAGCGCTTGGTACGGCGGCGCTGGTGGGCTTCTTTTCCTTTCTGCGGGATACCGTCAAAAATGAAACGGAATTTGGCCGCAAGATTGATGCGGATCTGCTGGGAACCGTGTACCATGAAAAAAAGAGGAAAAACAGCTCCATGCTGATCACGAATCCGGCGCGGAGCTTTCCCTATGTGGAATCCCTGAAGCGCATTGCTTCCCGTGTGCGCGGAAGACTCGACCGGAGAGGGGGAAAAGTGCTGCTGGTGACCAGTGTGGCGGAAAATGAAGGAAAGTCGACGCTTGCCGCCAATCTGGCGCTTGCCCTTTCAGAGGAACAGAACCGCGTCCTTCTGCTGGACTGTGATTTTCGTCAGCCGGCGCTGTATAAGATTTTTGAACTTCCGCAAAAGGCCGGAAAAGATTTCGGACAGGTAGCAGTCGGAAAGGAGTCGGCGTCCAGCGTTTTTGAAAAATACAAGGATACGAATGTTTACATGGGCATCTGCCGGGAACGGCTGGAGGAACCGTCGGAAGCAGTCGGCGGTGAAATTTTCCGGCGGATTCTGGATACGTGCCGGACAAACATGGATTATATTATTCTGGATACGCCGCCGATGGGCGCGGCCGCGGATGCGGAGGAGCTTGTGGAGCTGGCTGATGGTGCGGTTCTTGCCGTTCGGCAGGACGGCGTGCTGACACGGGACATCAACGATGCCATCGACGCGCTGAACCAGAAAGAAGAAAAGGTCATCGGCTGTGTGTTCGGCAATGTTTATCCGGGATTCGGCGAGCGGATCGGAGGCAGCTATGGTTACGGTTACGGATACGGCGCCTATAGCAGGGCAGAACGATGAGAGGGAGCAAAAGAGCATGAACAGAGAAACGTATGAAACCTATTCCGCAGCGGAACCAGAGAAAATAGATCTGATCGCCTTTTTGGCGGAGTATTTCCAGGCGTTCCAGAAATTTTTCTTTGGTGTGCTGGCACTTGTAATCCTTGCAGGAGGCGGCTCCTTTCTGACGGCAAAGCTGCGGTATCAGCCGGTTTATGAGGCATATACATCGTTCGTGGTCGGATCGAACCGTGCGGTCGGTTATTCTTATTACGATAATGTAACGGCAGAGCAGCTTGGAAAGACCTTTCCGTATCTTGTGACAAGCGGCGTACTGAAGGATGTTGTAGCGCGGGATCTTGGAATCGGGGCGGTGACATCAGAAATTCAGGCGAGCGTGATGGAAAATACCAATCTTTTTACTATCCGTGTGCGGGACGCGTCACCGGAGACGGCGTATCGGGTGATGAAATCCGTTATCACGAATTATCCGGAGGTGGCAGAGTATATCATTGGTGCGACGACACTGACGGTGGTGGATGAAAGCGGTGTTCCGGCAGTGCCGGTTAACAGCCAGGATGCGTTGCGGGCCGGCACGTATGGTGCAGCAGCAGGACTTGCAGCGGCCTTCCTGCTGCTGTTCCTCTATGTGAGAACAAGAAAAACCATCCATTGGGCGGATGATATTAAGAAGCTGACGAATGCGGCATTCCTTGGAAATCTGCCGCAGGCGAAGATCAAAAAAAGAAGCAGCGTAAAGGAACAGACCATTACCATCTGCAATCCAAAAGTGCCGGATGCCTTCAAAGAGGCGGTGCAGCTGATCCGGACAAGGATGGAGGACAGAATAATCGGAAAAAGTGACTGCCCGGTCCTTCTTGTGACGAGTGCCGTGCCGGGGGAGGGAAAGACGACGGTTGCCGTGAACCTGGCGGAGGCGTTCGCGAAGAAGAAATACCGCGTAGTACTGCTGGACGGAGATCTGCGGAATCCTTCGGTGATGAAGTGTATGGGACTGATCGGACGGAAAGAGCGTGGAATTGCTGCCGTGCTGAAGGGACAGATGGATTGGGAGGAGGCACTTACCGACTGCCGGGATCTGACGCTGAAAATCCTGCCGGGAGCGGGAAGCACGCAGAATCCTGCAGGGCTGCTGCGCTCGGTACGGATGAAGACCATGATCGAAAGCCTGAAAGAAGAGCCGATCTTCTGATCATCGACACGCCGCCGTGCGGAGTGCTTTCGGATGCGGCACTGTTCGGCGGAATTGCCGACGGAGCAGTTCTCGTGGTACATCAGGGAACAACGAAAGACCGGGAAGTCCGGCGCGCGCTGGAATTTTTCGAGGATTCGCAGATTCCGGTCTGCGGCTATGTGCTGAACGGCGTGCAGGAGGGCACGACGGGCTACGGATACAGCAGCTATGGCAGCTACGGGTATGGAAAATATGGTTACGGTTACGGAAAGTACGGCTATGGGAAAGAGAAGGAACGCCGGAACAGTGACCGGACAGCAAGGGAGCAGGGAGGAAAAGCATGAGGGAGAAGAAAAAAGGAGTTTATCAAAAGTATCTGAAAAATCTGTTGGACCGTCTGCTGGCGCTTGTGGGAACGGCAGCATTATCGTGGCTGCTGCTGGGAGTCGGCATTGCAGTCCGCCTGGATTCTCCGGGACCGGTGCTGTTCCGGCAGAAGCGGGTGGGCCGGAACGGGCAGTATTTTTACATATACAAGTTCCGCACGATGCGTATCGACACGCCGCATGATATGCCGACACATCTGCTGAACCATCCCGATTTCTTTATCACAAGAGTCGGACGCTTTCTCAGGAAAACATCCCTCGATGAGCTGCCGCAGCTCTTCAATATTTTAAAAGGCGACATGGCGCTCGTCGGTCCGCGTCCGGCGCTCTGGAATCAGGAGAATCTGATCTCTGAGCGGGAGCGGTACGGCGCAAACAGCGTCCGTCCGGGCCTCACCGGCTGGGCACAGATCCATGGGCGGGATGAACTTCCGATCCGGGAAAAAGCGGAACTGGACGGATATTATGTGCATCACATTGCGTTCGGAATGGACCTCGAATGCCTCTGTAAGACAGCCGGCGCGGTACTGCGGCAGGATGGAATTCATGAGGGAATGATGGAAAACAGATGGCAGTAAATGGGGAAGAGAGAAGAAAAAAGTAAAAGCAAAGTGGATGCTGTCGAAAACGAAAGAAAATTACTGGAAAATAATGAGAAAAGTAATTGCATATTAATGGGAAGATGATATAATTTATAAAATAAATAATGAAATAAGTAATTAAATGATGCGGGATATTACATGAAACGGGAAAGAGCAATGAAAAAACGACTTCTGATTGTAACAAACCATTCGTATATGTCTGGCAGTTTCGAAGAGAACTGGCGGAAGCATTGCAGAAAGAGTATGAAGTGATTCTGGCGATGCCATTTGTCGGGCATGAAGAAGATTTCCAGAACATGGGAATCCAGTGCATTCCAATATCCATGAACCGCCGTGGGGTGAATCCATTTACGGAAGCAAAGCTGCTATGGGATTATGAGTGTCTGCTGAAAAAAGTGAAACCAGATCTTATACTCACCTATTCCATAAAACCGAATATCTACATAGGCCTGCTCAGCGGCCAAAAGCAAATTCCGTATTATGCCAATGTACAGGGTTGGGAACAGCATTTCAAAAACCAGTCTTAACTGGGCTTGTTACAATTTTATATCGAAAAGCGTTCCAAAAAGTGAAATACGTCTTTTTTGAAAACAAAGAAAATGCCAGTGAATTTTGTAAAAGAAAAATCATATCCGCCGATCGCCAGATCGTCCTGGCCGGGGCAGGAATTAATCTGGAAAGATACAAAATGCAGCCTTATCCGAAGCACACACGAATCCATTTCCTGTATCTTGGACGAATTATGAAAGAAAAAGGAATCGACGAACTGTTTTATGCTGTCCGGCATCTGAAAAAAGAAAACGAAAACTTTGTTCTTGATCTGGTTGGTTTTTTTGAAGATGAATACAAAGAGCAGGTAAAAGAACTGGAAAAACACAGCATCGCCCATTTCTACGGCTTTCAGTCGGATCCACGTCCGTTTTACATAGAAGCAGACTGCGTAGTGCTCCCCAGTTACCATGAGGGAATGAGTAATGTCCTTTTAGAAGCCGCCGCCACAGGCCGCCCAGTCGTCACAAGCAATATTCCGGGGTGCAGGGAGAGCGTAGAAAATGGGAAAAGCGGTCTGCTGGTTGAGGTAAAAAATAAAGAGATGCTGTATGACGCAATGAAAGAGATGCTGCATTGCAGCAGAGAAGAACGAGAGCAGATGGGACAGGCGGGGAGAGAGAAGATGGAGAGAGAGTTTCGGAAAGAAGTTGTGGTGGAGAAAACAGTGCAGAGTCTGCGAGGGGATGAAAAAAGAGACTTTTAGTAAAACAAAAGGAGAGATGTGAAAGATGTCCATAACGAACTATTGGTTTCAATTAATTTGGATTTTGACAGCAGGGATAATTCTGACAAGATTTCTGCCGAAAAAGCAGGAGATCGTTATGGGAAGGATCGAAGAAAGATGGCAGATGGCACCGGCGGTGCTGCTGGTGATTCCGTACATAATAGCAGCAGCATTACGATCTGATAATTTTGGAGACACCTATGCATACCGGAGAGCTTTCAGCGAAGCACCGAATAGGCTAGCTGAGCTCCCATTCTATCTTCAGGGAATAAAAAAGATAAAGGTTTTTCCGTTTTCATGGTGGTTTTAAAAAGCTTTATTGGAAATTCATCTGTTTGTTTTTTTCTGATCATAGCTGCAGTACAAATGTTATGCATGGCATTTATCTACCGGAAATATAGTGAAAACTATTGGATGAGTATATTTATTTTTGTTGCAGGAACGGATTACATGTCCTGGTGTCAGAATGGTATTCGCCAGTTTTTGGCAATTGCAATTATTATGGCGGGATTTCCATTGCTTCTGAAAAGAAAATATGTACCACTGACAGTAATTATCCTGTTAGGGGCAACGTTCCATGCGTCAGCGCTTCTTATGGTACCGATTATCTTTATTGTGCAGGGGAAAGCATGGAATAAAAAGAGTGTGCTGTGTATTTTAGGATGCATTTTAATACTGATATTTGTAAACAGGTTTACAGATGGGATGAACGATGCGCTGTCAAATACACAGTATTCTAATATGGTAACGGACTGGAAAGAGTGGGAGGATAATGGAACCAATCCAATCAGAGTATTCGTCTATTCTATTCCTATGATTTTTTCTGTGGTTGGACGCAGGCAGATCAAAGAAGCGGATAACCCGGTAATTAACATTATGACAAACTTCTCAATCCTAACAAGTGGAATTGCAGTTGTATCGATGAAAACTTCCGGTATATTCATAGGACGGCTGATTTCCTATGGATCTGTGTATTCTGCGTCCATTTTGCTTCCCTGGGAAATGGAAAATATTTTTACAGAGAATTCGGCGAAAATTATAAAAAGTGCTGCTGTTTTAGGATATATTGGATTCTTTTATTATCAGATGCATTTTATATGGGGGCTTATATGAAAAATCCAGAGATCAGTGTAATTATGGGAATGTATAACTGTGCGGATACGCTGTCAGAAGCAATTGAGTCGATTTTAAACCAGACAATGAAAGAATGGGAGTTGATTATGTGCGATGATGGATCATCCGATGCAACGTACGAAGTGGCAGAGCTTTATATGAAAAGATATCCGGAAAAAATGATCTTACTGAGAAACAGAGAAAACAGGGGACTTAATTATACCTTGAACCGATGTCTGAAAGCGGCCAAAGGAAAGTACATTGCAAGAATGGATGGGGATGATATCTGTCTGCCGGAACGATTTGCGGCTGAATATGAAACATTGGAAACAGAGAAAACAATTTCAATCGTAAGCACAGATATGGGATATTTTGATCAAACAGGAATATGGGGAAAGATAAGTCATCCGGAATATCCAAAGAAAAAGGATTTTCTGTATGGATCTCCGTTTTGCCATGCACCATGTATGGTAAGAAAAGAAGCATACGATGCAGTGGCTGGATACACAGAGAAAAAAAGTATTTTACGGGTAGAAGATTATCATTTATGGATAAAAATGTATGAGGCGGGATACAGAGGTAAAAATATTCCAAAACAGCTTTATCTCATGCGGGATGACAGAGCAGCATATAAGAGAAGAAAGCTTCGATACAGAATAAATGAGCCTACGTAAACGGAATAAGCGATCGAAACATGGGCTGGACCGTGATAAGACGGATACCTATATACGATGCGGCCAATTCTTGTGGGAATTTTGCCAGAGAAGTCTATGACTATTTCATAAAAAGAAAATTAGAAAGCAATGCAGGAATGATAGCCAGTGAATAAAAGATGTGATAGAAAGGGATGGATACATGATACCGAAGAAAATACATTATTGTTGGTTTGGGAAAGGGAAGAAATCCCGATTAGCTTTAAAGTGCATAGAAAGCTGGCATCAGTATTGCCCGGACTATGAAATGATCGAATGGAATGAAGAAAATTTTGACATAGACATGAATGGATATACACGAATGTGCTATGCGGAAAAAAGTATGCATATTTAAGCGATTATGTCAGACTTTGGGCGGTGGAAAAGTATGGAGGGATTTATTTGGATACAGACGTGGAAGTGATTCGGCCACTGGAAAAGCTATTGCAGGAAGATGCATATTTCGGATTTGAAAATAAGCGGTATGTAAATACGGGACTGGGATTTGGATCCGCTGCGCATGGAGCAGTGGTTCAGGCGATGCTGAAGGAATATGATGTGCTGTTGGATGGAAAGAATGGAGTAAGAATGTGTCCGGAACTGAATACAAAAGCATTGACAGCATTAGGCTTAAAACAGAATGGCAGAAACAAAAAATATGGGAAGCGGCAGTGTATCCGGTGAATGTTTTGAATCCATATGACAGTGCAACGGGAAAGCTGGAAAAAACAGCAGATACGGTTTCTATTCACTGGTATGCGGCATCCTGGATGAACAAGACACAAAAATTACGAGGGAAGATAACAAGACCGATTCATAGGATTTGGGGAGTAGATGTATTTAAGAGGTTTCGAATATGAAGAGAACAATGTTAATTGTATCACATGCATTGGAATTGGGTGGTGCGGAAAGAAGTCTGATAGGATTTTTAGAAGCACTGGATGAAAGCAAATGGGAAATAGATCTTTTTTTGCTTCGTCAGGAAGGAGAATTAATGGATGCGATTCCGGATAAAGTCCATCTGCTTCCGCAAAAAGCTGCGTATACAGTTTTGGCGCACCCAATGAAGGCAACTTTAAAAGAGGGACATGTTTTATTAACAATGGCAAGGCTATATGGAAAAACAGCGGCGGTGATTTATGATCATAAGCATAATTACCGAGACAGTGATGTGAACTTAGAATATAGCCATAAATATACCAGCCCTTTTATGCCGCGAATACAACCCCAAAAGGAGTATGATCTGGCGGTAAGTTTTCTGACACCACATTATATTGTAACGAAGAAAGTAAATGCCAAGAAAAAGATCGCATGGATCCATACGGACTATTCCCAGGTGCAGATTGATATTTTATCCGAAACAAAAATGTGGAAGGCATATGATTATATCGCATCTATCTCAGAGGCAGTTACAAAAGAATTTTTGAAGAAATTTCCTACATTAAAAAATAGAATGATATTGATAAAAAATATTTTGCCGGAACAGCTCATCAAAAGACAGGCAGAAAGTTTTTCGGTGGAAAAAGAAATGAATGCATCGGGGATAAAAATATTGTCAATTGGCAGATTCTGCTATGCTAAAAATTTTGATAATGTGCCGGATATATGTCGGCAAATCAGGCAGAATGGATTGGAAGTAACCTGGTATTTAATTGGTTTTGGAAAAAATGAAAAGCAAATCCGTAAAAGAATATGTGAGACAGGAATGAAACAATATGTAAAAAATTCTGGGGAAAAAAGAGAATCCATATCCATATATCAGGGCGTGTGATGTTTATGTGCAGCATCAAGATATGAGGGGAATTGTGTAGCTGTAAGGGAAGCTCAAATGCTTGGAAAACCGGTGATTATTACGGGATATCCAACAGCAGAAGTCAGCTGAGAAACGGAATAGATGGAATCATAGTGCCGCTGGAAAACAGAGCGTGTGGAGAAAAAATCAGTGAAATATTACGGGAACCGAAGCGGCTTGAAAAGCTGGTGCAGGAGTGCAGGAAAAAGGATTATTCTAACAGGCAGGAAATCAACAAAATAGAGTGTATTTGCAGAGGATAGAAATGAGAATACGAATTATCACTTGCCATGATGTATATAATGCAGGCGCAAGCTTACAGGCATATGCATTAATGCAATATTTGAAAGACTGCGGTCATGAGGTGAAAATTATTGACTATAAGCCGGACTACCTAAGCAGGCATTATAGTCTGAAAGCGGTAAATAATCCAGAATATGACAGGGCAGGAATTCGAGAGATTTATTTGCTGGTGAAGATGCCAAGAAGAATAAAAAAATTATTCAGTAAAAGAAAATATAGATTTGATGCTTTCCGGAAAAATGCGTTAGAACTGACAGATACAACATATAGAACGTGTGAAGAACTAAAAAATATAGAAGAAGCAGACCTGTATCTGGCAGGGAGCGATCAGATATGGAATCCAATCTTTCCAAATGGAAAAGATCCTGCATTCTTTCTGCAATTACGGAAAAGGGAAGAAGGGCATCGTATGCGGCGAGTTTTGCAGTTGATGCGTTAAAAGAAGAAGACCGACAGCGTATGAAGGAATGGCTTAAATCCTTTGATGCTGTTTCGGTCAGAGAGCAGACAGGAGCTGCATTGGTGAAGCAAATGGGACTTCAGTCTCAAAGAAATTGTGATCCCGTTTTTTTGCTGAAACAGTGTCAGTGGAAAAAAATATTGCCGGAAAACAGAGACGAATAAAAAGTATGTGCTGCTTTATGATTTTGATAAAAACTGCGTGGCAGAGGAAATTGCGGAAAAAATTTCTAAAAAAACAAAAACAGAGATCTGGTCGGTTTTTAAAACAGAAATCTGTGACAAAGTATGTGCAGATATTGGGCCGTTGGAATTTGTAAATTTAATTTTAAATGCGGAAGCTGTAGTTTCTAATTCATTTCATGCAACAGTGTTTGCAATAATTTTCCATAAAGAATTTTTTTGTGATCGAAAGAAAAGAACGTATCAATACGCGGGTGAATGATTTATTGAAAGTATTTGGAGTGGAGGACAGGAAGATGGATCATGTGAAAAAACTGCAGACAGCAAAAAAAGATAAACTGGCAAAGGATCGAGTTCATCCTGCAGAAAGAGAGGAAAGAAGCAGAAGAATATTTAGCGAAAATAACAGGAGAAAAGAAAAATGAATAGGCCGATAATATCTGTTGTTATCCCCGTTTATAACGTCGAAGCTACATAGAACGTTGTGTAAACAGCGTGCGGAATCAAACGGTAGAAAATATAGAAATCATATTGATTGATGATGGATCACCGGATCAGAGTCCGGTTTTATGCGATCAATATGCGGAAAAAGATAGAAGAGTGCGAGTGATTCATAAAAAAAATGGAGGACTTGCGTCTGCAAGAAACAGGGGAATAACAGTGGCAACTGGAAAATATATTTTCTTTTTGGACAGTGATGACTGGCTGGAAAAAGACGGTCTGCAGCAGCTCTATGAGCTGGCGCAGAAATATCAGGTAGATTTCGTCAGATATAGAGCATTTCGGACAGAATGGCCAGGGATGGAAAGAAATGTTCCATGTCGAGTGGAAACAGTAAGAGAAATGCAGGGAGGAATTTATGATAGAAAGAGAATTTTACAAGAAATATATCCAAGACTGCTGGCTACGAGGCAATTAACTTTGGGACCTGTTGTTGGGGCATGGGGAGCATTGTATAGAACGGATTTTTTGAAGAAAAATCAGATATTTTTTTTCGAAGAGATTAAGTTTAGTGAAGACATCCTTTTCAGTGCAAAAGTGATTTTATGTACACAAAAATTTTACTATAAAGAAGAAGCCGGAATTTATCATTACTGGTATAATCCAGATTCTATTTCGAAATCATTTCGAGAGGGAAGATGGGAATCGTGTAAGAAAATAATAGAACATGCAGAGATAGAATTCAAAAATAGAAAAGAGTATTGTTTTGAGCAGCAATTGAACTGGCTGACATGGTTTGTTATATTAGTTGGACTGAAGGAAAGAGGTAAAATGACAGACAGGAGTGAGAGAAAAGTGTATTGTAGGAAACTACTGAACGATCCTGTAGTGAGAAGATGTCCATTAAAAATACAGGAATTTGATGTGCCCGAAAAACAAAAAATATTGTTGTATATGATAAAGAAAAACTGGTGGTGGATATTCAGCCTGATTTAAAGGGAGGTTGAAAATGAATTTTTAAAAGAATAGCGGCATGGATTGCTTATGAGATACGGGAAGAAAAGATTACACTTTCTTCACAGGATGCGAAGAGAATACTGATGGATGTTGCACCGCCCGTGTCGCCGGATGTATTTTCTGAAAACAGGAGCAGAGAGATTCGATATGATCTCACGATTATAGTGCCTGTATATAACTCGGAAAACTGGCTGAAGGAATGTATGGAGTCGATCGTCCTGCAAAAAACAAAATATTCCTTTCAGATAATTGCAATTGACGATGGATCGACGGATCGAAGCGGGCAAATTTTAAATCAATACATAAAAAATCCATGTGTAGAAGTTATTCGGCAGGAGAATAAAGGGTATTCGGGTGCAAGAAATACAGGACTTGAAAGAGTAAAAAGCAAATACATTATGTTTGTTGATTCGGATGATGTTTTATTACCGAATGCAATAGAGTGTTTGCTGTCAAAAGCGTATCTGGAAGATGCGGATATTGTAGAGGGAAATGGCTATCGCTTTGATAAAAATGGTTTTCTTGGAATGATAAAAAAAGAACATTTGCCAAAAGAAAGAAATCAATATTGGGGAGGCCCCTGTTTAAAGGTGATGAAAGCAAAACTGTGGGAAGGATTGAAATTTCCGGAGGGCTATTGGTATGAGGATGCAATTATCGGAGCTGTGATTTTTCCAATGGCGAATAAAGTAGATTGTTTGTCTGATGTAGTGTATGCATATCGAATTCATGGAGAGAGTATTACACAGAAGCATGATGAAAATCCAAAAAGAGTAGATTCTTATTGGATTATGCTGTTAATGGCTGAGATTCAAAAGAAAATGGAGATTCCTTTTGACTACGAGAATTATCAAAGGGTAATGAGACAGATTGTATTTACCTGCCGGAGGATTGTTATGCTGCCGGAAAAAATAAAAAAGGCTGTATTTGCAGGGGAATGTGAATTTGTCTGTACTAATTTTAAAGAGTATTTGAAAAAAAAGGACAGATATTATTTTCTTGCAAAAGCAATTTTAAATAAAGATTATGCAAAATATTCTATTTATTGCCAGGAGTTTATATGATACCGAAAAAAATTCATTATTGTTGGTTTGGGGAAAACGAAAAACCATTGCTGGTAATTGAATGTATTAAGAGCTGGCAGAAATATTGTCCGGATTATGAAATTATGGAATGGAACAGCAAGAATTATGATGTTCATAAAAATAAATATATGGAGCAGGCGTATCAGGCAAAACGCTGGGGGTTTGTATCTGATTATGCCAGACTGGATATTATTTACCAGTATGGAGGAATCTATCTTGATACGGATGTCGAACTAATTCGATCACTGGATGATTTGTTAGAAACAGATGGCTATATCGGATTTGAGAAGAAAGTGGATGAAGAATGTGATGAGGTTTATGTGAATACGGGACAGGGGTTTGGCGCATCTGCTTTTCATCCGGTCGTGAAGGCGATGATGGATATTTATAAAGAGATTGATTTTGCTGAGAAGAAAAAAGAAAATTTAAAAACCTGTCCTTATTATAACACAGCGGCACTGGTAAAACTGGGAATGAAGAAAGAAAATGTGGAACAGGAAATTTGTAAGTTTCATATTTATCCAGCAGAGTATTTCTGCCCGATCAATTGGAAAAGTCATAAGTGTGAATTGACAGATAATACATATTCGATTCATCATTTTGA
>ENA-OQIM01000275-OQIM01000275.1-human-gut-metagenome-genome-assembly--contig:-NODE-275-length-18979-cov-4.173244_pt1 | contig 18979 bp, 19 predicted proteins | sample MGYA00242579_ERZ504744 | MGnify/ENA primary metagenome ERZ504744 (study PRJEB26092, sample SAMD00036441) | human gut metagenome | host: Homo sapiens | study: EMG produced TPA metagenomics assembly of...
TCGCCATTCCATGTGGCAGTGCAACCCCGCTCCGAGAACGGAGACACTGATTTCTTCTCTTTTAATACATCTTCATAAATCCTTGTTTGACATATTCATTTTATATAATAGATCACATCCTTTTTTGAGAATCTCCTCTTTACTCATAACTTCTTTTTCTACCAGAATAAATTCTTTTTGATCAGACTACTAATCGTATATTCTTGGTTATGATTTTTCTTTGTCTCTTTCATCTGATGGCATTTTTTCTGAATCCGGTAGACATCCTGCTGGCTGACGATCGGCGTTGTATACGCAACATATGGATGTGGAATCTTTAATTTTGAAATTGTTGTTATCACAAGATCATATTGATCTTCATCGATCATATGTGCCGAATTTGCCGGAAGTACAGATGTTACATTAATTTCTGGAATCTTATCTTCTACTTTTCTTGCCAAAATCTGGCCAATTCCCATTCCACCACTTCCTACAATAGCTGTATTAATATTTCTTTTCTTCTCCTCCATCGCGCCTTCAAATAAAACTGCCATATACGCAATCTCATCTTCTGATGGAAACTGTCCGATCAGTTTCTCATATACCTGGCTGGAAGTAAAGCATGCAGAAAAAATTGCTGGATATCGCTGTTTGATTTCCTCAAGAAACGGGTTATGGATCTGAAATCCAAATCTCACTCTTACAAGGGAACTGTTTAAAAATAATGCTACACTTGTCTTTAGCAGCATATCTTCTTTAAAGTTTTTACCAACAATGGATGAGATATAATCAATCACATCCTCTGTTACATCCTGAATATAGATTTCTTTATCTAATAAAAATTTCTTATTTACAATACGACTGCTGTTTTGGACTTCCACTGCTAACAATAAAATATACAGATATAATCCTTCTCTTGGATCAATGTTCATCTTAAATTCATGATTTAAATAATTAATCAGATAATCTGCCCACTCTGTGATTTCATCTACAAGCCTAGACGGTTGATCATATTTTCTTCTAAATAGCATTCCTTCTTTAATCGTTTAATCTGATTGCTGATATATTCAACTGCCATACAAAACGTATAATCATTCATTTGCGAAGCAATTTTTCTTTCCAGTCTCTGTACACAATAAATCACCTTATCAACATTTTTTTTACGATACTGTATCACCAGTCTTCCATAAAACTCTGGTTCGATCCGATAATCCGCAAATGTTTCATCCGTAATCCTGTCTTCCTTTTCCATGACTATTTTTCTATTTTCTCTTACAAGAACTCTTCTTAGATCAAACTCTTTTCCTTTAATCTCAATTCCTCTCCCTGTTGTCTGATAAATTTTGATATGATCTGCTTCCAGACTCTGGTTTGCCTTTTCAATATCTGTCCGGATCGTTGCTTTTGAAACGAAAAGTTCATCTGCGAATAATGCTGCTGTATATGGTTCTTTACTTTCGATCAATGTTCGGATAATATAACTGATCCTGTATTCTCTCGTCTCAATATATAGATTTTTCTCTGGAAATTCCTGTTCAAGTTCTTCTTTATGCACTCCTAACCTCAAACAGATTCCTTTTCCTCGTTTTCGGATCAGATGATAATTTCTTTCTTCACAATACTGAGCTACTTCATTCATATATGAACTTACGCTTCTTTCTGAAACGTTTAGCATTTTTGCAATCTGTGCATTGGTAATAAATTTGTCATCTTGATGAACTAAAATCTTTATAATTTCTGAAGCATACTTTGACAGCATATGTAACTCTCCGTTTCTGTTTTTTGTTTATCATCTATTGTTTATTATTGTTATTTATTATTTTATATTATCTTTACCAATTGTCAAGTCAAATAAGAAAAGACAAAAAATAGAACATATAGTTTATTTCCATACGCTCTATCTCACATTTCATATTAAATTTTTGAATTCAACAAACTTGGATCTGGCTATTTCGTTGCAACAATACTTATCCAATGATTTTTTGCATTTGAATACGTTTTGATCTCTGTAAAACCCGCTTCTTTCAAAGCGGCAACAAGTTGTTTAGATGTGTAAATCTTCATACCATTGATCATCTTTGTCCATTTTTCATCTGCGGCATTCGTTCCGTCACTCTCGTTACAAATCAGGAATATGCCTTCGCTTTTCAGCACACGGTTGACCTCGGAAAAGCATTTTACTAATCCTGGCCAAAAGTAAACTGTTTCGAAGGCAGAAACATAATCAAAAGTCGCGTCAGAAAAGGGTATAGCAGATACATCTCCTTGAACTACATTACATTTCCCTTGTTTAATGGCGAGGGCGTTCAATTTTTGAGATTCTGCCACACTAACCTCAGAATAATCCATTCCTGTCACGTGGCCATTTCTACATCTATCAAGCCAGACCGCAATATTTGCTCCGCCGCCACAGCCGACGTCCAGAACTTCAGCATCAGACTTCGCGGAGATATTTGAGAATCCCCATTGCGATAATTTGGCGTGACCGCTGTTCATCATCTTCGTCATCAATTTTCCGCCGAAGCCTTGTGGCTTACGGGTATTTTCAAAAAATTTCATTACAGAATTCCTCCTCCACAAATTCCGGTTTGTTACTCTCATGATATCATTTTTTATCGATTAAGTATCCCTTTCAAATACTGCCCAGTATAAGATTCCTCAACCTCACAGATCTCTTCTGGTGTCCCTGTTGCAACAACTGTTCCACCGCCTGATCCACCTTCTGGTCCCATATCGATAATATAATCCGCAGTCTTGATCACTTCCAGATTATGCTCGATCACGATCACAGTATTACCACCTTCTGTCAGTCTTGCAAGGATATCCACCAGTTTGTGAACATCTGCAAAATGAAGTCCTGTCGTTGGCTCATCCAGGATATAGATGGTCTTTCCTGTACTTCGTTTGCTTAATTCTGCTGCCAGTTTGATCCTCTGTGCTTCTCCCCCTGATAATTCTGTGATGGCTGCCCTAATCGAATGTATCCTAATCCAACATCTCTTAATGTCTCCATCTTACGGCTGATCGATGGAATATTAGAGAAGAAATCACATGCTTCTTCCACTGTCATATTCAGAACATCATAAATACTCTTTCCCTTGTATTTAACTTCAAGTGTTTCTCTATTGTATCGTTTTCCATGACATACTTCACAAGGGACATACACATCTGGTAAAAAGTGCATCTCAATCTTGATGATCCCATCTCCTGCACAGGCTTCGCATCGCCCGCCTTTCTTGTTGAAACTGAATCGTCCTTTATTGTATCCTTTTGCTTTTGCATCTTTTGTCATCGCAAACAGATCTCTGATCTGATCAAAGACTCCTGTGTAAGTTGCAGGATTGGATCTTGGTGTTCTTCCGATCGGTGACTGGTCGATCGCTATGATCTTATCTAACTGTTCAAATCCTTCGATGTCTTTGTGTAGTCCTGGTTTCGTCTTAGCCCTGTTTAGTTCTTTTGCCAGACGTTTGTATAAAATCTGATTGACTAAAGAACTCTTTCCTGATCCAGAAACTCCTGTTACACAAGTGAAAATTCCAAGTGGGATTTCTACATCAATATTCTTCAAATTATTCTCCTGTGCCCCGACTACTTTTAGGAACCTGATGGTTTTCTTCTGACTTGTGGTACTGGAATCTTGATCTTTCCGCTTAAATAAGCTCCTGTGATGGATTTCTTATTCTTCATGATCTGTTTTGCAGTTCCCGTTGCAACAACTTCTCCACCATATTCTCCTGCTTTCGGTCCGATATCTACAATATAATCTGCTGCCAGCATCGTATCTTCATCATGCTCTACAACGATCAGTGTATTTCCTAAATCCCTTAGATTCTTAAGTGTACGGATCAGTTTGTCATTGTCTCTCTGGTGAAGTCCGATGCTCGGTTCATCTAAGATATAAGCTACTCCAACTAATCCAGAACCGATCTGTGTTGCCAGACGGATTCGCTGTGCTTCTCCACCAGATAATGTTCCAGTAGCCCTTGATAACGTCAGATAATCTAGTCCTACATCATTTAAGAATCCGATTCTTGCCTTAATCTCTTTTAAAACCTGTTCTCCGATCAGTTTCTGGCGTTCACTTAATTCCATCGTTTCTAAAAATGAAACCATTTCCCCGACTGACATATCACACATCTCGGCAATATTCTTATCTGCAACCGTTACCGCCAGTGATTCCTGCTTTAATCGCTGTCCATGACATTCATCGCAAGGTGTGATCGTCATAAATGTCTCGTATTCTGCTTTCATATTCTGAGATGCCTCACGATATCTTCTTCCAACATTCTTGATGATCCTTCAAATGCCACATCATAGACACCTTCGCCTCTCTGTCCTTTATAATAGACTTTGACTTCTCTGCCACCAGTTCCATATAATAAAACGTCTTTTACTTCCTGTGGATAATCTTTAAATGGTGTTTCCAGATCAAAATGATATTCCCTTGCGAGTGCATCTAAGATTGCTCTTGTATAACTCTTCTTATCCGTTGATGACTGCCATCCAAAGACCTGGATCGCCCCTTCTGCAATACTTAACTTCTGGTCAGGGATCATTAAATCTACATCAAATTCCATCTTATATCCAAGTCCATGGCATACCGGACAAGCTCCAAATGGATTATTGAAAGAAAAGCTTCTTGGCTCTACTTCATCAATACTGATATCACAGTCAGGGCAGGAAAAACTCTGGCTGAAATTCAAGGTTTCTCCACCGATCACATCAACCATCATCAATCCATCGGCTAGATTTAAGGTTGTCTCGATAGATCTGTTAATCGTTTTTCAATCCCAGGTTTGACCACTAAACGATCCACCACGATCTCAATGTTATGTTTCTTATTCTTCTCCATTGGAATGTCCTCTGACAGATCATAAACATTGCCATCGACTCTGACACGAACATATCCACTTTTCTTCGCATTCTGGAAAACCTTTGCATGTTCTCCTTTTCTTCCACGAACGATCGGTGCCAGAAGCTGAATCCTTGTACGTTCTTCTAACTGCATCAGACGGTCTACCATCTGATCTACGGTCTGCTTACTGATCGGTTTTCCACACTTTGGACAATGTGGGATTCCGACTCTTGCGTACAGTAATCGAAAATAATCATAAATCTCTGTCACAGTTCCTACTGTAGATCTTGGGTTTCTGTTTGTTGACTTCTGATCAATAGAAATCGCAGGAGATAATCCCTCAATGCTGTCTACATCCGGTTTCTCCATCTGTCCCAAGAACTGTCTTGCATAAGAAGATAACGATTCCATATATCTTCTCTGACCTTCTGCATAAATCGTATCAAATGCCAGAGAAGATTTTCCAGAACCACTCAGCCCTGTAAATACAACAAACTGGTTTCTCGGCACTTCCAGATCTATATTCTTTAAGTTATTTTCTCTCGCACCTTTGATGCGGATCATCTCTTTCTTCATTGATAAGCTCCTAATTCTAATCTATCATCAGTTTTAGTATTTCTTCTTTTAATCGTCATATTCCTGATATGCGATCTTGAATTCTTTTTAATTCATCTCTAAGCTGTGCAGCCAATTCGAAGTTTAATTCTGCTGCTGCCTGATTCATCTTCTTACTTAACCGCTCAATCACTTCTTTTAATTCTTTCTTGGACATGGATTCCATATCTTTTTCATATCCACCTGTTTCCTCTTCATGTTCATCAGATATCTTGATCAGATCTCTGATATCTTTCTTGATCGTCTGTGGCGTAATTCCATGCTCTTTGTTATATTCATCCTGAATCTCACGTCTTCGTTCTGTCTCCGTAATCGCTGCATGCATGGAATCTGTCATATGATCTGCATACATAATAACATGTCCTTCACTGTTACGTGCTGCACGCCCGATCGTCTGCACAAGAGATGTCTCAGAACGCAAGAATCCCTCTTTATCTGCATCAAGAATTGCAACCAATGTAATCTCTGGAATATCCAGGCCTTCTCTTAACAAGTTGATTCCAACCAATACATCAAAAACTCCCATTCTCAAATCTCTCACGATCTCAATTCGCTCTAATGTATCAATATCTGAATGTAAATATTTTACCCGGATACCAACTTCACGCATATAATCGGTCAATTCTTCCGCCATTCGCTTGGTCAGTGTTGTGACAAGTACTTTATTGCCTTTGTCTGTCTCTTTATGAATCTCTCCTAACAGATCATCAATTTGTCCTTCCACCGGACGTACATCGATTGCTGGGTCTAGTAAACCTGTTGGTCTGATGATCTGTTCTGCCCTTAATAATTCATGCTCTTCTTCGTATTTACCAGGTGTTGCAGATACAAATAACATCTGATCGATCTTCTGTTCAAATTCACCAAATTCCAAAGGACGGTTATCTTTCGCAGAAGGCAAACGAAATCCAAAATCTACTAACGTTGACTTTCTGGACTGATCTCCTGCATACATTCCACCGATCTGTGGTACGGTGATATGCGACTCATCAATGATCATCAAAAAGTCATCCCCAAAGAAATCAATTAACGTACTTGGCGGCTGTCCTGGTTCTAATCCTGCTAAATGTCTGGAGTAGTTCTCAATCCCAGAACAAAATCCTGTTTCTCTTAACATTTCAATATCAAAATTCGTTCGCTCCGCAATTCTCTGTGCTTCGATCAGCTGATCATGTTCTTTAAAATATGTCACCTGCTCAGCAAGTTCTTCCTTGATTCCTTTGATCGCACGCTCAATCTGTTCCTGTGGTACAACATAATGTGATGCCGGGAAGATTGCCACGAAATTCAAGCTCCTCTTTACTTCACCTGTTAAAACATCAAATTCCACGATACGATCGATCTCATCTCCAAAAAATTCAACTCTGACTGCATCTTCAAATGTAGAAACCGGAAGGATCTCCAACACATCCCCCTTAACTCTGAAAGTACCTCTCTTAAAGTCAAGTTCGCTTCTTACATACTGAATATTGATCAGGTCATCGATCACCTCGTCTCTGTCCTTTATCATCCCTGGTCTCAAAGAGATCATCATCTCTGAATAGCTTTCTTTGCTACCAATTCCATAAATGCAGGAAACGCTAGATACAACGATCACATCTTTTCTCTCGATCAATGCTGCTGTCGCGCTATGTCGTAATTTATCAATCTCATCATTGACCGATGAATCCTTCTCTATATAAGTATCGGTAGATGGAACATAGGCCTCTGGCTGATAATAATCATAATAGGAGACAAAATATTCCACGGCGTTATGTGGAAAAAACGCCTTAAACTCACTATATAACTGTGCTGCTAACGTCTTATTATGTGCCAAGATCAATGTCGGTTTATTCAAATTCTGTATAATATTCGCCATTGTAAATGTCTTACCTGAACCAGTCACTCCAAGAAGCGTCTCAAACTGATTCCCATCTTGAAACCCTTTGGTCAGCTTCTCGATCGCCTGTGGCTGATCCCCAGTTGGCTCATATTCTGATACTAATTCAAAATGATCCATATAACTTCTCCCTTATGAAATATCTTTTATCTTTTCATCTATGCATGATTCTGACTGCTCCCACGGGCAAGCCCGTGGGGTTCTGATTGCCAAGTGTAGCTTGTAATCGTACACCATTTTCAGGCTTTGGAGTTACAAGTGTAAATCTGTTTGAATCAGGACTTTTATTACCAAGCAGTCCTACGACCACATTAGCGGTAAATTTCTGTCTTACGACAAGGAAGTACAGTCAATCTCCCTAACATTTAGTTGTTAAGCTACTTTAATTCCACTGTTTAGTATTTTGATATGATTAGCCTTAATCCATGCAATTAGGGCTTTTTCTTTGTCATAGCACCTGCCGAAATCTGTAATACATTTATCTTTGTCTATATCCTGCGTTCTGTAGTCGTAACAATAGAGCAAAAATGATGAATACCAATCTCTTTGTACCAATGTTCCGTCTCGAAGTCTGTAGAGCCTATCAGACAGCTTTTTCTTAATGTAGTCATCTGCCGTGTGGTCGTACTGGCTTGCTCTATAATTATTCGGAACTTCTATATATGCGCCGCCTGTGACTTTGAATTTCTTTTCAACAGTAGTTTGAAATCCAGACGGGCAACGATTCTTTATAGATTTTCCAAAGCGCTTTTTCTTATTAAATCTGCCTTTGCTATTAACAGTAGTCTTCTTAGCCCGTTTCATCAGCTTGCTTGCATTTTTAGGTTCTGTGACGAATGTATCTCCAAGACTTCGCAGATAGTTAGCATCTTCGTTTATTGCAATCTGTTTATTTACTGCATTTATACGGCATAATTCAGCGTGTTTGGCTTTCAGCTTCTTGTAACGATCAGAATATTTCCAAGTCTTTTTACCTTTCTTGATCGTGCCGTCAGGATTGTAATTCTGTGGATTGGTTGCCCGTCTACTCCTGTCCATAGCACGATAATATAAGCGTTCCTTGCGTTCAGAAGTCTGTATGCTGTTGCCACGCTCTGAAAGGTTCTTCAGTCCGACTTCAGTATCAGAAGTATAGGCAACTGTCTGCGTTCCTATATCAGCACCTATCATGCCTTTACCGTATTTATGTCTTGGATTGCCGGATCTATCATATTTAGGCTTAGCTTTGCTTCTATTGTCAGATGCAGATATACTCTGTACTTACCTCTTATCAACCTTGGAACAAGAGTAGCATAGCAAGGTCTGTAAGTATCTATACAACAGGCTTCTTCTATAAGCGTATTGACAGCATCAGCATCCATCTTGTCAGGATTCTCAAGATAAGACAAAACGGCGTTAACTTCATCAGACTGAAACCTGTCGTTGACTTGAATCCCGAATTGCATCTTTCTAAGTTTGAATCGAAGTTTCCCATCCTCAACAAACATCGGAATACCACGATTTATCTGTTTTGCTCTGATACATGGTAATTCTCCGTATTTTGAGAAATGTGTGGTCTTACCGTTATCATAAAGGCATTTTTCCATACCTCGCCATATATCTTCGGCTTTTGTAAGAGCAAACACCGCATCTATACTATATTTCTTGCCTATAGGAATCATAGATGTCCTGCAGAGATCCCATGTAACATTATAAGATTTCTGCATATCATTGAGCTGATCAGCGAGAGCTTTACGTTTGTCCTTATCCTCAGTATTGCCGTACAGTTTTAGTAGTTTACGATATTTCTTGGTACGCATGAGCTGGTCGTAATTCTTTCTCATAAGACTAACAAGCTCGTTGCCAGCTTTGCGGATTTTATCAGAAAGAGCCACGACTTTCAGAACATCAGGATAAGGCATTATCAGTTTCTACAACTAAGATATGCCTGTCAGAAGTTTATGATATTGTTTCAGAAGTTTCTTGTATTCTTCGTCACTCATGATCTTTCTGTTCCTCGATGTATTTCTTTACTGTAGCTTCACTTATATGACCTACGGTAGATACAAAATATCCTCTTGACCATAATACTCCACAACGAGAGTAGAACTGTTTTAATTGTGGATATGCCTTGAACATTTCAATTGCACTGATACTTTTCAATGTTCTTCTGCATTATTACAGATCTTGTCAAATATATTGATACAGACCTGTTTTTCTTCTGTTAATCCACTTAAAACATTTTTTGCAAACTGTTTTTGTGCGTTATGTCCTGCTTCTATGATCAGTTCTGCCTTATCTAACAAAATAATTTCAATATGCTTTTTATTGTCTTTACTTTGTATTTTTTCAACAAGTCCTTTGTTTTCCAATTTCTTTAACGAAGTTGAAACATGGGATATTGTTGATTTTCTGATCTTTACTATTTCTGCTTTGTCAACCATTTATGACATTATACCCAGTGAAGTGAACTACATCGGTAATTGAATTACCGAGCATCAGATATATATGGCTTCGCCATACAGATTCTGGGTGCGTCCATGACACCTTTACTGCTACCTTTTTGAGGTTACACAGCTACTTTTATGATCAGGAATGAATTAAATTTTCCTTCATACACATAGTGTACCACATCTCCAAGAAAAGAACAAGTGTTCTATTTAAAAATTCAAAAAAGAGGAGACGTTAAAGTCTCCAATGTAACCTGTGGTTACGCGCTTTCATCTGCGGCAATTGAATTACCGAGGATTCCCGCTTTTTGATATAAAAAATTTAGAAACATTCCCCACCGGGTGCACATTAAATAAAGAAACGCTAGTTTTAACAACTGTCTAAACTAGCGTTTCTTTATTTAAAACTTGTCTTATCGAAACTATTTAATCTTCTGACAAATTTCAATCACTTCTCCACAAGCACTTTCAATCTTGAAGCAGCGAGATCCTTTTTCCCAGAAGTTAAGGCTTGTCTCAATTCCGTCTGATACGATCTTATATCCGTTTACTTTGCAATATTCATAATCTTTTTCAAGATCAGATGAGCGATATGCGATATGGTCGATTCTTGTTGTTGCACCTCCTGGAAGCTGGTCTCTCTGAGAGATTTCATACATTTTTCCATCCTGAGGATTTTCAAGAAAATATACATTTCTTCCGCCCATTCCAGGGAATTTTCCTGCAACTTTAAATCCTAATTCTTCCTGATACCATTTTGCGTTTAATTCTACATCAGAACAATGAAGTCCGATATGATCCATAGGTAAATTTAACATTTGTTTGACTCCTTTTTAGGTGATTTTATTGTTTTATAATACAGTTCTTTCTCCTGTCACGATCTCTTTTAAGCTGTCAACGATCTTGTCTGCGTCTTCCATCGTTGTTCCTGCTTTCAATGAGAATGAAACGGATTCTGCACTTTCAGCTTTACTTCTTCCGATTGCTGCAAGAATGTTAGAATTTGTTCCGATTCCTGCTTCAATTCCTTCTTCTTTCAAAGCTTTCTGTACAACTGCTGCAGATACATTTTTGATTCTGATATTTAAATGATTGGTGAGATGATGATCTTTGTGTCCATTCAATTCTACATCTTCAATCTCAGCAAAAATACGTTCACACATATGATTTCTGACTGGACGGATTTCTTCCATAAATGTTGTTGCCTTTGCTGCTAAACTTTCTGCCATATCTGACATCACTGTTAATGTTTCTTCGCTTAATGCAGTTTCTGACACATATTCTCCAGCTCCTGTGCTCTTTCTTACATATAAAAATCCCGCATTTTCAGGACCTCCAAAATAAGATGCATCTGCTGTCAGCATATCAATATGACTTCTTTCTACATTGATCGGCATTTTTCCAAATGCAAATGCTGCATCTGTATGGAAGATCACACCTTTCTCTGATGTCATTGTTCCGATTCCTGTAAATGGCTCAGAAGTTCCTGTCTGGCAGTTTGCTGCTGTCACTGAGATCAGTTCTGTGTTTTCTTTCAGTTCATTTTCGATCATTGCTACTTCCACACGGCCAGTTGTGATCGGATCTAAATATGTCACAACTGCGTCTTTTCGTTCTAATCTGGAACATTCATCCAATACTTCTGGATCTTCCATCGTCGTGATGATCACATGAGGACGTGCTTTTTTTGATGCTTTCACTACAGCTTTTAAAGCTTTTAAGTGTCCATCTGCTCTTCCTGATGTGAAATAAATCTCTTCCGGGGTTGCTCCGATGGATGCAGCGATCTTTTTACGTGCTTCGCTCTCGCAATTTTTCTTGCTCATCTTTGTTTTCCTCCTTTTATTTCTGTTTCGGATATTAAAATCTTTGATAAACAGATTTTATCTTTATTATAGATATTATTTTCTGCTATTTCAAGATTTAATGCATAATCCGTAAATCTGCACAAAAAAAGCATAGAACTTTTGGTAATATGTTCTATACTTTCTTTTTTATATCTATCTTTACAATTCTTATTTCTTCTGTAAGATAGAAATCGCTTTGTTTAATTGTTCGTCAGCTTTTGTCTTCGTGTTATCTTTTACTTCGACATCTGGCTTGATTCCTTTTTTATGGATGTTATGTCCTGCTGGTGTGTAATAAGACGAATAAGTCAGTTTCACATAAGATCCATCACCAACTTCAAAGAATCCCTGTACGATTCCTTTTCCAAATGTTGTCTCTCCAACCAGCGTTCCGGCTTTATCATCTTTGATCGCACCAGAAAGGATCTCTGCTGCACTCGCGCTGTTACCATTAACTAACACGCATAGTGGCATATCAAGCTGTTCATTCTTTGTGTCTTTGTAATATTTCTTATTACCATTCTTATCTTCAGTATAAACAATCGTTCCTTTTGGAAGAATCTGTCCTGCAATATCTACTACACTTGTCAGCAAACCACCAGGATTATCCCTAAGATCTATGATCAATTTCTTTGCACCTTGTTTCTTAAGACTTTTCAGTCCACTTCGGAACTGGCTAACTGTTACTTCATCAAATTCGGTAATCTGAAGATACCCGACTTTATCTTGTAACATCTTTGTTTCAACTGTTGGATTCTCAATCGATTGTCTTGTAAATGTATAAGTCTTCGATGTCTGGTTTCTTGTAAATGTTAATTTAACTTTCGTTCCTTCTGCACCTTTGATCTTCTTAACAATATCATCTAATGCATCCGATGTTTTTAATTTATAGTTTCCTACTTTTGTTAAAATATCCCCTTTTTTCAGTCCACTTCCGTCTGCAGGGCTTCCTTTCACTGGTTTCACAACTGTTATGATCCCTGTCTTTATATCCTGTGTAAGATATATTCCAACTCCATAATAAACACCACTTGTAGATTGTTCTAATTCCTTAAAATCATCCTCTGAATAATACGTGGAATAGACATCTCCCAGTCCTGCAACTAAACCTTTGTAGGTACAATCTTCCAACTCACTCTTCTTAACAGAACCTTTATAATATTTATCAATGATCTGTTCTATCCGATTGATCTTTCTTGCTGTCTGTAAGGTCGTACTTGGGATCGCATAGGCACGATAAAGAAAAAATCCTTCCACAATACATACGACAACAAGTAGCCCTACGAGTATTTTTGAAAACTTCTTCATGAAATTAGTTCCTTTCTATTTATGTAATGACGTTATAAGTAATTTTGAGGATTTACATAATTTCCATTCTTTTTCACAACAAAATGCAGATGTGCACCAGATACCATACCAGTTGCTCCGGATTTTGCGATCGTCTGTCCTCCTGAGACTCTTGCCCCTGAGGATACTAGAAGTTTGGAGCAATGCAGATACATCGTTTCCAGTCCATTTCCATGGCTGATCTTTAAGTAATTGCCATTGTATGCATTATATCCAGCATCCACTACTGTACCAGAAGCTGCTGCTACGATCGTTGTTCCAGTTGAACATGGAATATCAATTCCAGCATGCAGTTTTCTGACTCCTGTAACTGGATGAATTCGGTAGCCATACCCTGATGAAATACTATGACAAGACGGTACCGGCCAACTCAGATTTCCTGACGAAACTGTTGTTGCTGGCGATGTTGTCGTTGTAGTTTCTTTCTTGCTTTCGGTCGTAGCCTTTGATGTTGTATTCTTTGATGCCGTACTTCCTGTCATATTCTTTTCTGACTGTGCTTTCGATGTCGTATTGTCTGCATTACCGTCTTTCGCCGATGCAAGATCCATCTCTTCTTGCCGTTTTTCCTCTGCCTCGAACCATGCCAGTAACTCTTTATCAGATGCTAACTGTTTCTGGTAAGAAGCTAACTTAGATTTCTTCTTCGCAGCTGCCTGATCCAGTTTTTCTTTTTCTGTCTTTGCCTTAGCAGTCAAAGTCTTTGTATTTTGATAATCCTGTTTCAGACTCTTCGTTGCCATTCGGATCTTATCCTCCGTTGTCTGTAATTGCAAAAACATGTTACTGTCATATTTGGAGATCTTTGAAACATAATCAGCTCTTTTTAAGAACTCCTGAAAATTATTTGCTTCAAAAATGACTTCCATATATGCCATATTTCCATTTTCATATAGAAACTTAATGCGCTTACTCATAATCCTTGACTGATCTTCTTTGGATGCCTTTGCCTCTTTTAATTCCTGTTGTGTCTTCTTTAACTGTTTCTGTACAGAAATAAGCTTCTCTTGACATGCCTCATACGCATCATTGCTCTTTATCATTTTCTCATCAAGATCTTTGATCTCCTGCTGCATCTTGCGGCTTTGTTCTTCTAATTTCTTTGTTTCCTGCTTTACCTGTTGTCTTTTGGCTGCAGCAAACACTGTCGTCATAGGCAGATTCGAAGCGATCATGGCTGATATTAACATCATAATGATCCCCGCCTGATATCTTCTTTTCATGAGTTCCCCTTCCTAGACTTTTAAATACTTACGGATCGTGATAGAACTTCCAAGCAATCCGATCACGATCCTACCAACAATGCTAACGGAAGTAAGTATAACATAATCTGCTGGATCGGTACAAATTTCATAAAGACTGTAACAACATGAAACTTATCATTCATCCAGTTGATAATCCCTTCATATCCTGCAAAAATAATCGCTGTTGGAATCAATGATCCCAAAATTCCTATGATCATTCCTTCTGCCTGAAATGGTGCTTTAATAAATCCATTCGCCGCACCGATCAGCTTCATAATTGAAATTTCCTCTTCTCTGACTGCAACTCCAATAGACACTGTATTGCTCACGAGGAAAATAGAAACTGCCATTAAGATCAGAATGATCCCACCTGCAAGATACGTTCCCATTGTATTGATCTTCATCATTCCTTCCGCCGCTCCTTCAGAATAACGGACTTTCCTGACACCATCAATCGTCTCTAAATGCGATACTACCTGTTTGTATGATTTTACTTCTTTTAATGTGATCTCATAGGAATCTGATTCTTTTAGCGGATTGTTTCCTTCAAATCCTTCCAGAAGCTCTTCATTTCCTTGAAATACATCCTTCTTATAGCTTTCCCATGCTTCTTCAGCAGATACATACCGCATCGTGGCAATATCTTCTTTTTTCTTTATTTCTTCCCCAATCTGATCTTTTCTTTCTGCAGAGATACCTGGTTCAAAAAAAACAGAAATTCCTACAGACTGTTCCATCTGCTGCATCGTTGACCTTACATTCAATGCTACAGATAAAAATGTTCCTAACAAAAAGACACAAGCAATGATCGTTCCCAGTGATGCTAATGAAAACATCTTATTCCTGAAAATATTCCTTGTGCCCTCTTTGATTCCATACAAAAATCTTCTAAATATCATAGGACCCCCTTATCTCATCCTGTTCTATATGTCCATCTTCGATCAAGATCACTCGTTTGCCCATCTCATTGACCAACTCTTTGTTGTGCGTAACAACTAAAACTGTTGTCCCACTCTTATTGATCTCTGAGAGAAGCTCCATGATCCCTTTGGCTGTCACAGGTCCAGATTCCCAGTTGGCTCATCAGCCAGTAATAATACTGGATGGTTTACCAAAGCTCTTGCGATGGCAACTCTCTGCTGTTCTCCTCCTGACAATTCATTCGGAAAAGCATTCATGCGGTCTTTCAGCCCCACCATCTCAAGCATATTCTCAACCTGACGCTTAATATATCTGTGTGGTACTTCCACAACTTGCTGTGCAAATGCTACATTCTCAAAGATCGTCCGGTCTTTCAGCAGACGGAAATCCTGAAATACCATTCCCATCTGCCTGCGGAACTTCGGCAGATTCCTCTGTGTCAGTTTCTTATAATCCTGACCGTTTACTATGATCTGTCCACTTGTCACATCAAGTTCTTTCTGTAAAAGCTTCATCAGGGTTGTCTTCCCTGATCCGCTCTTACCTACGATGAAAACAAATTCGCCTTTCGCAATGTCTAATGAGACATCCTCAAGTCCTATATTCCCTTTATTATATTCTTTCGTTACATTTTTTAATGTGATCATCATATTCTAGTCCATTGTATCCATATGTTTCATATATTTTACTACCATCAGTGCAATTTTAAATGCGATTGCATCTTCAAAATTCCTCAGATCCAGATTCGTATTCTTCTGAATCTTATCCAGACGGTATACGAGTGTATTTCTATGAATAAACAACTGTCTGGATGTTTCTGACACATTCAGATTATTTTCAAAGAATTTATCAATCGTTGCCAATGTTTCTTCATCAATGGAGTCTGGAGAATAATCTCCAAACACTTCACGGATAAACATCTTACATAATGGAAGTGGAAGTTGATAGATCAGTCGTCCAATTCCTAACTGATTGTATGCGATCACACTCGCATCCTCATAGAAGATCTTGCTGACTTCCAATGCGATCTGTGCCTCTTTATAAGATCTTGATACATCTTTGATCGTCTCTGCAACATTACCGATCGCAATCTTGGCATCTTTGATCCCATATTCATTCAGCCCTTCTTTAATCTCTTTTGCATGCTGAATAAACTGTGCCTGTCCTTCATCCCCATTCACTGGTGTTACATAAACGATACTCTTCTCGTCCACTGCCGTAATAAAATCTGAATCTGCTCCGCTTTCAACCTCTTTCGTAGCTTCTAACAGATTCTGATCCTTCTCGTATTCTGCCTGAATCAAAAATGCAACTCTTCTCTGTTCCACTTCAATATGCAGCTTCTTTGAGCGGTTATAAATGTCAACCAATAATAAGTTATCTCTCAACAGGTTCTTTACAAAGTTCTCTTTATCCAGTCTCTCCTTATATGCAGTCAAAAGATTCTGTATCTGCATCACTGCAAGCTTTCCGACCGTATATGCATTCTCGCTCATTCCAGTAGCCAGAAGTATATATTCCAGTCTCTGATCATCAAAAATCTTAAAATATTGAAAACCATCGATCACCTGGCTCTCTGCCATAGAATCTGCAAATTCTTCCGCATGTTGTGCTAATGCATCGGTTATCTCCATTGTTGTTACAACTATACGTCCTGACAGATCTAAAATACACAGATCGATCCCGGTTACTTCCTTCATTCCATTAATTGTCTCTTGTAATATCTGATTTGAAATCATCCTTTATCAACCTTTCATATTTGCCGTTCAACCTTTTCTTTTACTATACAGCATTTTAAACAAAAAAAGAAAAATTTAGTGATTTTTTTATATCATTGTCTATTTTATACAAATATCTAGCAGAAAATCTTTATTTCATTGACCATAAATATCTCTTTTTAGCCGTAACCCCTTCATATAACAAAGAAAAACAATCTCAATCGTTCCTGAGATGTTTCGTGATATTTTATGATAATATTTATGAATGTATTTTAAATCTCGTCTTCTGATCCAACAATTATACAAATTCTTGCACCGCTGTCAACACTTCCAACTTCATATTCTGGATTCTTAAAATAACTTTTCAGATCCTGTCCTAAATCTTTACTTTCTACTATGATCTTTGTATGTGTTAAAACACCCTGTCTGTTTGTTCTTACAGATCCTACACTGTATCCGTCACTTGCCAGTTTATCTTTCCATCTTCCTGCAAGTCCTGAGATTCTTGTTGAATTCTGAATCTCGATCGTTATATTCTTTGAAGAAGATGCTGAACTATCAGATTTGGTTGTTGTTGACTTTGCTTCTGTTGTGCTCAATGCCGAACTTAAGTCTCCTTCTTCTGATAACATCTCATCAAAGACTCTCTTGGCTTCTTCTGTATCTAATTCAAACTTTCCATTGGATTCTGTTCCATCTAACACTTTGAAATTTAAGTTCTTATCCTTAATTCCATGCATTCTCTCAAGACTTGTCGCTGCTTCTTCATAAGAAGCATCTGTCTTCACCGCATCAAAATAATTCTGTGCATATTCACGATATTCGGATAATGTCTTATCATTCAATGCAGATGCAACTGCCACGCAGATCTCTCCTGTAATTTCTGCCTGCTTGTTCTTATCTGTAAAAATATCACTCTCACTTAATAATGAATAGATTGCTGTTCCATTCAGGCTGTTCTCCCCAGCACTTAATGTTACATATTTATCTGTAGAATCTGTATAAGCCATTGCTTCATCAAATTCTATTTTGACATCTCCTGCCTGATTCATCAGTTTCACAAACTTCTTATGTGATATCAGTTCATAGGAATTAATAGAAATTCCCAGTGTCTTCTCAACCTGCTGTCTTAACAACTTTCCATTCTTTCTTGTTGCTTTGATCACATCTGCAACCGTCGCTTTGCTAACGCTAGTTCCCAGTGTCTGTTCGACTGCCTGTTTTCCCTTCTTCGTCAATGTAAGATTCATATCTTGTCTAAGTGGTACAAAAATCATCTCCTGATTCTTGTTATGATATATTCGGATCACAATGGAATTTCCTGTCTGGATCATTCCAACGTCTACTCTTTCTTTGCTTTCTTCTTTTAACTGCTTTGCGATTTCTGCTTTCTTGTCTTTCTTTAATTTATCTGAAAAATATGTCTTAAATCCAAAAAGCTTGCAACTCCACCGATGGCTGTCACCAGTATCACTGCAAGAATCCTGGCAAATATGGCTTTGGCACCTAATTTATTTTTCTTCTTCTCTGCCATGTTCCTGCTCCTTCCGTTTCTAAACTTTGTTTAGTATAACAAATTATTCGATTTATTTCAACAATCCTCTATGTTATAATTCTGTATAATCGCCTTAATATTTTCTTAATCTGCAACATTTCTCATCGTTGATCAGATCGATCATATCAAGTGCTAAGAAATTTTATAAGATTTACGAGGTATTTTCTATGAAAACAGTACTCATAACTGGCAGTTCCAGAGGAATCGGACGTGAAACTGCCATATATTTTGCACAACAAGGATGGAACGTGATCATCCATGGCTTCCGCCATCCTGAAAAACTAGAATCCCTAAAAAATGAAATTCTTGAAGAGAACGTGTCTTGCTTATCTTTTTGTGGAGATATCAGTGATCCTTCTTTTGTAGACGAAATGATCAAACAGTCCCTCCTTACTTTTTCTAAGATCGACTGTCTTGTAAATAATGCCGGAATCTCTCTGGTGGGATTATTTACAGATGCAACGGTAGATGATTGGAATCTGATGATCAACACAATTTAACTTCTGTTTTTACAACCTGTAAGAATATCGTTCCCCATATGCTTCATCACCACGAGGGAAAGATCATCAATATTTCTTCCATCTGGG
>ENA-OQIM01000276-OQIM01000276.1-human-gut-metagenome-genome-assembly--contig:-NODE-276-length-18946-cov-2.059780_pt1 | contig 18946 bp, 25 predicted proteins | sample MGYA00242579_ERZ504744 | MGnify/ENA primary metagenome ERZ504744 (study PRJEB26092, sample SAMD00036441) | human gut metagenome | host: Homo sapiens | study: EMG produced TPA metagenomics assembly of...
TTCCTTGGTGTTAACCCAGATGGGTCAATTTTCCTTTGGGATCATGCAGGAATGAAATAGGGGCAGGAAGGCACAGGTCATTTTTCTTCTTTTGATACGTATCTTGCTCCGTTTGTCAAGGCAGACGGACTTGCTTATCCGGAAGTCAAGAAGTGCATTGAATCCTTTGTTTATGGTGTAAATACCCCAAGCCGCTGGGGAACACAGGCACCGTTCTCCAATATCACACTTGACTGGACCGTTCCGGACGACCTCGCAGAGCTTCCGGTGATCGTAGGCGGCAAGGAAATGGACTTCAAGTACAAAGACTGCAAGAAAGAGATGGATATGATCAACAAGGCATTCATCGAGACAATGATCGAGGGTGATGCCAACGGAAGAGGATTCCAGTATCCGATCCCGACCTATTCCATTACGAAAGATTTTGACTGGTCAGATACAGAGAACAACCGTCTGTTATTTGAAATGACAGCGAAATACGGAACTCCGTATTTTTCAAACTATATCAACAGCGATATGAAACCGAGCGATATCCGCAGCATGTGCTGCCGACTTCGTCTTGACCTTCGTGAACTCCGCAAGAAGAGCGGCGGCTTCTTCGGTTCCGGTGAGAGCACAGGTTCTGTCGCGTGGTGACGATCAATATGCCGAGGATCGCATACCAGTCCAGGACACCGGAGGAATTTTACCGCAGACTGGACCGCTTGATGGATATTTCCGCGAGATCACTGCATATCAAGCGTGAAGTGATCACGAAACTTCTGAATGAGGGACTGTATCCGTACACCAAGAGATATCTGGGAAGTTTTGACAACCACTTCTCGACAATCGGTCTTGTAGGAATGAATGAAGCTGGTCTGAATGCGAGATGGCTCGGATGCGACATGACTGATGAACGTACTCAGAAATTTACCAAAGAAGTTCTGACACATATGCGTAACCGACTTTCTGATTATCAGGAGGAATATCCGGGAGAACTCTTTAACTTGGAGGCGACTCCGGCAGAGTCCACCGCATACCGTCTGGCAAAACATGACCGTAAACGCTGGCCGGACATCCGTACAGCAGGAAGCAAGGGCGACACACCGTATTACACAAACAGTTCCCATCTTCCGGTCGAATTCAGCTCTGATATCTTTGATGCACTGGATATCCAGGACGAGCTTCAGACGTTGTATACTTCAGGAACTGTATTCCATGGATTCCTCGGAGAGAAACTTCCGGACTGGAAAGCAGCAGCATCTCTGGTACGCAAGATCGCAGAGAACTACAGACTGCCGTATTACACGATCTCACCTACCTACTCCGTATGCAAGGAACATGGCTATCTGAGCGGTGAGCACTTTACCTGTCCGAAATGTGGCAAGAAGGCAGAAGTTTACAGCCGTATTACAGGATACTATCGTCCGGTACAGAACTGGAACGATGGTAAGGCACAGGAATATAAGAACCGTACTTTATATGATGTGATGCATTCTTCACTCAAGAAGGTACACACCAGCATGGTGACAGTGACAGAGGATGATGTCAAAGTAGAACCGGTGGAAACACATAAATACCTGTTTACTACAAGTACCTGTCCGAACTGCCGTATGGCAAAGAAAATGCTGGAAGGCGAAGATCTGGAGATCATTGATGCAGAGAAGAATCCGGACATGGCGCGCCAGTTCGGGATCATGCAGGCACCGATCTGGTCATCACAGATGGAGAGCATCTTAAGAAATATGTGAATGCATCCAATATCCAGAAATATGTGGATGAAGAATTAGACTAAAATATCAGACCGTCAGGAGCATAAGAAATGCTTCTGAGGTTTACTTTTTGTATAAAGGTGAGTATAATGAAAAAAGTTAGTATATTTATACATACAGGACGAGGAGAGAGAAAATGATCAAACAGAATATCGTATTCATCGAAAACAAAGCAGGAAGCCTTCAGAAAGTAACAGGCCTCCTCAAAGAAGCAGGAATTGACATCTATGGATTTGCATGTTTTGATGCACCGGAATTTGCACTGTTCCGTATGGTGACAGACAAAGCAGATGAGGCAGAGAAGATCCTTACAGAGAATGGATATATGAACCGTGTGACAGAGGTCATTGCCGTAGACATCAAGGATGAAGTCGGCGGCCTGAATGCTGTTCTTGAAGTTCTCGGAAACTGCAATGTAAACCTTGATTATATTTATACATCTTATCATAGAGGAAACAGTCTTCCGATCATGATCCTTCAGACAGACGATGTTTTTGTCACAGAAAACGTACTGACCAACAATGGCTTCCGTGTACTGAACAGTCTGGAGGGCTAAAAATCATCATGAACAGCACAGCTTTTAAGAAGGGACTCCATGACGGAGTCCCCATTGGTCTGGGATACTTTGCGGTATCCTTTACTTTTGGTATGATGGCGGTTGCAGGCGGGATCTCAATCGCCGCCGCCGTACTGATCTCACTGACAAACCTTACTTCAGCGGGACAGTTTGCAGGGATCGGGATTATTTTTGCTTCGGGATCTCTGTGGGAGATGGCACTGACACAGCTTGTTATCAACTTGAGATATTGTCTGATGTCATTCTCACTTTCCCAGAAACTGGAACGAGGTGTTTCTACAGGGCACAGACTGGCTGTTGCTTTTGGTGTGACGGATGAGATCTTTGGTGTCAGTGCCAGCCAGGAGGGGCGTGTCAGCCCATGGTACAACTATGGTGTGATGGCAGTTGCGATTCCGGGATGGACACTGGGTACTCTGGTCGGGGCAGTCTCAGGAAATCTTCTGCCGGATTTCCTGGTCAGTGCACTGAGCGTGGCAATCTATGGAATGTTCCTCGCAGTCATCATACCGCCGGCAAAGAAAAACAGAGCGATATTAGGTGTTGTGATCGGAGCAATGGCAGTCAGCACCATCTTTGCAGTTGTTCCGGTCCTGAATAAAGTTTCTGCCGGATTTGTGATCATCATTACAACCGTACTGGTAGCCGGAATCGCAGCATATTTCTGCCCGGTCCCGGAAGAGAAGGAGGCGTAGAGAGATGAAGCCAAATATATATGTTTATATCCTGGTCATGGCAGGTGTTACCTACCTGATCCGTATGCTTCCATTGGTCCTTTTTAAGAAGGAGATCACAAGCTCGTTTGTAAAATCTTTCTTATATTATGTGCCATATGCCTGTCTTGCTGCGATGACTTTCCCGGCGATCCTGACAGCGACTGCAGGAGGAATCCTTTCCGGTGTGGTAGGACTTGTCGTGGCACTGATTGTCGCGTATAAGGAAAAGAGCCTTCTGACGGTGGCATTATTCGCATGTGCGGCGGTGTTTATTGCAGAAAGAATCATGGGATTTGTGATGTGAACAGGGAGAATGTACAGGGAAAAAGACACATTCTGCAAGATATCTGGAAGTTTTGTTGATTGACACTTCTGAGGGCGTATGGTAATATGATAAATGCATATATTATGATGTTACGCTGAAGATAGTATAGGATATAAGCTGCAGCGTAATAAAACAGAGGAAGGAAATTATACGATGTTAGAGAATTTGAATTCGTATCTTGATGATCCGATTGACGGAAACAAACAGGATGATGAGGTAGAGATTGATCTGCTTGAGATTTTTAATGTGTTAAAATCCAAATTCCTGATTCTTCTGACAGCAGGTCTGCTGGTTGGCTGTCTCTGCGGATTATTCACGAAATTTGTAATGACTCCGGTATATACCTCTACATCAAGCATTCTGGTTCTGTCCAAGGAGACAACACTTACTTCTCTTGCTGATATTCAGCTGGGAACCAGTCTGACAAGTGATTACACCGTACTGATCAAGTGTACACCTGTTCTTGAACAGGTAATCAAGAACCTGGATCTGGATATGGATTCTGATGCTCTGAGAAAAATATTTCCATAGAGAATCCATCCGACAGCCGTATTCTGGAGATTTCTGTACAGAATACAGATCCGGAGCAGGCAAAGAAGATCGTAGATGAGATCGCTAATGTAGCATCCAATTACATTGGAGATAAGATGGAGGTTATTCCGCCTAAGATCATTGAGATTGGTAAGATCCCGGCAGTTCAGTCTTCACCAAGCATGAAGAAGAATGTCGTAATGGGATTTATCCTTGGCGTGGTAGCAGCAGCAGCAATCGTAGTTGTGATCACAATTATGGATGATACTCTGAAATCAGAAGATGATATTGCGAAATATCTCGGCATTTCTGTTCTTGCAGTAGTTCCGGACAGAAAGGACTACGTCCACTACAAAGGCAAGAAACGCAGGAAAAAAAGACACTGATTTGGATGGAGGAATCTTATAAATGAGGAAAATTGCAATAAAAGATATCAGAAAGCCGGATTATTTCTATACAGAAGCAATCAAGACTCTTCGTACCAACATCCAGCTTTCAGGAAAGAGTATCAAGACGATCATGTCAGCAGCTGCTTTCCGAATGAGGGGAAGAGCGATATTGTCCTTAGTATAGCTCAGGAGTTAAGCAGTATTGGCAAGAAAGCGCTTATTATAGACGGAGATATCCGTAAGTCTGATTTTGCGATCCGTCTGGGAGTTGAAGAGGAAGTAGTTGGCTGTCTCAGTTCCTCAGTGGACAGGCAGAGGTCAAGGATCTTATTTATTCAACCAGTTACCCGAATTTACATATTATTTTCGGAGGACCGATTGCACCGAACCCGTCAGGCCTTCTCAGTGAGGATCTGTTCCGGACATTCATGAAGGAGATTCGGAATTATTATGATTATATCATTGTAGATACACCTCCGATCGGAAGTGTAATCGATGCAGCGGTAATTGCGAGATACTGTGATGGTGGGATTTTTGTCATTGAACCTGGTGTCGTAAGCTATAAGCTTGCACAGAAGTGCATCAAACAGCTTGAGAAGAGTGGATGCCGTATTCTTGGGGCAGTAATGAATAAAGTTGACACCAAGAAGGATAAGTATTATTCTTCCTATTATAAACATTATGGTGGCTATTATCAGAAACTGGCAACATCAGAACAGACAGAAAAAACACAATAAAAGAAAGCAGGTTAGAAGTGAGCTGGAACAGTAGAAGAAATAGTAAATTTACAAATATTATTCTGGTGATCATTTGTATTGCGTTGATTGTGGTTCTTGGAGGACTGTTACTGACAAACCGCAAGGAAATGAAGCAGGAATCAGAACGTCTGCAGAAACTGTCAGAGAAGCAGGAGACAGGAATTGACAATTATGAAACTGTAAAGGAACATGCGTCTGAACTCAAAGAAGAAGCAGGTGAAGAAGACAGCACAGGAACTGCTGATACTTCCAAACAGAAGCAGGAAGCAGCGACAAATAAAGCGAAATCTTCGGATACTGATAAGACTTCAGAGGAAGACAAGACTTCTGATACAGACAAATCTTCAGAGTCCAAGGACAGTGAGACACAGAATGCTGATAAGAGTAATACAGCGTCCGGGGACAGTGAAAAGAAATGAAGACTAAGAGAAGAAGATCTCAGAGACAGAGTAGAGCAAGGATTGTGATTGTTGTCATTGTGATTATTCTGGTGGCAGCATTGTGTGTTGGATATTTTCTGTGGAAGCAGACACAGGGAGTTGTGAAGACCAGTACAGGTGCCAGTCAGGGGGAAACGGTCAGTTCATCAGACCAGAGTACTGTTGAGTATGAAGGAGCGACGTACCGTTACAATGATCATCTGAGCAATTACCTATTTATGGGAATTGATTCAACAGAAGAAGTCAGTGAGATGGAGAGTCAGTTGGATGCCGGACAGGCGGATTCTATTTATTTAGTATCTCTGGATCGGGCGACTGAGCAGGTGCAGGTACTTTCCATTCCACGTGACACAATTACAGAGATTGAGGTTTTTAACCCGTCAGGAATAAGTCTGGGAATGACGGACAACCATATTAACTTGCAGTATGCCTATGGAGATGGTAAGGAAGAAAGCTGTGAACTGATGAAAACAGCAGTTTCGAATCTTCTTCATGGCCTTCCGATTCAGGGATATTATTCTATGAACATCAGCGGTATCTCCGAGATTGGGAAGCTTGTAGGTGATGTGGAGATCGTTGTACCGGATGACAGTCTGGAAGAATACGATCCTTATTTCAAAGAAGGAGCAACCGTAGTTATCAATGGCGATAATGTAGAAGAATTTTTGCGTTATCGAGATTCGGGCAAGAGTCAGAGTGCACTGGTTCGCCAGCAGCGGCAGAAGACCTATCTGAAGGCTCTGATCCCGAAACTTCAGGAGAAGACACAGACAGATTCCTCTTTTGTGGGTAATATGCTGAATGATATCCAGCCTTATACCGTAACAAATATGGGAAATGATGTGTTTGTCAAAACTCCTGAATGCAGCAGGAAACAGTACACTGGAAACACAGACTGTTCCTGGTGAGGGCGTAGAAGGGGAATATTATGACGAGTATCATGTAGATGATGATGCACTTTACAAACTGGTTCTTTCTATGTTTTATAATAAGTTGTAAGAGATAGTTAGCACGTAAGTACTATTATCTAAATAAAAATCCCAAAGGAGAGATGAAAGATGAAGCTCAAAAAACGTATCATGGCATGTGTTGTTGCAGCAGCAGTAGTAGTTACTTCTGCAGTTACTGCAATGGCAGCAGGAAGTATCGACAAGACTGGTAAAGCAGACGGTTACAAAGTTGCAGTTGTAGATACAACTACACCTATTTACCAGGAAATTTCCAAAACTTACACAGTTCTTCCGGGCGCAGTTGTTGATGTAAACAAAGGCACAGATGTAATGAAAGATTCATCGCAGCAGCAAAAGAAGAAACAACTGCAAACGCTAATCTGACAGAAGATCAGAAAGCAAATCTCTTAGAGATCGCTGAAAAACTTGAAGGAACAGAATTCGTAACAGCATTCTACTCCCTGACAGAAGATGAGAACTCTGATGTAACTATCGAAAAACAGAGGATGGTAAATACAAAGTAACTCTTACTGTTCAGAACCTTACAAAAGACTTAACAGGACTCAAAGTTCTGGCTTACAATGCAAAAACAGGACTCTGGGAAATCGTTGAGATTCCGGCAGAAGATATCGATTTAGAGAACCACACAGTTACAATCACTCTGGAAGACATTTCTCTGTTCTCCATCATCTCTGATGCTCCGGCAGCTAAATAATTAGTTCAGAGGTTTCATATTAATGAAGTGAATTCAATCCCCTTGGATGACCGTAATCGGTTGTCTGAGGGATTATTTTTGTATTACATATCTCAAAAGAAGAACTGGTGGTGCAAAAGTTGCCTGAATTCAGCACTATTGAGAAAGTTTTTCATAATAAACTCCACAAGTTGACAACCTGGATAGTTTAAACTAACATAATAGTAACAGTGTTATACCACTATAACAGAGTATGGAAAGGAGACTATTATGTTTTTGGAAATAAGGGATATCAGGAAATCATTTGGCTCCGGGGACAGCAGGGTAGATGTCCTCAAGGGTCTGGATCTGGATATTGAAAAAGGAGAATTTTGTGTGCTTCTGGGTCCATCCGGTTCCGGCAAATCCAGCTTCTGAATATCATTGGCGGGATCGAGAGCGTAGATGCAGGAAGCATTTCCATTGAAGGTGAGAAACTGGCAGATATGAAAGAAAAGAAACTTTCCCAGTACAGGCGGAAGCATCTGGGATACATCTTTCAGATGTATAATCTGATACCGAATCTGACTGTCCGTGAAAATATCGAAGTTGGGGCATATTTGAGTGACCGGGCACTGGATGTGGATGAGCTTCTGCATACACTTGGACTCTATGAGCACCAGAGGAAACTTCCGAACCAGCTTTCCGGCGGACAGCAGCAGAGAACTGCGATTGGACGTGCCATCGTAAAGAATCCGGATATCCTGCTCTGTGATGAGCCTACAGGAGCACTGGATTACAATACTTCCAAGGAGATCTTGAAACTGATCGAGACTGTTAATCAGAAATACGGCAATACCGTCATCATGGTAACGCACAACGATGCGATCAAGGATATGGCAGACCGTGTAGTTAAACTGCGTGATGGCATGATACGTAAGAATTTATCAGAATGAACATAAGATCCCGGCAATGGATCTTGACTGGTAAGGAGGCGGTATCATGAAAAATCCTCTGAGAAAAAGGATCCCCCGTGAACTCAAAGGGGAATTCGGCAAATATCTGGTCGTGTTTATCCTGATGGTTACGACGATCGGAATGGTATCCGGTTTCCTGGTTGCAGATGGCAGTATGATCCAGGCATACAATGAGGGATTTGAAAAATACAACATCGAAGATGGAAACTTCCGCACCGGAGAGCGGCTGTACCGTGGACAGCGCGAAGCGATCGAAGAAAAAGGCGTCAAAGTCTATGAGAACTATTATATAGAAGATACTCTCACCAATGGCAGTACGATGCGTTTCTTCAAGAACCGTACAGATGTCAACAAAGTCTGCCTGATGGACGGCAAGCTGGCAGAAAAAACAGGCGAGATCGCAATCGACCGTATGTATGCGGATAACAATGACCTGAAGATCGGAGATACGCTGGAGGATGGAACAAAATCCTGGACGGTCACAGGGCTCGTTGCACTTTCCGATTACAGCTGCCTGTTTCAGAACAACAGTGACACAATGTTTGATGCGGTAAAATTTGGTGTTGGTCTGGTAACGGAGGAAGAGTTTGACACTCTCGATCAGGACAAACTCCAGTATAACTATGCCTGGACTTACAATGAAAAGCCACAGAGCGAGATTGAGGAAAAAGATGTTTCCGAAGATCTGATGAAGGCAATGGGAAAAGTAGTCACACTGGAAAATTTTGTTCCACAGTATCAGAATCAGGCGATCATTTTTACCGGTGACGATATGGGAAGCGATAAGGCAATGATGGTCATGCTTCTGTATATCATCATTGTGATCATGCATTTGTATTTGGCATCACAACCAGCAATACGATCGCCAAAGAGGCCGGTGTCATCGGAACACTCCGGGCATCCGGTTATACCAGAGGCGAGCTGGCCCAGCATTATATGACACTTCCTGTCATTGTGACACTCATCGGTGCACTGATCGGAAATATTCTGGGATATACGGCGTTCAAAGATGTCTGCGCCGGTATGTATTATGGAAGCTACAGCCTTCCGACTTATGTGACGATCTGGAATGCAGAAGCGTTTCTTCTGACAACTGTGGTTCCTGTGGTGATCATGTTTGTGGTCAACTATGCAATCCTGCATCATAAGCTGAAGCTTTCCCCGCTTAAATTCCTTCGAAGGGATCTGTCCACCAGAAAACAGAAAAGAGCCCTTTATTTAAGCCCGAAACTCAAGATCTTCCACAGATTCCGTCTGCGTGTGATCTTCCAGAATATCAGCAACTATCTGGTGCTTTTTGTGGGAATCGTTTTTGCAAACCTGCTTCTGATGTTCGGGCTTCTGCTTCCGTCCGCACTGGATCATTATCAGATGGAGATCCAGAACAATATGCTGGCAAAATACCAGTATATGTTGTCTGTGCCGGTCAGTGTGATGGGAGGCAGCAATAAACTGGAAAGTATGCTGGATATGCTTCTTTTTTCACGTGATACGGAAACGGATAATGAAGATGCGGAAGAATTCAGTGCCTATTCACTGAATACGCTTCCGGGCAAATATAAGAGCGAAGAAGTGTCTCTTTATGGCATTCATGATGACAGTAAGTATATCGATGCGGATTTTTCGGATGGAGTTTATATCTCACAGGCATATGCAGATAAGTTTTTGTTGAAGCCGGGAGACACGATCACCCTCAAAGAAAAATATGAAGATGATGAGTATACATTCGGAATCGGCGGGATCTATGATTACAATGGAGGTCTCTGTATCTTTATGCCGCAGGATGAACTGAATCAGATGTTTGATCTGGGAGATGATTATTTCAGTGGCTATTTCAGCAACTCAGAGATTACGGATATCGACAGCAGCTACATTGGTTCCGTGATAGATCTGGATGCATTGACAAAGATTTCCAGACAGCTGAATGTATCAATGGGAAGCATGATGGGGCTGGTCAACGGCTTTGCGATCGCAATCTATATGATCCTGATCTATCTCCTGTCCAAGATCATCATCGAAAAAAACGCACAGTCCATCTCCATGACAAAGATCCTTGGTTACACGAACGGAGAGATCAGCAGGCTGTACATCATGTCCACATCGATCGTAGTCATCCTGTGCCTTCTCATCAGTCTGCCGATCGAGGCGACCGTGATGGAAGTCCTGTTCAGGGAAATGATGCTGCAGAGTATTTCCGGCTGGATTGCCTTATGGATCGACCCGATGATCTATGTGCAGATGTTTGCAGCAGGATTTGTGACCTATGGTATCGTTGCGCTGCTGGAATACAGAAGGATCCGCAAAGTTCCTATGGGCGAAGCTCTCAAAAATGCAGAATAAACTGGAATAAAATTCGCACTTCATATTGTTAAAGTGTTAAATAGCTGTTATAATAAAAGGACGAAATTGTTCACGGAAAAGAATTCCATTTTGCAGAATATAGAATAGATAACAGAGGTGAACGGAAAAGAGGAACGATATGAGCCAGTTAGATGTACTTAGAGAGAGCCTGGGACAGTGTGACGAGATCCTTCTGGATGCACTGCTCATGCGTAACAGAATTGTAGAGGATATCATGGTTTACAAGGAAGCCAACGATATCCCGATCCTCCAGCCGGAGCAGGAGGCAAAACAGAAGGAATGGCTTGCCAGAAGAATGGAAGGCAAGCGTCATAAGAACGAAGTAGACGCAGTATTTGAGGAGATCACCAGAAACAGCAAGAAGATCCAGGCACGTAAACTGTTTGATTACAATATCGTGCTGATCGGTTTCATGGGAGCCGGCAAATCTACAATCTCTGATTTTCTTCGGACAGTTTTTGCCATGGAAGTTGTTGAGATGGATCAGATCATCGCGGAGAGAGAGGGAATGTCCATCTCCGATATCTTCGAGACCTATGGAGAAGAATACTTCCGCAATCTGGAGACAGAACTGCTGATCGAGATGCAGTCCAGGAAAAACGTTGTCATCTCCTGCGGCGGTGGTGTTCCGATGAGAGAGCGCAACGTTGTTGAGATGAAGAAGAATGGACGTGTCGTTCTCCTTACCGCAAAACCGGAGACAATCCTGAACCGTGTCAAGGACAATCACGACAGACCGCTCCTTGAGGGCAACAAAAACGTTGATTTCATCGCAGACCTGATGGAGAAACGCCGCGAGAAATACGAAGCTGCTTCTGACATCGTGATCGAGACAGATGGCAAGGACAAGCTGGAGATCTGCGAAGAACTCGTACACAGCCTCCGCGCCCTGGATGCAGAGAGTAAATAAGGCAGCAAAATAGCATACAACTCCCTGTCAATAGCATAATTTTACTATCATTTATAAAGATTTTACTAAAATATCCAGATGAGTCCCATCTGGATATTTTTTTCGCAAAAATTGAAAGGTGCATCAAAAAACAGTCCATTTTGTTTAATATATCCATATGGTATTATAATCTCATCAAAAAGCTATACGAAATAGCTAATAAGAACGAATAAAAAATGGGAGGTTTCTTATGAAGAAAAAATTAGTTTTAGCGATGGCAGCAGCAATGGCAATCACATCCTGTGCAGTTCCTGCATTTGCTTCTGATGATGCAGCAGGCGGCGGAAAGATCGGAATTTCCATGCCGACACAGTCTCTGGAGCGTTGGAACAGAGATGGTTCTTATCTGGAAGAACAGTTCAAAGCAGCTGGCTATGATGTAGAGCTGACATACTCCGACAACGAAACAGACCGTCAGGTAAATGATATCCAGAACCTGATCTCCGACGGAGTTGACCTTCTGGTAGTTGCAGCTATCGATGGTGAAGCACTTAACACAGTTATGGATGAAGCTAAAGATGCTGGAATCCCGGTTATTTCTTATGACCGTCTGATCAAATCCGATGCAGTTTCCTACTATATTTCTTTCGATAACTACACAGTAGGTACTCTTCAGGGACAGTACGTAATCGATACTCTGGATCTTGACAATGCAGGTGACAAAACCTACAACATCGAGTTCACAGCAGGTGACCCGGCAGATAACAACGCTGGATACTTCTTCAACGGTGCTTACGATACTCTGAAACCTTATCTGGATGCAGGAACATTAAATGTAGTTTCCGGACAGACAGATTTCGACTCTGTTGCAACAGCTCAGTGGGATACACAGACAGCTCTCGAAAGAATGCAGAACATCCTCGCTTCCTACTATGCAGACGGAACACAGCTTGATGTAGCTCTTTGCTCCAATGACTCTACAGCACTTGGTGTTACACAGGCGATCGAGTCTGACTATGCAGGCAAAAATGACGTTCTGATCACAGGACAGGACGGTGACGAAGCAAACCTTGCAAACATCGTTGACGGAAAACAGTCCATGACCGTTTACAAAGCAGTTGCAAACGAAGCAGTCGTAACACTTGACCTTGCAGAAGCAATGCTGAAAGGTGACACAATTGATGAATCTCTGATCAAAAACTCTGGCTGGGATTTCGATTGTGCATATGATACAGAATCCTATGAAACATCTGATGGAAACAAATGCCCATCCTTCCTGCTTGTTCCTACAGTTGTAACCAAAGACAACATGAAAGAAGAACTTGTTGACACAGGATACTACACACAGGACGATGACGGATACCTTCATCCAGCAGGCTGATACTTCCGCAGGCAGTGAGCAACCAGTAAATATATAAACTTGAATTAAATGGGCGGGGTGAATGCCCCGCCTGCTTTTTGGAAAGGGGGCGCCATTTTGGCAGACAATATTTTAGTAATGGATCACATTACGAAGGAGTTCCCCGGTGTCAAAGCTCTGGACAATGTAAATCTTGAGGTCCAGCGAGGAGAGATTCACGCGCTGATCGGTGAAAACGGTGCGGGAAAATCCACACTGATGAACGTATTAAGTGGTCAGTATCCATATGGAAGTTATACAGGTACCGTTACCTATGAAGGCGAGGAATGTAAGTTTAAAAACCTGAACGACAGTGAAGCGAAAGGTATCGTCATTATTCATCAGGAACTTGCACTGATTCCGTTGCTTTCTATCGGAGAGAATATGTTTCTCGGAAACGAGATTAAGAATAAAAGAGGCAGCATTGACTGGGACAAAACATACAGTGAAGCAGAAAAACACATGGCTCAGGTTGGGCTCCATGAATCTGCACAGACACTGATCAAAGATATCGGAACAGGTAAACAGCAGCTGGTAGAGATCGCCAAGGCATTTTCCAAGAAGGTTAAACTTCTGATCCTGGATGAGCCTACCTCTTCTCTGAATGATGAAGATGCCAAAATGCTTCTGGATCTTCTGATGGAATTCAAGAAAAACGGTCTTACCTCTATCATCATCACACATAAACTGAATGAGATCATCTATTGTGCAGACCGCTGTACGATCATCCGAGATGGTACAACGATCGAAACACTGACAAAAGGCGTAGATGACTTAAGCGAAGACCGTATCATCAAAGGTATGGTTGGCCGTTCTATGGATGACCGTTATCCGGCCAGAAAGCATAACGTCAGCAAAGATGTCATGCTGGAAGTAAAGAACTGGACCGTACATCATCCGCTTTATACGAAAGTCGTAGATGACAATATTTCCTGTAAAGTACATAAAGGCGAGGTTATTGGTTTCTCCGGACTGCAGGGTGCAGGACGTACTGAGTTTGCAATGTCCGTATTCGGAAAGAGCTACGGAAGCAACATCAGTGGTGAACTCTATATCAAGGGAGAAAAAGTAAACCTCAAGAATCCGCGTGATGCGATCCGTCATGGTCTTGCCTATGTAACAGAAGACCGTAAGACAAACGGTGTGATCCTCGGAGAATCTATTCGATTTAATACAACGCTTGCACGACTTTCCAAAGTCTGTGAAAAGGGCGTGATCAACACAGATCTGGAAGTGCACCTGGCTGATGAGATGACAAAGGAAATGGGAACCAAGACTCCTTCCAATGAGCAGAAGATCGGCAACCTTTCCGGTGGTAACCAGCAGAAAGCACTTCTCGGCAAATGGATGTTTACAGAACCGGATATCCTGATTCTGGATGAGCCGACACGAGGCATCGATGTAGGTGCAAAATACGATATCTATTGCCTGATCAACAAATGGTAGAAGATGGAAAATCAGTTATCATGATCTCATCCGAAATGCCGGAGCTTCTTGGTATGTGTGACCGTATCTACGTTATGAGTGAGGGCCGTCTGGCAGGCGAACTCAGTGCCGAAGAGGCAACACAGGAACGTATTATGGCTTCGATCATGCAGGAGCAGAATAAGAAATAAGGTCGAAACGTGAATTCGATTCTACCGGGAAAGGGGTAAAAAAATGAAGTTTAATGTAAAAGATTTCTTAAGAAAATATACAATGGTCATTGCACTGGTAGTTGTATTTATCCTGTTCTGTGGCCTGACAGATGGAAGACTTCTGTATGCACAGAATATGTCAAACCTGATGCTTCAGAATGGTTACGTTCTGGTTCTTGCATGTGGTATGTTGTTATGTATCCTGACAGGTGGTAACATCGACCTTTCTGTAGGTGCTGTTATCTGTATGGTCGGTGGTCTTGCAGCTGTATGATCGGTAACAAAGGAATGAACCCATATCTTACCATTATCATCTGCCTCGTTGTAGGTCTTCTGGTAGGTGTATGGCAGGGTTACTGGATCGGTTACAAACGTATCCCTCCATTTATCACAACACTTGCAGGTATGTTCATCTTCCGTGGATTTGGACGTCTGATCCTGGACAACAAGACTGTTTCTATCCAGGACAAAGGTTTCCTGAATGTATTTACATCCTACATCAACATTCCTGGACTTGACGACACAGCAAACTATTCTGCACTGATCGTTGGTATCGTAGTTGCAGTTTATGTGATCTTCAACGTAGTTCGTTCCAGAGCAAACAAAGCAAAAAGAGGATATCGCCAGAACACAGCATTTTCTGATTACAGCAAAGCAGTCATCATCGCAGCAGTTATCCTCTGGTACTGCTACAAACTGTTCCAGTACAAAGGTATCTCCATCATGTTCGTATGGGTTGTTGCAATCTGCCTGATCTACAACTTCATCACATCCAGAACAGCATTTGGACGTTACTTCTACGCAATCGGCGGTAACGAGAAAGCTACACAGCTTTCCGGTATTGATACAAACAAAGTTTACTTCATCGCGTATGCAACATGGGACTTCTTGCAGGTCTTGCAGGTCTTCTTTGTGCAGCACGTGTAGGTTCTGTAAACGGTAGTACAGGTACATCCTTCGAGATGGATGCGATCGGTTCCTGTTTCATCGGTGGTGCTTCCGCATACGGCGGCAGCGGTACTGTAGGCGGTGTAGTGATCGGTGCTCTTCTCCTCGGTGTCATCAACATGGGTATGTCCATCATGGGTATCGGTGATTCCTGGCAGTACGTAGTAAAAGGTGCCGTACTTCTTATCGCAGTTGTATTTGATGTATTATCCAACAGAAAGAACGGCTGATCGATCTGATCAGATTAACAAGAGGAGTCATTGTGCAAAAGCAATGGCTACCTTTTGCAATGCATGTCATTAATTGTGTTACAATATGAAAAAATACAAAGGAATTATGATGAATTATGAAAAAATTTACACTGACAGTTTTTTGCATACTGGCAGGATGCATCTTTTTTTCTGTCAGGGATCTGGGTCTACTTTCAGAAATCCATGGATAAGGTGGATCTGGGCGAAGGAGAATATGCAGCGAGTTATCAGAAGCACTATCTGATGATCTCCAATGACAAAGATACCCTGATGTGGCAGTCCATCTACCAAAGCGCCAGCGAAACTGCCAAAGAAGCCGATGCCTACGTCGAACTTCTTTCACCGGAACAGATGAAGAATTACACACAGGAAGACTGTCTGCGGATCGGGATCGCATCTCACGTTGACGGGATCATTCTTGAAGCAGACGGAAGCAAGGCCGAGCAGAAACTGATCGAAGAGGCTGCCCGCGAGGGAATCCCGGTTGTCACGATCCTTACAGACGATTCTGCATGCCGCAGGATCAGCTTTGTCGGTCTGAACAGTTATGAGATGGGAAGTGCTTATACTGACCAGATAGCAGGAATGCTGAATGAAAAAGGGACCACACAGATCCTGTTTCTTTCGACTTCCAGTTCCAAGACACAGGAGACCAATCTTGTTTACTATCAGGTAAAAAAAGAACTGGAATCCAGGAAAAAAACAGGCCAGTCTGTCAATCTGTCAGAGTACTGTGTGGATAGCAGTGCAGATTTTGACACGGAAGAATTTGTCCGGGATATGTTTGTAAATGAGGAAAGTCTGCCGGATGTCCTGGTATGCATGGATGAAGTCGTGACGGAATGCGTATATCAGGCCCTGGTCGATTATAACCAGGTTGGAAATGTCAAGGTGATCGGTTACTATTATTCCGATGTGATTCTGAATGCGATCGACAAGGGGATCCTGTCCTCCACGATCGCGATGGATATGGATGAAGTAGGAAAATACAGTGTCAACGCACTGGAAGAGTATTTATCTCTTGGGCACAGCAACGGATATTACAGTGTCAATCAGCATGTGATCACAAAGGATAACACCGATGAGTACAGAACGGAGGGCGAAAAATGACAGAAAAAAAGGACACCCCTTCCGTAAATAATTCCATACAGACCAGACTGAGTGGAGTCATGCTCATGGTGCTTGTCTTTGCACTCGGGATCAATTTCTTTATTTTCAGTCAGATCCAGAATGCCGTTACCAGGATCGATGCGGTCTTTTCCAGCAATGTCGATGTGAATGAGCTTTCGGAAGCACTGGAACTTGTTGAGAACACAGTCTATGAATACCTGAATACAAAAAGTACCGAGACACTGGAAAACTATTACCGTTATGACCAGAATTACAAAAATCTGATCGAAGATCTCAACGACAAAAACATGGACAGCGAAGTAAAGATGCTCGAAAAAACATCCGCAGGATGTCCGAGAGTTATCTGGATCAGACAAATGAGACAGTTCAGGCGAAGCGAGGAAGAAATGTAGAGAAATACAAGACTTCCTACGAAACAGAAAATCAGCTCTATGAATATATCAACACTTACATATACAAATTAAATAATTTGCGCTTTAAGACAAACTCAGCAAATTATCAGTTATTACTGTCATCGATGAATGTGCTGTACAGACTCTGCCTGATCGTACTGATCGTCGTCTATGTGGTTGGGCTTGCAGTGACGGTCCTTCTGGTGCGGAATATGATCCGCCCGCTGACCGCTCTTTCCAATACGGCACATGAGGTTGCAAAAGGAAATCTCGATGTTCCGCAGCTTCCTATTGTTATGGATGATGAAGTTGGAGTCGTGACGAGAAGTTTTAACCAGATGCTGGAGAGCATCCGCGAGAACATCGACCAGCTCAAGGAAAGCATGGAGCGGCAGGCGCAGATGAAGGAACGAGAGCTTATGATGGAGGCACACCTTAAGGAAGCACAGCTGAAGTTCCTTCAGGCGCAGATCAATCCGCATTTTCTGTTCAATTCCCTGAATGCAGGTGCACAGCTTGCGATGATGGGAGATGCGGACAAGACAGGTATATTTCTGGAAAAAATGGCGGATTTTTTCCGGTATAATGTGCGCAAGATGGAAGAAGATGCGATGCTCTGGGAGGAGATCGAGGCGGTAGATAATTATATCTACATCCTGAATGTGCGCTTTGCCGGAGATATTGTATATATCCGGGAAATAGATGAAGACATCGAAAACATCCGCATTCCAAGCATGATCCTTCAGCCGCTGGTAGAAAATGCCGTCCAGCATGGAATCCATGACTGCATGGAGACGGGACGCATTGTGATGTCTATCCACAGAAACCAGGATATGATCGATATCACGGTCAGCGACAATGGTGCGGGAATGACGGAAGAAATGATCGCGAAGGTTATGGAAGGAAGAGCAGTGCAGGATGAAGAAAACCGCTATTCTACAGGAATCGCGGTACATAATGTCATAGAAAGACTGAAGCTGTATTACAAACAGGAAGGACTTATGACGATCGAGAGTGACGGACCTGGAACCGGAACGAAAGTTCATATTGTCATTCCGATGGAAAAAGAGGAACTGGAGTAGCATAAGAAAGTGGAGGGGAAACAAAACAATGTATCGTATATTGGTAGCAGATGACGAGGGAATTATGCTGGAAGCTTTCAAAAGTGTGATATCCAGTACATTTGGGGACAGCTGTATCACAGAAACTGCCAAGACAGGAAGAGCAGTGACAGAAAAAGCAGAAACTTTTCATCCGGACATTGTCTTTATGGACATTCATATGCCGGGAATCAACGGGATCCAGGCAATGCGGGAAATACGAAAATTCAATACGACAGCACTTTTTATGTAGTATCTGCTTATGACAAGTTTGATTATGCAAAAGAGGCGATCGATCTTGGCGTGGAGCGTTATCTGACAAAGCCGATCTCCAAGGCAAAGATCATCTCCGCGGTGGAAGAAGCCATCGAGAAGGTGGATAAGAAGAGAAATCAGAGAAGCAACCTGTTGAAGATCCAGGAAAAACTGGAAACGGTCATCCCTGTTGTGGAAAACAGCTTTGTAGGAAGCCTTTTGTTCCAGCAGGAGGAACAGACAGCAGACTACTACCGGCAGCTTCTGGATATCGAGGAAAAACAGGGCTATGTCATGGTCATCCAGTTTGGCCAGTCGTATGAAAATGGTAGCTGATAAGCCTGTCGGAATGAATGTGAAAGCACAGAGTTTTTATGATGAGCTGAGGGATGTGGTGAAATCCTCTTTTCCTGTGCAGTGGGATCGGTGATGTCAAACCGTATTCCGGTGATCGTGCCGTGCAGCCTGCCTGAGAATCCATATGAAGAAAGGATCG
>ENA-OQIM01000277-OQIM01000277.1-human-gut-metagenome-genome-assembly--contig:-NODE-277-length-18921-cov-3.321007_pt1 | contig 18921 bp, 24 predicted proteins | sample MGYA00242579_ERZ504744 | MGnify/ENA primary metagenome ERZ504744 (study PRJEB26092, sample SAMD00036441) | human gut metagenome | host: Homo sapiens | study: EMG produced TPA metagenomics assembly of...
TAATGAAACCATCGTTTGGCACCATTGACATCTTTTCCAAATAATTTAACGCCAATCAACATGATCACATTCAAAAATATACAATATTTCTGCATTTCTTGTAAAGACCTGATAATCGATCAGTGATACGACCACAATGATTCCAAGTCCCATAATGATCCCCAATGCCTGCTTTGGCACATAGGATGCTTTGGCACTGTGAATAAACAAAAGCTCATCGCCATCAGTACAAGTACGTTAAAAACAAGTTTGAAATTGTAATTCTGCAGTCGATAATTTCGCAACATAGTATCTCTCCAATGTTATTTTCTAGCTCACGGATCGGAATATTTGCATATAATGCAGGTCCTTCGGATTCTTCGCTACTTTGTGTGATCTGAATATCAAGTCCCTCTGGATCGATCTCCATATATTTGGAGATTACTTGAATGATGTCGTTTTTGATCAGTTCCATTGTCTCAGGAGAACAATTTGAGCGGTCAGATACCAATAATAGTTTTAATCGGTCTTTTGCCACTTCTCCTGAACTTTTTTCTTAAAAAATTATCAAAAAAACCCATCGTTTCTCTCCCCTCTACTTCTTAAATACGTTTGCAAGTCTCTGAAAGAAAGTTGGTCCTGTGATTTCCATGAATGGAACGTCTTTGCCCATCACACGATTACAGATATTCTGGTATGCTTTTCCTGCTGGTGTATTGCTTCCAACCAATGGTTCTCCCTGGTTTGTGGAAATGACAATATTCTCATCATCTGGTACGATTCCGATCAGGTCAACCGCAAGAATATCAAGAACATCATCTTTGGATAACATATCTCCACGTTCTACCATATCCATACGTATCCTGTTGATCACCAGATCGATCTTATGTATATCATTTGCCTCTAATAGTCCAATGATACGGTCTGCATCACGGATTGCTGATACCTCTGGTGTTGTAACGATCAGTGCACGGTCTGCTGCTGCGATCGCATTCTTAAATCCTTGTTCGATTCCTGCTGGGCAGTCAAGAATGATATAGTCAAATTCACTTTTTAGTTCTTCTACCAGTTTTGACATCTGTTCTGGTGTTACGGATGTCTTATCTCTTGTCTGTGCAGATGGCAGTAAGAAAAGATTTGGATATTTCTTGTCTTTGATCATTGCCTGTTTGATTCTGCAGTTTCCTTCCACAACGTCAACCAGATTATAAACGATTCTATTCTCAAGCCCCATGACAACGTCCAGATTACGAAGTCCGATATCCGTATCGATCAATACGACTTCTTTCCTCCTTCGCTAATCCTGTTCCCACATTGGCAGTGGTTGTTGTCTTTCCAACGCCACCCTTTCCAGATGTGATTACGATAACTTCACTCATTTTTGTTTCCTCCATTCACTATACTATGATTTCATTTAAGAGCGCTTTAGATATGGGCTCGATATAAATATTTTCATCTTCTACAAATGCAATCTGTGCTTCCATCGGCTGATTGTCATTATTCTTTGATCTTCCGAAAAGCTTTTTCTTCTTCTCTGGTTCTCCATCGGCACTTCTTGCGATGTGTTTTCCGATACGGATCTGCATCGGCTGCATGTCAAGTGCTGCGACAAAAGCGTGATCATCTCCATCACATCCTGCACTCAAATATCCTTTGGCACATCCAAGAACAACTACATTACCTTTGGCACATACGGAAGCTCCAGGATTCACATCCCCGACCACTACAACACTTGCATCAGATTCCAGACTCTGTCCGGAGCGAAGTGTTCCACGGTAGAACTGTCCATCTCCCTTTCTTCTCTCATCAACCATGGACTGACTTCTTTTTTGTTCTCTTTCCTGAATCTTTTTCAATACATCCTTAAAAGAAGTTTCCATGATCTTATCATCTTCTATCACATATGCAATCGTCAAAGTTGTTTTTTCTGCAATGATCTGCAGTACATTCTGAAGTTCTTTGGCATCTAGTTTTCTGCCTTCGATCTTTAGTGCGATCTGTGTCTGTCCATTAAAGAAATCTTTTGCCTGCACAAATTTATCTTCGATCGCTTTGATCAGTTGATCAAACTTCATTCCTGGATCTAACACCATGGTAAGTCCCAGACTGTTTCCCTTGAGCAATACCGGCTGATTCATACAATTCCTCTCTTCTTTCTCTAATCTCCTGCAGTACCAACACTGGTTTCTGTGACTGATTTATTATTCTTCTCTAATGTCTTCTTTGTCTTATCATTTGCAAAATAATACTCATAAATATCCTTTGCAGTCGCTGCTGCATTAGATGAGGTATATCCAAACGGAATAACAACCGTTGTTGTGATCTCTGGCTTCTCATATGGTCCATAAGAGATAAACAACGCATGATTCGGACGTTTCTTATTCTCCTGTGCTGTACCTGTCTTACCTGCTAATTTTACTTTCATGCCTTGAAGATACTGCTTACGGAGCTGTCCTTTCCGCTGACTACACCTCTCATACCAGTATGCACTGCATTCCAGTATGTTGTATCATAATGAAGTTGTCTTACTTTCTTAACTCCATATTTCTTGACTGTCTTTCCATTATCGTCAGTGATCTTGTCCATGATACTTAGATCATATACGGTTCCACTGTTGGATAATGTTGTCACATAATTCGCGATCTGGCTTGGCGTGAAACTATTACGTCCCTGTCCAATGGCAGAACGTACGGATGTTTCATCAGAAACCTGTGGAGATGACTCATCCAGTTCAATTCCTGACTGCTTATTAAGCCCTAGCTGTGTTGCGTATTTCTCCAAGTACTTAAGACCTTCTTTACTGCTGTAGGAACCTGATTTGTCTCCTAATCTATATCCTACTTCATAAAAGAAATAATTACAAGATGCTTCGATCGCTGTTGACACAGTTCTTGGTCCATGGCGATCTGGATATTTCCAACACTTCGCCGGTGGTGTGATCTTATCGTATAACCCTGTACAGTTGATGACTGTACTTGTCGTGATTGCTTTCTCATTAAGACCTGCCAAAGCAGACAATGGCTTAAATGTAGATCCCGGTGCTGTCTTATGTTTCAGTGCCTGATTATATAATGGTGTAGATGCTGAGTTTGCCAGCTGCCTGTAGTATCCGGAATCTGTTCCGTTTGATAAACGGTTGCTGTCATATCCAGGATAACTTACCAATGCTTTTACCTTTCCTGTCTTGGAATCTGTGATCACAACAGATCCGGAACATGGATCCATACCGATCTGTCCTGGTGTGATCTGTAAACTCTTTAACTTCTTCGAATGAATCATAGCTGTTTAGGGAACCAGATTTCAATGCCGTATAATCACTGTCACCTTTCTTTTTTAAAACTCCCTGTTCATAAAGAAGGAGACATACTTCTCTTCCGCTTAATTTTCCTTTCATGATGCTTTGTTCGCAGACTGTCATATCAAAATCATCTGCATCAACCAAAGCATCTTCTACATAAGCAGCCAGTGCTTTCATGATCTCTTCAGTGTCATTGTATTTGCTGCTGATATTCAGTGAAGAAATATCAATCCATTCCTTGTTCACGGCATACCTTAAGAATTCACTTAAACTGATCTTCTCATTCTTCCACTTCTGATATGTCTTATCCGTCGTATCGATAGAACTTGAGATCAATACTTTCTTGCTAGACAACAGACTGTATACATAAGATGCATAGGCTTGTTTTTCTTCACTCTGATCTTTGTACGCTTTGGTATCTTTCAAAACAAGATTCTTTGATACATTGATCGCCTGATCTTCTAAAGTCTGAATCTTTCGATACATCTTCTTCTCATAGGATGTCGCCTTATCTCCATTGAGATTCTCAAGGTCGATCACACTATTGCCAATAAATGAATAATATACTTCTTGATCGGGATCATAATATTCTCACGGTCATTTCCTGCGCTGTCAGAACTTGTAAGCTTAGACAGAACAATTCCCGCGATCTTCTTCTCGAGCAGATTATATACATATTCCTGTAATTCGCTGTCAATCGATAATGTGATATTATTTCCTGTTCCCGATTTGACTGTCTTGGTCGTGTCGATGATCTTTCCAACATTGTTGACAACCAGAGTCTTGCTTCCGCTGTCTCCGTGAAGATAATTCTCAAACTGCTTCTCAACACCGGCCTTTCCAACCGTCTCATCACTGGAATAGTAATCTTTATCTTCTTCTTTCTTTCCTTTGTTATATGTTTCAAGTTCATCCGTATTGACCGTTCCTGTATATCCGATCACATGAGACATCGCCTCACTTTTATTATATACACGAATAGACTTTGTATCAATATCTATTCCCGGAAGTTCTGAACTTCTTTCTTTGATCTCGGCAATACTTCTGTTATTGATTTCATTTGCGATCGTCACCTTCATATACTGAGAATAACGGCTCAAAAATGCACTGTATCTGACAGACATGATCTTTAATGCATCTTTCTTGGAATAAGATTTATCAATATCAAACATCTTTCCTGTTCCTGCGGAGCCAAGAGTTCCATTTCTCAAATATTCAAAAACCTGTTCTGCAGTTGCATTCAGCTGTTTATCTCTTAATTCTTTCTCAGACTTTGAAAGGTCTGTGCTGTTTCCAATTCCAAAAACATCTCTCTTAAACTTCTTTAATTTTGACCCAGTCTCTGTAAAACGAAACTTTCCGCTTCCTGTATATTCAATCGGAATCTCATTGATAAAGGAGTCTCCATTTCGCTCCAGGATCTTGATCACTTTATAAATGACTTTATTCTTCTCATAACTTTCTGATGTACCATTCTTTGCTGCCAATGTCTGAAATGCATTGTCATTCTGGAAATTCACTGTATATACAAGTTTGTTGTATGCAAGCAGTTTTCCATTCACATCATAAATATTCCCTCTGGTACCAGATGTCTTGACTGTCTTTTGTACTTTATATGTAAAATCATTTTTATGTGACTGACCTTCTACGATCTGAAGGACAAACACACGCCCGATCAACACACAATAAAGCACAACGATCAGTATGATCAAGCAAGCAGTCTGTTTGCCAGTAATTTTTCTGCTTTCTCGTAAATTTTTCGTAACACTAGAACATACTCCTTTTTTCACCATCTCTGATCCTGATATCAACCTCTAACAATATCTTATATATAAGCAATGCTACGATTCCCGTATATACTGCTTCCGGAATCATAACTTTAAACAGATAAGAAAAAAACTGCAATCTTCCTCTCATTGCAAAAAAGAAAAAGAAGATCACAAAACTATACGCAAGGGAATTCGCTGTTAGAAGTCCGATCGGCAGCAAGATATCATCCTCATAAAAATATGTATGGAACCATCCATTGACATATCCAAACATTAAATACACAAATGCGTTCTGCCTAAAACATTTCCTGAGAATATATCGATCAGCAGCCCACAGACAAATCCGATCACGATTCCTGCTTTCCTGCCTCGGATAAATGCGATTGTGACCGTTAAGATCAGTAGAATATTCGGCATAACCCCTGCGAGTTTCAAAAAATTAAAGACGGATGTCTGTAAAAGGAAACAGACTAGTACCGATATCACATAAAATAAAATTCGTTTGATCTTCATATCCTCACCTGCTATTCCTTTGTTTCTTCATCAAGATTCTTTGTTTTCTTAAGATCTGTGATAACCAAAACTTCTTTTAAATGCTTGAAGTCAACGACTGGTGTCACTTTCGCTGTCTTGGTAAGCTTTGTAGAATCAAGCTTCAGATCAGATACTTTCCCGATCGTGATCCCTTCATTAAATTTGGAACTTACATAAGATGTTACAAGCTCATCTCCATTCTTGACTTTTGCATCTTTGCTGATATATACAACTTCCAGATATCCATCTTCCATCGTATCCAGACTTCCATTTACGATACACGCATCATTTGTCTTTAGGAACATAGCACTGACCATACTTGTATCATTAATGATCGTTCGTACTTTGGCTGTATGTGATGATACATCATAGACAATTCCTACGAGACCATTCCCTGCAATGACATTCATGTCTTTCTTAATGCCGTCTTTGCTTCCTCTATTGATCAGAAAGATGTCAAACCAGTTTCCTGATCCTTACTATGACTCTGCTCCACTGTATGATATTTTTTGTTATTTTTGTTTTAATTTCAAAAGATCCTGCAGACGTTCTAATTCTACTTGATTCTGCTGTAGCACACGATTCTGCATCTTCAGAACATCGATCTTCTCCTGTAGACGCTCATTCTCTGCTCTCAGTGTCTTCTTGCTTTTCGCATTCTCATTCCATGAAAACACGGCATTTCCTACCGAATTAATGCCTTCCTGCATCGGAGATAAAACAGTGAAAAAGATATTCTTGACTGGAGTTAAGACTCCTCCGGCAAAAACACTGATTCCCGCCAGTAACCCACACACCACGATAAAAATCGCTAACAGGTGGTTTGAATTAAATTTTTTCTTTTGCAATTTCATACGTCTATCCTCTTTCATCATCTATCGTTTTAAATATGACTGCATTCCTAAGATCACATGATCTTCTGGCCGGTCAGCAATATGAACCGGTATCTTAAATTCTTCTTTGATCCACTCTGCCGTCTTTGGAAATGCTGCCCCGCCTCCAGATACATAGATTCCCTGATTCATAATATCTGATGCAAGTTCTGGCGTAATGCTTTCTAACACTGCTTTTACCTGCACACAAATGTCTCTGACCTGACTGTGGGCCTTTTCTTCAACGATCTGAATTGGTATCTTCTCTTGTTTTGGAAGTCCACTCACAAGATTTCTTCCCTTGATCATAGCTGCTTCTTTATCTTCTATCTTCGCATATGCAAGTTTTAAGTGTCTTGCACTTCGTGTTCCGATCGCTAATTTATAATTCTTCTTTACATAATCTCTGATCCACTCATCGATCTGTCTCCTCCATATGGAAAAAGTCTGCTTGTTACGATCCCACCTAAAGATATCACAGAAATCTCTGTTGTTGAAGCTCCTATATCAATGATCATATTTCCACATGGCGCATTGACATCAATTCCACTTCCAATTGCCGCAAGGATTGGCTTGGGAACTAAAGTTACATCCTTAACCCTTGAAGCTGATTCCCATGCAAGATCTTCAAATGCTCGTTTCTCAACATTCGTAATATCCACGGGAACAGCGATCATAAGACCGGTTTTCCTGATCCGTTTGAAATAATGGTCCAATACCGTTCCTAACAGATATCTCATATTCGTATAATCTGAGATCACGCCGTGTTCCATTGGTTTCACTACATGAATACTGTATGGCTGTTTCTCATACATCGCAAATGCTTCGTTGCCGAATGCTTTTAGTTTCGCATCTTCATCAAATGCGATCATATTCTTTATCTTTAAAAATTCTTCTTTATCTCTTGTACAGATTCTTAAATGTCTGGTTCCAAGTTCAATTCCTAGTTGTGCCGTTTTCATGTTCTGCTCCTTACATCATGTGTTCTTCTCGAAAACTTAAATATGTCTGGTCTCCGATGATAATATGATCACATAGCGGAATCCCAAGAAATTCTCCTGCTTCTTTCATCCGCTTGGTCGTCAGAATATCCTGGCGGCTTGGCGTTGGATCTCCAGATGGATGATTATGGATCATAAGTACGGAAACCGCTTCGCATCGAAGTGCTTCCAGAAATAATTCTCTTGGTGATGCCACTGTCTGATTCACTGTACCAACAGAAACCGTAAGTTCCTTTATAACTTTATTCTTTCCATTAAAAAAATTAAAATCATCTCTTCCCGCTTAAATGCCGCATCCGTTCCATATAATAATCTGCAATGGATACTGGTGAATGAAAGCTTATCTTATCTTCGACTTTCGCACTTGCTAATCGTTTAGACAATTCTGCAATACACAAGATCTGCATCGCCTTTACTTTCCCAATCCCGGGAATCTTTTGTAATTCTTCTCTTGAAGTGTGGCAAATTCCCAGTATTCCCTCATAAAACGGATCGATCGACAACACTTTCGTTGCAAGATCGATCGCCGTCTGATCCTTTGTCCCACTTCTTAAGATCACTGCCAGAAGTTCTGCATCTGACAGCATTGCTGTTCCATTCTTTTCACACTTTTCATAAGGTCTTTCTGACACTGGTAATTCCTTTAATGTCTGATGTTTTTCTTCCATATCTGATCCTTTCTGTCGAAAAATCTCCATGGTCAAAACATTTCTCACATTAAATCTTACCATAACTTTTCACTGATGTATAGAAATCAAACCGTTGTTTTCCTTAAATTTTTCTTATTTTATTTTATGAAATCTCTGGAATTTCTACCAAACCTTTTTCTGCCATTCGCTGCAGGGACATGATGATTCCATATTTGGCATGTGGATATGTAAGACCTCCCTGGAAATATACTGCATAAGGCTCTTTCATTGGTCCATCAGCACTTAATTCAATGGATGCGCCCGATACAAATGTTCCTGCTGCCATGATCACCTGACTATCATATCCTGGCATATCCCATGGGATTGGTGTTACATGACTGTCGATCGGTGATGCTTTTTGAATTCCCTCGCAAAATGCGATCAATTTTTCAGGATCATGAAATTCCACTGCCTGAATAATATCATGTCGGTCTTCTTTTCCATCTGGAATCACTTTAAATCCTAATTTTTCATATAATTGGCTGCAAAGATCGCTCCTTTGACTGCTGCATTGACAACCGTTGGTGCCATAAAGAATCCCTGGATAAACTGACGATTAACTCCAAGACTGGCTCCTACTTCTTTTCCAAGCCCTGGTGTTGTAAGTCTGTATGCACACTGCTCGATCAGATCGCTTCTTCCACAGATGTATCCACCGATCGGTGCAAGTCCTCCACCCGGATTCTTGATCAGGGAACCTACGATCATATCAGCTCCAACTTCCGATGGTTCTTTTTCTTCGACAAATTCACCATAACAATTATCAACCATTACGATCAGGTCTTTATTGATCTCTTTTACAAATGCGATCGCTTCCCCGATCACATCAACAGATAAGGTTGGTCTTGTCGCATAGCCTTTTGATCTCTGGATATGGATCAGTTTTGTTTTGTCATTGATCGCATTTTTGATCCCCTCTAAGTCAAAGCTTCCATCTTCTAACAGATCAACCTGTGCATATGTGATCCCGTATTCTTTCAGGGACCCTTTGGATTCACGGATTCCAATGACTTCTTCTAAGGTATCATATGGTTTTCCTGAAATTGCAAGAATCTCATCTCCCGGACGTAAGTTTGCAGATAATGCAAGTCCTAATGCATGTGTTCCACATGTGATCTGCGGTCTTACAAGTGCATCTTCTGTTCCAAAAACATCCGCATACAATGCTTCCACAGCTTCTCTTCCAGAATCATTGTATCCATATCCTGTTGTGCCACCCAGATGCATTTCCGCAATCTGATGTTTCTGCATCGCATTTAATACCTTGATCTGGTTTAACTGTGCGATCGCATCTAACGTTTCAAAACGATCTTTTAATCCCTTTTCTACTTCCTGTGCATAGTCGAAGACTTTCTCATCGACGCCCATTTCTTTATAATAGTTCTTTAACTGATCCATCATAGATCCCCTTTTCTTTTAATATTGTAAGCATATATGTTAAAATCTCATCTTCTGACCCAAATTGTGATTTATCTACCATACAGACTTCCTTTTCTCTTCCAAACCAGGTCAGCTGACGCTTTGCAAAATGTCTGGTGTCTTTCTTGATCTGTTCGATCGTATCCTCCAAAGAAAGATTTCCTTCTAAATACTCAAACACCTGACGATACCCGATTCCCTGCATGGAAACCATTGTTTTTTCATATCCTTCTTCTTTTAATCGTTTTACTTCATCGATCAATCCTTGTTCCGCCATAATATCAACGCGGCGATTGATCCTGTCATATAAGATATCTCTTTTGTGGTTTAATACAAAATAAGCAAAATTATATGGTGAGGTCTTTGCTGCTTCCTTCTCATTATGCTCTGAGATCGGATATCCATTTAATTTATAAAATTCTAATGCACGGATCACCCGCTTTACATTATTTTTATGAATCTTTTCTATAGATTTTGGATCGACTTGTTTTAACATCTCGTATAAACTGTCGTTTCCTTCTCTTTTAGCTTTTTCTTCCAGTTGTTTTCTGTATTCCTGGTCTCCATCTTCTTTTGTGAAATCAATATCATATAAAAGACTTTGGATATAGAATCCTGTTCCACCAACGATTAGTGGAATCTTGCCTTTTGCATAGATTTCCTTTAGGGCATCTTTTGCCATCTGCTGAAATCTCGCTACATGAAATTCTTCTTTAGGATCAAGTTCATCCACCAGATAATGCTTGATCCCTTCCATCTCTTCCGGCATGATCTTGGCAGTTCCGATATCCATCTTCTTATAAACCTGCATAGAATCTGCGGAATGATCTCTGCATCTAAAATCTTTGCTAATCGGATCGACAGTTCTGTTTTTCCAACTGCTGTCGGTCCTGTTAAAATTACCATTGGTTCATCTATTTAAAATCCTTTCGGCATAAGTTCTGATAATCGATATGTTTCAAATCCATCTGGGCTTTGACAGATCACTTTCAGATCTGGATTGAATTCATGTAGAAACTGGCGGCAGATTCCACATGGATAAACCGTTTCTTTGTCACTGCCATTGGATGCGATCGCGATCATTTCAAAGTCATGATATCCTTCACTGACAGCTTTGACTGCCGCTGTTCTCTCTGCACAAATGGCTGCTCCATAAGAAGAATTCTCCACATTACACCCGGTGAATACTTTTCCTTCTTTGGTAAGAATTGCTGCTCCTACTTGAAATCTGGAATAAGGTGCGTATGCTTTCTCTTTTGCTTTATCTGCAAAATCTAATAATTCCTGATCTGTCATAGTCTTCCCTCCTTGTCTGGTTTCACTATACGATTCTCTTAAACTTCTTGTCTATCTCATACTTACTCATCTTGATGATCGTTGGTCTTCCATGTGGACACTGGTATGGATTTTCCAGCTTCATCAGTTCATCTAAAAGATGTTCTACTTCCATTAACGATACTCTCTGATTTCCCTTGATCGACATCTTACATGCCATTGTCGCAATCTTTGATGCGATCACTTCTGTATCCAAGGTACCATTTTCTTGACTTACCGCATCTAAAAGTTCCATAAATAAGTCTCTTTCCCCGATCCCATAGAGATTGGCTGGAACTTCCCGGATACAATATTCATTCCCTCCAAAAGATTCGATCGTAAATCCTAAACCTGCGAATGCATCTTTGTATCTTGTTAACGCTTCTGCTTCCGTCATAGAAACCGTCACAACCATTGGCGGTTCTAATCTCTGGCTGTATATTTCTTTTTCTTTGAAATTCTTCATCAGCCTCTCATAATTGACTTTTTCATGTGCTGCATGCTGGTCCATGATAAATAACTGGTCTTCGTACTCAATAAGCCAATATGTCTTAAAGAGCTGACCTAAGATCTTGCGGTCAGGTCTTGCCTGAACTGAAAATACTGGATCTTCTCTTAGTGTCATCTGATTGCTGCTTAATTCATCGGTCTTGTATTGTGGAAATTCTTTTTTCTGAGTATTGTAGTTTAAGCCTGCATAAGTCGGTTTCTTTGTATTTTTTGATGATTCGCTGGCTGTTAGTGTTTTCTTTACAGGATGTGACGGCTTTTCAATCTGTTGTTGTACAGCTTGCCTTTGCTTTTCAACCTGCTGTTGTACACCTTGCCCTTGCTGATCTACCTTCTGAACCTCTTCTTTCCTTCGGTTTACCTCAAATGGCTCAGGCTTTTTCACTTTCTTTTGTTCTTTCGGCAATTCTTTCTTCTTCGGTGTCTCTCTTAATACATCCTGCACCAGATCTTTCTGAAGTAATGCCGCTCTGACTGCATCTACTACAAGCTCGTAGATTTCTCTTCCATTTCGGAAACGGATCTCCATCTTTGTCGGATGAACATTCACATCCAGCAGTTCCTGATCGATCTTGAAATCAAGGCACACAAATGGATATCTGTGTTTCATCGTAAAGGTGCGGTATCCTTCTTCGATTGCCTTGTAAATGATCGAGCTTTTGATATATCTTCCATTAATAAAGTAACTCTCATAGTTTCTGTTTCCTCTGGAAACATACGGTTTTGCGACAAATCCCGTGACTTTCACATCTTCATTTTGTGCTTCTAGCGGGATCAATGCTCCTGCCACATCTCGCCCATAAATATGATAGATGATGTCCTTTACCTTACCATTTCCAGAAGTATAAATCTTATTTTTATTGTTATGGATAAATTTAAATGAAATTTCCGGATGACTTAGGGCAATGTGTACCATCATCTGTTCTACATACCCTGCTTCGGTTGTCGCACTCTTTAAGAATTTTCTTCTTGCTGGCGTATTATAAAACAGATTCTTTACCAGAAATGTTGTTCCATCGGGTGCTCCGATATCGTCAAAAGCTTCTTCCTCGCCTCCATAGATCTTATAGGATACTCCACTGAGCTTTCTGCAGTCTTCGTTACCAGCTCAACCTGTGCAACTGCGCTGATACTTGATAATGCCTCTCCTCGAAATCCAAGCGAAGATACACTTAACAGATCTTCAACCGAACGGATCTTGCTTGTCGCATGACGTAAAAATGCAGTCTTTACCTGATCTTTTGGAATTCCGATCCCATTGTCAGTTACCCTGATCAATGTCATTCCGCCGTCTTTGATCTCCACAGTCACTGCATTTGCTTTTGCATCCACTGCATTTTCCACAAGCTCTTTGACAACAGAAGCTGGCCGTTCAATAACTTCTCCTGCTGCAATATTATCGATCGTCTTTTGATCTAGTAATTGTATCTTCGCCATAAAATTACTCCTCGTTCTTTAACTTCTCCTGTAACACATATAAATAATTCAACGCTTCCAGCGGTGTCATGTCAGAAAGATCTTTTTCTCTTAGTTCTGCCATAAATGGATGTTCCATCGTTGGTTCATCGCTTTCTCTGAAGAAACTTAACTGTTGTGCCTCTCCATATGGCATGATATCCTTCGCTCCTGACGTCAGATCATGTTCTTCTAATTCTCTTGCGATCTCTTTTGCTCGATTGATCACGGCATCTGGGACTCCGGCAAGTTTTGCAACCTGCACTCCATAACTCTTATCTGCACCACCTTTTACGATCTTACGCAGGAACACGATGTCATCTCCCTGTTCTTTGACAGCAATGCAGTAGTTATGTACACTGTCGATCTTACCTTCTAACTCTGTCAGTTCATGATAATGTGTCGCAAACAGAGTTTTTGCACCGAGGAGCTTGGAATTGCTGATATATTCCACAACTGCCCATGCAATGGACAACCCATCAAATGTACTCGTTCCACGTCCGATCTCGTCTAAGATCAACAAACTGTTTTTCGTTGCATTTCTTAAAATATTGGCAACTTCACTCATCTCAACCATAAATGTACTCTGTCCAGAAGCAAGATCATCTGATGCTCCAACCCTTGTAAAGATGCGATCTACGATACCGATATTTGCTTTCGCCGCTGGTACAAAGGAACCAATCTGTGCCATTAATACGATCAGGGCAACCTGCCTCATATAAGTTGATTTACCTGCCATGTTTGGTCCCGTGATGATCGCTACACGATTCTTCTTGTTATCAAGATATGTATCATTAGAAATAAACATATCATTTGGAATCACCTGCTCTACAACCGGATGTCTTCCATCCTTGATATCAATCGTCCCTCTGACATTTAACTTCGGACGTACAAAATGATTGCGTTCTGCGACATATGCAAGGGAGGCAAGTGCATCGATCTGCGCGATCACATTCGCTGTTCTTGAGATTCGTTCCATCTCTCCTGCTAATGTTTCACGGATCATAACATACGTTTCATATTCTAACGCATACAGACGGTCTTCGGAACCCAGGATCGTATCCGCCAGCTGGTTTAATTCTTCGGTTGTGTAACGCTCGGAATTGGCCAGTGTCTGCTTACGGATATAATGATCAGGTACAAGATCTTTGTAGGAATTTGTCACATCTAAATAGTACCCAAATACTTTATTAAACTTGATCTTTAAGTTCTTGATCCCTGTTTTTTCACGTTCCCGTTCCTCAAGTTCCATCAACCATTGCTTTCCTTCTGTTTTAGCACGTTTTAATTTGTCTATATCTTCCTTGAATCCTTCCTTGATGATCCCACCTTCTTTGATCGCAAGCGGTGGTTCTTCAATGATGGAATCTTCCAAAAGATTGTGGATATCTTCCAATGGATCTAAATCTTCTCTTAATCCAGACAATAATGGATCTTTGCATTCTTCAAGAACTGTTTTGATCGCAGGCAGCAATTCCAACGATGTTTTAAATGCGATCATATCTCTTGGATTCGCTGTCTTATAACTTACTTTTGTCATTAAACGTTCCAGATCATAGATCGGATTTAAGTATTCTCTTAATTCTTCTCTTACGATCGTCTGATCCGTAAGTGTTGTGATCGCATCGTATCTCTCTTCGATCTTTTTCTTGTCCACCAATGGCTGCTCAACCATGTTTCTTAGCATTCTGGCACCCATGGCTGTTTTTGTCTTATCTAATACCCATAAGAGTGACCCTTTTTTTTTGTTTATCACGTAATGTCTCACAAAGTTCCAAATTTCTACGGCTGGAGCTGTCGATGATCATAAATTCACTTGTCTCATAAGCTTCAATATGCATCAGATGATCCAGAGAACTCTTCTGTGTCTCATGAAGATATCCAAGCAATGCACCCGTTGCGATCACTCCCATTGGATGATCCAAAAGTCCAAGACCTTCTAAATTTCCTACTTTGAACTGACGCTTGATCCTTTCCTCTGCCTGTTCTTCATCAAAATGGTATGGCTCAATGCTTGAGATCACGATCGACATCTTGTCTTTTAAGTAATCAAAATCCATGCCACTGATCAAAAATGCATCATTACAAACGATCTCTGCCGGCTCGAACTTGAAGATCTCATCTCTGACTTTCGCTAAACTATCCATTGATGTTGTTCTAAAATCCCCCGTTGTAACATCAACAAATGAAATTCCGTAACTTCCATCATTTGCAAAAATACACATCAGATAGTTATTTTTCTCATCATCAAGACTCTGCTGGGAAATATTCGTTCCTGGCGTTACAATACGCACGATCTCTCGTTTTACGATTCCCTTTGCCTGGCTTGGATCTTCAACCTGCTCACAGATCCCGACTTTATATCCTTTTTCTACTAATTTATTTAAATAGGAATCCACAGCATGATAAGGAACGCCACACATTGGTGCGCGCTCCTCAAGTCCACAGTTCTTCCCTGTTAATGTGATCTCTAATTCTTTGGATGCTGTCAGTGCATCATCAAAGAACATCTCATAGAAATCTCCGAGACGATAAAATAAGATACAATCTTTATTCTCTTCTTTGATCTGCATATACTGCTGCATCATTGGTGTCAGTTTTCCTTTTTTAGCCATGGATCTGCTCTCCCATATAATAGAAACCTTTTTCCTCAACTAATTTAACATCTGCCATTGTACCAATCTGTTCTTTGCATCCTTTAAAATGAACTAACAGGTTATTTTCCAATCTTCCTGTTAACATTCCTTCTTCGTGCGTATTCTCTTCTTCGATCAGACTCTCTCGATATCTCCGACTTTCTTCTTGCAATTCTTTGCAGATGTCTCTTTTAATAAGGCAAGAAGTCTGTCAAAACGATCTTTGATCACATCTTTGTCCACCTGATCTTCCATGCTCGCTGCTGGTGTTCCGGAACGTTTCGAATATACATATGTGTATGCACTGTCAAATCCAACTTCTCTTACAACATCTAATGTCTCCTTGAAATCTTCTTCTGTTTCTCCAGGGAATCCTACGATAATATCTGTTGTAAAAGACACTCCAGGGATTCTCTCCTGAATCTTCTTAGCAAGTGCCACATACTGTTCTTTTGTATAATGACGATTCATCAATTTTAACAGGCGGCTGCTTCCTGACTGCATTGGAAGATGCATATGTTACATACTTTCTTGCTTGTTGCCATCACTTCGATCAGATCATCCGATAAATCCTTTGGATGTGGTGTCATAAAACGGATTCTTTCTAGTCCTTCGACTTTCTCTACTTCTCTTAACAATTCAGCAAATGACATCGGTTCTTCTAATGTCTTTCCATAAGAATTTACATTCTGTCCAAGAAGCATAACTTCTTTGACACCTTCTGATACGACCTGCTTTACTTCTTTGATGATATCTTCCGGCTTACGGCTTCTTTCTCTTCCTCTTACATATGGCACGATACAGTAACTGCAGAAGTTATTGCATCCATACATAATATTAACTCCACATTTGAATGAGAATTTACGGTCACTTGGAAGATCTTCACGATCTGATCTGTATCTTTCCAGATATCAACGATCATTCCCTTGGAGTCTACTCTTGCTTTTAATAATTCTGCTAATTTAAAGATATTGTGTGTTCCAAAAATGATATCTACAAATTTATAGCTTGAACGGATCTTCTCGATCACATGCTCTTCCTGCATCATACATCCACATAATCCGATCATCATCTGTGGATTTCTCTCTTTCATCTTCTTAACCTGCCCCAAATGTCCATATAACTTTGTATTGGCATTCTCACGAACTGTACATGTATTAAAGATCAGGAAGTCTGCTTCTTCTGTTTCAACTTCTTCATATCCGATCGTTTCTAAGATTCCTAATAACTTTTCAGAATCCTTCTCATTCATCTGACAGCCAAATGTGGTTACATGGCATGTGAGCTTTCTTCCCAATTCTTCAGACTTTTTCTGAACCCATTTTTTCATTTCTTCCATATATTCATACTGTCTTGACGACTCGTTCTTTAACTGTTCCATTCTATTATTTCTCCTACTTTTATAATTCATCTCTATTTTTACAGTATCGTTAATTATAACAAATTTGAATGAGTCATGCAATGTATATGAGAAAAACGAAACAACAGAATAAGGGAGCCAGACCAGATTGTTTAGAGCTTTTAAAATCTATCGTTTGTTTAAATCTTTAATAAAAATCCACCAATAATTTACACTATCAAACTAAAATTTTTCTTGTCACATTGCTTCGTTTAAAGTAAAATATAAGTAATGTTTATGTTAAGTTATTGTTAAGAAGGAGAACTATCGTATGAACTATACTATCATACTTGCTCTGATGGGAGGCCTTGGCCTCTTTCTTTATGGGATGAAACTGATGAGCGATGGACTTGAGAAAGCTGCCGGTGCGAAGCTTCGCCGGATTCTTGAAATATTTACTACAAACCGTTTAACGGGTATGTTAGTCGGAATCTTTTTTACCGCTGTTATTCAGTCCTCTAGTGCTGCTACTGTTATGGTAGTCAGCTTTGTAAATGCAGGGCTTATGAACCTGTCTCAGGCTGCTGGAGTTATCCTTGGTGCTAACATTGGTACTACTGTTACTTCCCAGCTTGTTTCTTTTAACCTTTCTGAGATTGCCCCTGTCTTTTTAATGGCGGGTGTTATTATGGTATTATTTATGAATAATCCTACCGTCCAGAAAGTGGGAGAAGTTATTCTTGGATTTGGTGTTTTATTTATGGGATTAACTTCCATGTCAAGTGCTATGTCTGTGTTAAGGGATTCACCTTTGATCACATCTTACCTTCAGACACTGGATAACCATTTCCTTGGTGTTTTATTTGGATTTATCATGACTGCGATCTTACAGAGTTCTTCTGTTACTGTAAGTATCGTTCTTTTGATGGCATCTCAGGGATTATTACATCTTCCAATCTGCTTCTTTATTATTCTTGGATGTAATATGGGATCTTGTGTGTCCGCATTGCTTGCCAGCTTAAGTGGTAACAAAGGTGCAAAACGTGCTGCGATGATCCATTTCTTATTTAATGTATTTGGAAGTATCATCATCTTTACAGGACTTAGCTTTGCACTTACTCCTATCACAAACTTTTTCTTAAGTATTTCCGGTGGAAATCTTGGACGAAGTGTTGCAAATGCTCATACAACATTTAAGATCATTGAAGTATTATTTATGTTCCCATGTACACCTTTAGTTGTTGCATTAACAGAGAAGATCATCCGTGGAAAAGATGAAAAAGTTCACCATAATGAACTGCAGTATATTACAGAGATTTCCTTAAAATCTCCTGCAACAATGATCCCTCAGGCGAAGAATGAGTTAAGACGTATGGCTAATATGGCACAGGAGAATTTAGACCATGCCATCCACGGATTTCTAAATCAATCCGATGAATTTGTTGATAAAATCTATCATCGCGAGGAAGATATCAATAATGTCAGTCATGCGATCACTGATTATCTGGTAAAGTCCAACCAGCTATCACTGCCTTTAGCCGATCAGAAGATCTTGGGTTCCATTGTTTTATGTTGTTAATGATATCGAACGTATCGGTGATCACGCAGAAAATTTTGCTGATTTTACAAAAACAGAGATCAAACATAACACTGGACTTACTGGAGATGCAAAAGAAGAAATCAAAAAGATGTACACTGCTGTTTCCAAACTGTTAAAACTTTCCCTGGAGTGTTTCATGGAACAAGATGGTGTCAACAAACCTGAAGAAAAGCTTGCTGAGATTGCAATTCTGGAAGCTTCGATTGACAAAATGGAACGCAGATATCAAAAACACCATATCAAACGTCTTGCCAAAGGCGAATGTGAGCCAAGAGCTGGTTTATTGTTCTCCGATATGCTTTCTGAATTAGAGCGTATTGCTGATCATAGTGTGAATATTGCTTATTCCATGAGTGATGAAGATGAAGATGAAATACTTGCTGCTGAGAATGAAGCCCTCACTGCTAAAAATTAAATTTGAGTTGAACCTAGAATATAAGAAAAGGATCTGCAAACCCTTTTGATACTTTATGTATCTTTGATCTGCAGATCCTTTTTTCTTTTTT
>ENA-OQIM01000278-OQIM01000278.1-human-gut-metagenome-genome-assembly--contig:-NODE-278-length-18912-cov-1.558158_pt1 | contig 18912 bp, 26 predicted proteins | sample MGYA00242579_ERZ504744 | MGnify/ENA primary metagenome ERZ504744 (study PRJEB26092, sample SAMD00036441) | human gut metagenome | host: Homo sapiens | study: EMG produced TPA metagenomics assembly of...
ATAAACGAACCTCCTACATTGACACCTCCCGTTTTATCTGATACGCTGCGGATGCCAAAATTTGATTTAACTCCTCGTGAAGAAATGCCTAAAATATCTCCCTATACTTTTTCCGGGAATCCTTTGGCCATGATTATATAGATGGACGTGCTTATCAGATTAATAATACAGGGATTCTGAGTGGTTATCATTCATTTCAAGGATTGCCTTCTATAGGCGAGGCACGCAATGTCGGGGTGATGTATACCCAGCGGCTCAATGATTTTATAACCGTGACAGGAGGAGTATATGCTGCTAAATACAATGTATATGGAGTCCGCTTTAATGATTTCGGTGGTAAGGGAAAATTGTCTTTTCGCATTAATGACAGGATGAAAATTAATATGTTCGGCACATATTCTGTGTATAATGGATACGGCATGACTCCAGCCTCTCAGCTTTTTATGAATCAAAATTCATACGGAGGTACTTTGGAATTCAAAATATCGGATAGTTTCGGTATTGAAGCGGGGGCAGAGAGGGAATTTAATCCGATGACCCGCAAATGGGAAACCCATCCTATTATTATGCCGGTATTCTATAAATGATAAATTGTGTATCTTTACGGCATGAATGAAGAAATAGCAGAGTATTACGAAGAATTATACAGCTTATATAGATGAGAACCAGCCATTAGAACGCCGTTACAGACAATTGACGTGATCATTGGAGCGTGTGGTGCGTGAACGGATACAAGGGAATAGTTTGCAGACCACTGATTTGGCCGCCCGTATTAATTATGTAGCCACTCAATATGAACTGGATATAAAAGAGCAGAACCAGTTACATACATTTCGTTTGACTTCCAATGATATTTTGAATCATCGTAAGTTTCCTGCCAAAGAAGAGTTTCTACGTGATTTACGTGCAGTGGCTTTTGCGTATAGGAAGATGTTTGCACAAGATATTCCTTTGAAATTATTCTCGGTTCTTCCTAAACAAGAAATAACATCTTTAGGGAAAAAAGAAAAGAAGGAATACATCCGTCGTATACGGGTATGCTTTGATTATGCCGATGATACCTATCTGTATGTACATCCTGTAGATATAATAGCTGATGAACCTATTCGGGTTGTTTATAATAAACCCGGTATAAACCATGAATTGAAGAAACTATAAAGGAACTTTGGCGATATGCCCAGCTTAATCTTTTGGATGTTTTTGTAGATAGGGAAGGAATTTATACCCCTTCTTTTATCGTATTGGAGCCGGATTATCTAATAGATATCAGTTCACTGGCAGAATGCTACAAGGATTATGGCAGCCATCCGGCAAATTACTTTTTAAGCCGGTTGGTTCCGATTGATAACGCCCGGCCTTTGCTGCTGGGAATATAGCCAATCTTTTTCTGGATGAATGGATACATGCAGGTGAGGAGGAACCGGATATATAGACTGTATGAAGAAGGCGTTCCGGCAGTATCCCATCGAACTGGCTGCTTGTGCCGAACTTCGTGACCCGTCCAAAGAGAAAGAGTTTGCCAAGGATTGCCGGATGCACTTTGAGCATATACGGGATATCGTGCAGCATACTTTTCTGGAACCTGGTTATAACTTGGATAAAAAGGATGCTGTTCTGGAACCGTCTTATATTTGTGAGGCATTGGTATTCAGGGACGTTTGGACTATATGCAGCGGGATATGAGCAGTTTTATCGAAATGAAATCGGGAAAAGCAGATGAATTCTCCATACAGGGAAAAGTGGAACCCAAGGAAAACAACAAGGTTCAGATGCTGCTATATATGGCGGTACTGGAATACAGCATGGGACAGGACCGGCGGCGTATGCATCCCTATTTGCTTTATACCCGTTATCCTTTATTATACTGCCAGAGCATCGTGGGCTCAGGTAAGGCGGGTTATCAATCTGCGCAACCGTATTGTTGCTGCCGAGTATGGGGTACAATTCCATAATCATTCTGATTTTACACGAAATTTGTTAGCGCAAATTAATCCGGAGGTAATGAATGAAAGAAAGTTGCGTGGAAGATTCTGGGAACAGTATCTGAAGCCTTCTATCTCACGTTTCCGAGAAAAACTGTCGGCATTGGAACCTTTGGAGCAGGCCTATTTCTATACGCTTTATAATTTCATTACAAAAGAACTTTATACCTCCAAATCGGGGGATGTGGATTATGAAGGACGTGCAGGGGCTTCAGCTCTTTGGCTGAGTACACTGGATGAGAAACGTGAGGCAGGGGAAATATTATATGATTTGCAGATCATTGAGAATAAGGCGTCACAGTTCATAAGGCTTATATACTCTTGTCCATTCCGCAATATGACGAAATGTTTCTTCCTAATTTCCGTACAGGAGATGTGGTTGTATTGTATGAGCGTAATCATGATTCGGATAATGTGACCAATAAAATGGTTTTTAAGGGTAACATCGAGCAGATTACAGATACAGAATTGCGTATTCGGCTACGTGCCACACAGCGTAATGTTTCGGTTTTTCCTCCGGACAGCCGTTATGCTGTAGAACATGATACGATGGATACTACATTTCGCAGTATGTATTTGGGACTTTCTGCTTTTCTGGATGCGAATACGGAAAGACGGGAGTTGTTGCTGGGACAACGTCCCCCCTGCTTTGATTCGTCTTTTGATGAAGCTATAGCGCAGGCAGGTGATGATTTTGAGAGAGTGGCGTTGAAAGCGCAAGCGGCCCGTGATTACTTTCTTCTGGTGGGACCTCCCGGAACAGGAAAGACTTCAAGAGCGTTGCGTAGAATGGTGGAACATTTTTTATGCAACATCATCTATGCAGATATTGTTACTAGCTTATACCAACCGGGCTGTGGATGAAATATGTCAGTCACTTCTTCTATACCTCCGGTATAGATTATATACGGGTGGGAAGTGAACTTTCCTGTGATGTACGTTTTAGAGGACATCTGTTGGAGAATATATTGGCGGAATGTAACAGCAGGCGGGAGGTGAATACCCGTATGACAGATTGCAGAGTGTATGTTGGAACCGTGGCCTCTATTGCGGCTAAGGCTGAACTTTTTTAAATTAAAACGTTTTGATGTAGCCATAGTGGATGAGGCTACCCAAATATTGGAACCCCAATTGTTGGGTATTCTGTGTGCCAAGTTTGCCGATGAAAGAAATGCAGTCGGTAAATTTATTCTGATAGGTGATCATAAACAGTTACCTGCCGTTATTTTGCAGAATAGCGGACATTCTGAAGTGCATGATGAGGGACTGAGGAAGTCGGACTTTTTAATTTAAAAGATTCTCTGTTTGAGCGGCTTTATCGTTTTCGTTTAAAAGAAGAATCTCCTAAAGCGATAGATATGCTTTGCCGTCAGGGGCGTATGCATCCGGGAGTGGCTTTTTTCCCAATAAGCATTTTATGCTGGAAGATTGGAAGCTTTGGGACTACCTCATCAGTTGGAACACATAGAGGCTCCAGTACGTTTTATTCCTTCGGAACAGGATTTGGAGAGCATTTCCGGAAAGACAAACCAATATGAGCACGGATTGTTGCCGGTTTGGCCAGAGAGGTGTATCTGGCTTATGAAGAGGAATTTGATCCGAATCGAACGTTAGGGGTCATTACTCCTTATCGAAGTCAGATTGCTTTGATACGTAAAGAGCTTCAGACATTGGCTATTCCTGCTCTGAGTAGGATTTCCATTGACACGGTAGAACGGTATCAGGGCAGCGAACGTGATGTTATTATTTATTCTTTTTGTGTGAATCACCTCTATCAATTAAGGTTTCTGCCTAACCTGACAGAAGAAGACGGCGTACAGATTGACCGTAAGCTGAATGTCGCTTTAACGCGTGCACGCAAGCAACTTTTATCACAGGAGTCCCTGAAATATTAAATCATAATTCTATCTATCAACATCTTCTGAAAACTATTTATTAGGGAAAACACACCACAGACTACTTAGATGTGTAGTCTGTGGTGAATTCTTTAATTAGGCATCAACCGGTTTGTATTTGGGAACCAATGCTTTCATGATAATCCAACCAACTAAATAAGCTACGGCACATACACAGAATATGATGAAGTAGCCGGCAGGTTTCCCTTCGAATCCCATAAAAGTCATATTCGTTTCTGCTGCATAGTCAAACAGTCTGCCTGATCCCATATTAATGCAGAATGAACCTATACCACCTGCCATACCACCAATACCTACGATAGTAGCGATGGTGCTTTTGGGGAACATATCGCCTACTACAGAGTAAATATTAGCAGACCATGATTGGTGTGCCGCACCTGCAATACCGATGATAATGATAGGATACCAATATGAATAATTGCCTAAAGGTTGGGCAAACAGTGCCAGCAATGGGAACAAGGCAAAGATAAGCATAGCCTGCATACGGGCTGCATACGGATTCTTACCAGTTTGTTAATGATAATAGTAGGTAACTTACCACCATAAATAGATAACATGGTGATAGCGTATAATACGAAAATCAACATTTGTGCAGTACCTGTGTCTGAGGCGAAACCATATACATCCGAAATATATGCCGGAGTCCAGAAAAGGAAGAACCACCATACGCCGTCAGTCATGAATTTACCGACAAATACAGCCCATGTTTGGGGAAATTTGAAACATTGCAAGAATGAAATCTTCTTGTTGTCAAAGTCGTTGGCGGCAGCTTGTTGTGCTTTAGATTCTTCAGGATTGTTGTTATCTTGTTCAATATATTCCAATTCGGCAGCATTCACGCGAGGGTTGACATTGGGTTTCTTGTAGAGGAACATCCAAAGTCCCATCCAGATGAAACCTAAGCCACCGATAACGATGAAAGCCATTTCCCATCCATTACCCACACCAATGCTTTGAAAATAACGCGCCAAGGGAGGAATAGTGATCGGAGCAGCTAACGCGCCTACTGTAGAGCCGGCATTGAAGATGGAAGTGGAGTATGCACGGTCCTTTTTCGGGAAATATTCGGCTGTCACCTTAATAGCTGCCGGGAAGTTTCCTGCTTCACCTACACCCAATACAATTCGGGCAGCAATAAAGTAATAAACGCTGGTAATGGCGATAGTTGAAGCGACAGCTCCTGTTGCAGAAAGCATTTCTTCTGCATTATGAATACCTAATGTCTCTTCGGTAGCCCAGCCGCACAATGCATGGAGACAAGCTCCTAAAGACCAGACGAAGATAGCCCAAAGATAACCTTTTTTAGTCCCCATCCAATCGATGAAACGACCGGCGAACAGGTTGGCGATAGCATATACTATAGAAAAAATAGCTGTGATATCTCCGTAATTCGAATCCGTCCAGTGAAATTCCGGAGCAATGAAGTCTTTCCAGGTTAGTGAAAGCACCTGACGGTCGAGGTAATTGACTGTAGTGGCAAAGAATAGCAGACCACAGATTATCCATCTGAAGTTTGTCATCTTCTCACCTACTTTTTGAAATGTACTCATGATAATAGATTTAATTATGTTTTTCTTATTAGACGCAAAAATAACCATTCTGTACCTATTCTCTATGCAAAAATTGGTGGAAAGCCTGTATAAATCGGTACAATGGTAAGATTTCTAAAAAAACATTCCGAATGTCGCAAAAAACCTAAAAACGGGTTGATTTCTTGCAACATTCAGAATGACAAGAGTTAATGAGTAATGGTGTGTACCATTCTACTTATCTCATATCTGTGTATTTTATTTCATCCTTGTCACTGTATTTCAGGTTTTCACCTCCCATACCCCAAATAAAGGTATAGTTGCTGGTACCTGCAGCGGCGTGGATAGACCATTCCGGAGAAGTAATGGCTTGTTCATTATGTAACCATACCAGACGTTCTTCTTGCGGTTCGCCCATCAGGTGGCAAATGGCATTTCCTTCAGGCAGGTTGAAATAGAAGTAGCTTCCATACGACGGGTATGTGTATGGGCCGGCATGGTGTTCCATACAGAACCCGGAGCCAGTTCGGTAAGTCCCATCTGCAATTGATTTGTACCACCGTTTTTTACTCTTTCCAGCACATCCTTTACAATTAATTGGTTTACAATACGGTCGTTGCTGTCTTCCATTTTTCCATAATGATCTGAAATGGCCAAAGCATATTGTTTAGGATTTGCTTTTTGAAGTTTAGCGTCAGTAGTGATCAATTGAGTAACGTATGGTTTGTAAGCCGGTGCCGAATTGATATAGAATTTGGCCGGTTTGGTAGCGTCATTACTTTTGAAAGTAACCTCTTTATTTCCGCAACTACATAGAGTGCTTCCTTGTATTTCATAGGATATTCTTTACCGTCTACAGTAACCACACCATCACCCCCTACATTGATGACCCCTAGTTCACGTCGTTCAAGGAAGTAAGTGATTTCCGGACCCAGTTCGCGGAAAGTTTCTAACTTTAGTATTTTGTTTACTGCATAGCTCCTCCGTAGATAAGACGGTCATAAAGGGTGTATGTAACATTGATTTCATCCGGTGCCATCACCTTTTCCATCATAAATGAGCTACGAAGACGTTCTGTATCATAGTGTTTCACATCTTGCGGATGGCAAGCGGTCTGTACTTTGTAATTTACTTGAGCTGAAGCTGCCAAAGCAGAAACACTCAGGCATCATGCAATTGCTAATTTTTTCATATCGTTATCTTTAAATTTTAATTTTTCATTGTTTTCTGGTATTTAATGATGGAACGACGGTTCAGCACCATTAAGAATAGTGTTATCAGTACTAAAATTCCGGAACCAATCCATTTGAATGAATAAGTCAAATGGAAAATAGCCCATGAGAAAGGACTTGAAGCAAAGTCCAACGCTCCCCCCTCAAAACCCGACGGAATATTTACGGCGGCATCTTGTGTCTTGGCATATACGTCATGTGCCGCTTTGGTAAAGTAAGGTGCCAGATCAGTTACAAAATACAGACCGATGGCCAGCACAACAAAACCAATGATGAAGGTTTTTATCACATTTCCTTTTGTGATAGGTAATACCAACGGGAATACGTAGAACATACCGGCTAACGAGGCCAATGGCAGGAATTCATTACCCGGAAGTACAACTGCCAATAAAATAGTAACAGGGATTAATAGCAATGATACAACTAATGTGGCCGGATGTCCGATAACCAAGCAGGGCTCATACCGATATTCAAGCCTACAGCACCTTTAAACTTCTTGGCGATCAGTTCGCGGGTAGCGTCCGAAATGGGTTTCAATCCTTCGATGAATAGGCTGGTAATACGGGGAATCAACTCCATTACTGCTCCCATCTTGATACCTAAACCTAGAATATAAGGAATCTTGTCTACTATTTCTTGTCCGTTTTTACAAGATAATGCACCGATGCCACATCCTACCAGGATACCCAGGAAGAGAGGTTCGCCTAGCAAACCAAATTTCTTTTTCATACCTTCCGCATCAATATTCAGTTTTTCAAATCCGGGTATTTTGTCCAATACCTTATTTATAATAAGAGCGAATGGCACAAAACCTGCACAGAAAGGTTGTGGAATAGAAATTCCTTCCATCTTATCATAGAAACCTTGGAACTTGTCTGCTGTGTAATCTGCTAAGATTAATGTGATGATATAACAGATAACAGCCGCGAAGAAGCCCCACAAAATACTATCTGTCGCAAAATAAACTACGGCTCCGATGAAAGCAAAATGCCAATAGTTCCATAAATCGATATTGACTGTACGGGTGTCTTGGTCAATAGCATCAGAATATTGACAGCCAGACAAACCGGAATAATGAATGCCCCTACGGAAGTGTTATAAGCACGGCTGCGGCAGCAGGCCATCCCATATCGAATACTTCAGTTGCAGGCCATATATTTCGACCACCTTGCTTAAGGCCGGTCCCAGGACTGCTGGTCAGAAGTGACGGTAACCACTGATAAACCAACGAAACCAACACCTACCAACAGACCGCTTTTTAATGCTTTGCTGAATTTGATTCCGATACAAAACGCCTAAGATTGTAAAAAATTATAGGCATCATCACCGCTGCTCCTAAACCGATGATATAACTAAAAACTTGTTCCATTCTCTTGTGAATTAATAGTAAATGACTGTGTTTTCTACAATAGTATAAATTAAAAACTGCCCCAAAAATAAAACCTTTTCTCAACTTATCAAACCTGAAAGGCATAATAATTAGTAAAAAAGACAATTTTTGAACGATTTTTATCGTTATCGTGCACAAAAATAACCGTTTTCGCACACGAATACCAAATAATACACTTAGTAGGTTGAAAAGTGCACACTGCTTTTCGAGAAAAATACTACTTTTGTTTCATAAAATAAATAGGTCTAATACTAAAAATAAACGTCTTCATGAAAAAGAATTCTATTTGTAAAATTATTGTGTCCGGTTTGCTTACGGCTGTTCCTTTGATGGGCATGGCTCAGCAGGTTTGTGGTAATAAGCCTTGGTCTGTACGTATGGCGGAATCAGAGATGGTGCGTTGTCCCGAATCCTGGCAATTGGATTTTCAGACCCGTTTGAAGTGGGATTACTGTCATGGCTGGAACTTCAAGCTATGCTGGATGTATATGATGCATACGGTGATAAGAAGTTTTTTGATTATGCTGTGGCTTATGCTGATACAATGATTCATCAGGATGGCTCTATCGAAACTTATAAACTGGAGGAATATAATATTGACCGTCTGAATTCCGGAAAGATGCTTTTCCGTATTTACGAGCAGACTAAGGACGAGAAATACAAGAAAGCATTGGATTTGTTGCGCAGTCAGTTGGATACGCATCCTCGTAATGCCGATGGCGGTTTTTGGCACAAGAAGATTTATGAGAATCAGATGTGGCTGGATGGGCTTTATATGGGGCAGCCGTTCTATGCGGAGTATGCTTACCGTAACAACCGTGTGAATGATTATGCTGATATTATCAATCAGTTTGTTACAGTGGCTCGTCATAATTATGATCCGAAGACTGATTTATACCGCCATGCATGTGATGTGAGCAAGCGTGAAAAGTGGGCGGATAAAACTACCGGATTGTCACAACATTGTTGGGGACGCGCCATGGGATGGTATGCAATGGCTTGTGTGGATGTACTTGATTTTATACCGGAACGCGAAGCCGGACGTGAATCTGTTATCGAAATATTGAATAAACTGGTTGCCCAGATTAAACGTACTCAAGATCCTGCAACAGGGGTATGGTATCAGGTGATTGACAGAAGTGGGGATGAGGGGAATTATCTGGAATCCTCTTGTTCTACCATGTTTGTATATACTCTGTTGAAAGCGTTACGTAAGGGATATATTTGTCCTTCGTACATGGAAGTGGCTAAAAAGGGGTATGAAGGGCTTTTGACCCAGTTTATAGAAGTGGACAATAAAGGGGTAGTTTCTATCACTAAGGGTTGTGCTGTCGCGGGTTTGGGAGGCAAGCCAGTGTATCGTACCGGAGATTATAATTATTATATAACTGAAAAAATACGTTCTAATGATGCGAAGGCAGTAGGTCCGTTCATTATGGCCAGTCTGGAATGGGAACGTTTGTTTCAGAAAAACAATTGTGGAACTGCATGTAAATAATAGGGGGTGATACGATGAGGAAAGTTTTAGGATTATTGTTGCTGTTGGTTGCTGTTAGTGGAACATGGGCTCAGGAACGTCAGGATACAATTGTAGTTTCACGCGATGGAACGGGGAATTTTCGTACTTTGCAGGAGGCTATAGAGAGTGCGCGGGCTTTCATGGATTATACTGTTACGATCTATGTGAGGAACGGAGTATATAAGGAGAAAGTGATTGTTCCTTCATGGGTGGAAAATATAGATATTATAGGTGAAGATCGTGATAAGACGATTATACTTATGATGATCATGCGAATATAAATAAAATGGGTACTTTCCGCACTTATACGGTGAAGGTAGAGGGTAGTGATATCACTTTTAAAAATTTGACTATTGAGAATAATGCGGCTCAGTTGGGACAGGCGGTAGCTTTACATACGGAAGGTGACCGTTTGAAATTTATCAATTGTCGTATCTTGGGTAATCAGACACTATTTATACCGGTGCTAAATTTACCCGTCTTTATTTTAAAGATTGTTATATTGATGGTACTACTGACTTTATTTTCGGTCCTTCCACCGCTTTATTTGAAGATTGTATTATTCACAGTAAACGCAATTCGTATGTAACGGCTGCTTCTATCCGAAAGAGGCTAAATATGGATATGTCTTTAAGCACTGTAAGCTGACGGCAGAACCGGGAGTTGATAAAGTGTATTTAGGTCGTCCTTGGCGTCCATATGCTTATACCTTATTTATAGAATGTGAGTTGGGGAAACATATTGTTTCTGCCGGATGGCACAATTGGGGCAAGCAGTCTAATGAAGAAACAGCCCGTTATATGGAATATAAAAATACCGGTGAGGGCGCAAATGCTTCGGAAAGGGTGGCATGGAGCAAACAGTTAACAAAGAAAGAAGCTGAGGCGGTGACGGTCGATGCTATTTTTCGTACTCAAAGTAATTGGAACCCAATAGACTAGATTGATTTTGTAATTGCTTGAAAAGGAGACTTCTACGTTGGTGGAGGTCTCCTTTTTTTTGTTGTGTTGAATAATTGGAACCCGTGAAAAATACCTAATAAATCCACATAAAAAAGATAAAACTACACATCAAGGTAACGTTATATACGTAATTTTGCAACAGTGAAACTAAGGTCAAAACCTTAAAAAAACATTTTAATAACTATAAAAACACATCTTATGAATCTAAAAGAATTAGCTAGAAAAGCTATCTCAACTCTCTTTTTGAGTATGCTTTGTTTGGTTGCTTTTGCTCAAACCGCAACAGGTTTGGTGAAAGACAAGACAGGCGAACCCATGATTGGTGTGAATGTATTGGTAAAGGGAACAACCAATGGTACAATCACGGATTTCGATGGTAAGTTTTCAATTCCGGATGTTCCGAGTAATGCTACTTTAGTGGTTTCCTATATTGGGTATCTTACCAAAGAGGTAAAATCTGGAAAAGATTTGGTCATTGTATTGGAAGAAGATAACAAGACTTTGGATGAAGTCGTTGTTATTGGTTATGGTACGGTGAAAAGACGTGATTTGACTGGTTCTGTCGCTTCTGTTACCGGGGAAAAATTAGCGGCTAATCCGGTTGCCAATGTCGCACAGGCTTTACAAGGACAATTGCCTGGTGTGAGTGTGACTTCTCAAGACGGTCGTCCGGGTGCAGGTATGTCTATTCGCATTCGTGGAGGTGGTTCTATTACTCAGTCTAATGACCCCTTGTTTATTGTAGATGGTGTTCAAGTTAGTGGAATTGATGATATTCCTGCTGACAATATCGAAGTATTGATGTGTTAAAAGATGCTGCTTCTACGGCTATTTATGGTGCTCGTGGTGCTAACGGTGTAATATTGGTTACTACTAAGGGAGGCAAGGATGGCCGGGTTTCTGTCAAATATAATATGTATTATCAGATGAAGGAGAATCCAAAATTATTGGAAACTATGGATCCTTATGATTATGTATATAATACATGGGCATATATGAAGAGTTTGGGAGATTCTTATGGTGATGGAGTTGCCAGATATTTGGATTAGGATCCAAGTATGGAAATCATTTGAATGAATATAAAAATATGACCACTCATAATTATATAAATGATTTGATGCAGACTGCGTCTTCTTGGAATCATGATGTATCTTTATCTGGTGGTACAGACAAAACTAAGTTTTATTCATCAGTTAACTATATGGATGATGAAGGTATCCGTGTGAAGTCTGGTTTCCAACGTTGGAATGCGAATTTCAAATTGACGCAAAAAATTAATAAAAAGTTAACTGCGGACTTTGATTTGCGTTATAGTGAAATAGAAGTTAATGGATCAGGTTTTGGTAATGCAACCTCTGCTTACACTTATCGTCCTGTGGATAATCCTTTGGGTGATGCTTCTTTTACCGCTGGATTTGGTCAAGGTGATACAAATATGGAAGAGACTAGTAATCCTTTGTATTACTTGGATACTGTAGATTATATAAAAACATGTACCGTATCCGTGCAAAAGGTGCTTTAACTTGGAATATTATTAAAGGCTTGACGGCAAAGACGGAATTATCGTTAAATCGTAATTGGAACCAGGAAAAGACATGGGATGCAGGACAGACAGAAAAAGATAATAGTTCTGCTAAATTGAAGAAAAAGTGATGGTTACGGTGTGCGTTGGGCAACTACTTTGAATTATGAAGTACAGGGGCTTGGAGATGATCATAATTTGTCTTTCTTGGTTGGTAATGAAGTCTTGGCTTCAAAGTCAGATTACACTGAAATATATGGTGTAGGGTATCCTGAAGGATTTACAATGGATGATGCGTTTGGTATGATTAATATGACTACTCCTTCATTGGGACAAGATTATTTTAAAGGTGAGATAGGTACTCCTAATCATACTTTATCTTGGTTTGGTCGTGCTAATTATTCTTATAAAGGTAAGTATCTTTTAACAGCTACATTCCGTGCTGATGGTTCTTCTAAATTTGCACCTAGTCATCAGTGGGGGTATTTCCCGGCTGCTGCGGCTGCATGGAGAATTTCAGATGAAGCTTTTATGGAAAATACAAGAGATTGGTTGGATAATCTAAAACTTCGTGTATCGTATGGTACTTCTGGTTCTGATAATATTGATGCTTCTTTATGGAGAGAAACATGGAAAACAGAACAAATTACAGTGGATGGTGAAAAGGTAACCACTTATGTACCTGGTGATATGAAAGGAAATCCTGATTTGAAATGGGAAACTACTATTAGTCGTAATTTAGGTGTTGATTTTGGTTTCTTTAATAATTGGGTTCGTGGTAGTTTGGACTATTATTGGAATACGACAAAGAATATTTTAATGAAAGTGCCGATTGATGCAGCGTCTGGTTATAGCTATCAGTTCCAAAATGTAGGTAAAACCTCAAATAAGGGAATTGAATTGGTCTTTAGGCTTTGACATTGTTCGTGGTAAAGATTTTAATTTAGGTGTAAACTTGACTTATAATTATAACAAGAATAATATTGACGAACTGATGGACGGAGTCTTGGCAGATACGAGAGCTATGAATGATTGGGGTTCATCTATGGCTAAGCTGCTTATGATTATATTATCCGTGAGGGGCATCCTGTAGTACTATCCAAGGTTTTAAATCTGAAGGATATTATACGATTGATGATTTTACTTATGCGGATGGTAAATACACGTTGAAACCAGGGGTTCCGGATATTCAAGGTATTGTGAATTATCCGGATGGAGTTAAAGTGCTGGCTGCGGATGGACAAACCGCTGTACCGGGTATGCCTAAATTTGCAGATACAACAGGTGATGGTGTTGTGGACGAGGATGACAAAACGATTATCGGCGAAGCTATGCCACAACATACAGGTGGTTTTACAATTAACGGTAATTGGAAGGCAATCGATTTCTCTGTAGGCTTTACTTATCAGATTGGTGGTGATGTGTATAATGCCAATGCAATGCACTCCTTGATGGGAAATAAAGACAATTCCGCTGGTCAGAATCGTTTGAAGTTCGTTTCTGAAACTTTCAAATATTATGATGTTGATACAAACGGTGACTTGATGCTGGTGAAAGATCCTACAGCTTTGGCGGCTCTTAACGCGAATACAAATTACAGTTCTTTCTTCTCTGAATATGGAATCGTAAGTTCTAAGTTTATTGAAGATGCGTCTTATTTGCGTTTGAATACATTGACAGTAGGTTATACTTTCCCAAAAAATTGGATGAATAAGATTGGATTACAGAATGCACGTGTGTATTTTACAGGAAGTAACTTGTTCTGTATTGATGGGTATTCTGGTATAGATCCGGATGTAAACACGAAGACTGATGGTAAGGATGGTTTTCCTACACCTTATTTTGATTACCAGTCTTATCCTAAGGCTAGAACTTATACCTTTGGTGTTAATTTAACTTTCTAATTAATGGAGATGAATCGTATGAAAAAATAGTATATTCAACACTTTTCTTTGCTGGAATGTTTTTGATCTACAGCATGTAGTTGATTATTTGGAGGTTGGCTTCTCCTTCTATTGTAGATTCGGATTTTGTCTTTTCTTAATCCTACAACATGCACGTGCCGCATTAGACGGTGCTTATGAACAGTGGAGAGATTGTGCGCAGAATAAGGTTTTTGGCGATGGATTGTTTTATGCTGCTGATATTGCCGGGTCTGATATAGAACGCACCCGGAGTCTTTCTCTAATCAGTTGGGGCGCCATTATCCGGAATGTCTTTATCAAAACGGTACATATGCAAGTAGTTATGGATTGACTTCGTATTTGAAGGAGAATGATATTTATGCTAGCTTGTATGCGGTTGTAAGCAAAGCCAATGCGGTGATAACATCCATGGAAAATGCGGAAAATTTTGAATCGATCATCAATGGTGGACAATCAGAGATGGGGCAAATGTATGGTGAGGCGGTAGCTATGCGTGCTACGGCTTATCGTGAACTGTGTAAAAATTTTGGAGATGTTCCTTACGTTGGCGTTTATGGTGTTGTGCCTAAAGGTTTGGTTTCCCGTGATTCTATTTATGATGTATGCATTGAAGATTTGCAGAAAGTGGAACCTTTGATGTACACCATTGGTTCTATTCCCGGCATTGCTGCTGCCAATAAAAATTATTTTTCTAAAACCTATGTGCAGGCTTTGATTGGAAGAATGTGTTTGGATGCAGCTGGATATCAGACTCGTCGTGGCGATATAAAACGTGTAAACGGAAAAGGGGAAATCATGACATTTGAAACCAAAGGGAAAGAAAATAATGGAGCTACTTATGGACGTCGTTCTGACTGGCAAGACTTGTACTCAATAGCTAAAAAATACTACGAGGCTTTGTTGGCTGATCCGGGTAATGCACAGTTTCATTTGACTGATCCACGGGGTGCCTCGGATAAATCCGGACGTACTTTTAATAATCCGTACCAGTATTTCTTTGAACAGATGCATATGGATGATGCTATTTATGCGGATGAGTCTATTTATGAATATCCCATGCAGCAAGGTGGTGGAAATGATGGTCGCCCCTATTCTTTCGGTCGTCCTTCGTCTGGTGGCTCAAAGGCTGCGTATCCATGTAAGAGCTATGGACAGGGACGTATAAATCCTGCTTATTTTTATGGAGTCTTTGATCCGAATGATATGCGTCGTGATGTGAGCATTACTATGACCGGCAGTAATGGTAAAGGGGTTGAGAAGTTAATTCCTTTTGTTCCCAACTCAAAAGCTGAAGGCGGTGGCTTGACATTGAATAAATGGGATGAGAATCGTCAGGCTAATCCATGGGTGGCAGCACAACGTAAATCAGGTATCAATGGTCCGTATATGCGTATGTCTGAAGTTTATTTGGGCTATGCGGAAGTATGTGCGGCATTAGGTGATGTGGTTACAGGTAAACAATATTTAAAAACGGTTCGTGAACGTTCGTTCCCGCAAGGTTTGGCTAACACAGATGCTTTTATTGCATCTTTTGGTAATGACTTAGTTCGTGCGATTATTGAAGAACGAGGGTTTGAATATGCAGGTGAAGGTGATCGTCGTTGGACATTGATTCGTTCTGGTTATCTTCCGGAAGATATAAAAGAATCAAAGATATGACTAAAGCTATGATGGATGGTTTGGCAACTAAAGGTTATTATGAGTTTGAAAATGGTAATATTATTTCTGCTTATATATGGACAAAATTAGTTGATGCAAAAACTATATATGGTCATCGTTTGACAGCACAGTGTCCGACAGACAAGGTCAATGATCCGGTGCTTTATCCAGGATGGCGCGGACAAAAGGATAATTGGGAAGAAATGGGATTGAATTATGGAAGTTCGACTCCTGCTACCAATTTAGCAATAAAAGGGTTGTTTGAAATAGTGTCTGAAGAAGAGGCAGCATCTCTTGAAAGCCAAGGATATGCTAAGTTAATTGGGGTATTGATTTGGTTGATTATAGAGATGAATATGATAAGTATCTGTTTTGGGATTATGATTACGTTTCGGCTCCTATCTATTTGTGGCCGTTTACTCCTAATGTAATGGCTGCCGGTGGCTTTACGAATGGTTATGGCTTTAAACAGGAATAATAATTCATTCGTTAAACGAAAATAAACGTATGGGGAGAGGGCGTATTGTAAATGCTCTCTCCTTTTTTGTGTTTCTTAAAAATGTATTTTTAAACAAGCATTCCTGTTATTATCGCATTGACAATTTGAACTTAAGGTCTGCTTTCTTAAAGTTTGTAATTTCTGCTACCATAGCTGTACCATTTTACCGAATCACCTATGGATAGGGAGATGTAGGGGGCAGCAGAGTAATCAAACTTTGTTGTAGGAAGTTACAATAAGAAAGGCAGAAATCTTTTTTGTGATAGGTTTGTTCGTTTGTTGCAAAATTGTGCACATAAAAGACCAATTTTTACCTTGTTCTTCTTTTATGGCCTGTTACTTTTGTATCAAGACATATTTTAATCAGATACGAAATGAAATTAAAGGTTTTAGTAAGTACAATAGTTAGCATCATGATATGGCCGGCAAGTATTACGGCACAAAGTGAATTGATTCCAATGATAGAAATACCTGCGGGAAATTTCTATATGGGAACTTTGGGGTGGAGATGAAAATTATGATGAAGCGCCTATGCATAAGGTGCACATATCTAAACCGTTTAAAATGGGACTGACCGAAGTGACTAATGCGCAATATGAATTGTTCTGCCCCGAACACAAGTCGCTGCGTGGTAAAAATGGTTTTTCAAGTGAAGATGACGAAGCGGTGGTGTTCGTACTTATCAAGATGCCGTTGCCTTTTGTGACTGGTTGACTCGGAAAGAAGGAAAAACTTATCGTCTGCCTACCGAAGCTGAATGGGAATATGCGTGTAAGGCAGGTCGTTACTGGAACTTCTATATGGATGACAAGCTTCCTGCCGCCTGGCAAAAGAATCAAGTGATAACGGCTACTCTAAAACCCTTGTCTTTGAGAGTGGCACAAACTCCTCCCAACGACTGGGGTCTATATGATATGTGTGGAAATGTGGAGGAGTGGTGTTTGGACTGGTATGGACCATATATAGACAAGGAACAGACTGATCCTGTCGGCTATTCGGACGGTATAGCACGTGTGACCAGAGGAGGTAGTCATAATACACCGGTGAAATATCTCCGTTCGGCAAACCGTATGGCTATGTTGCCAGAGGATAAACATGCAATGACGGGCTTTCGGGTGGTACAGGCAGAGTATCCGCAGACCGCTCCGCTTTCTCAGCCAAAAGATGAGTATGTTGTGTCTCAGATAAATGGGATTGGGCCTCTCAATATATCACGGAACCTGTCTTCACTGCTCCTTTGGTTTATGTGCATGAACCGGATGCGCATAGTGGAACGCCTTTTTTCAAACATAATCATCAGCCGGCATTGACTTGGTGTGATAATGGAGATTTGTTAGCTGTGTGGTTTTCTACCAATGAAGAAAAGGGCAGGTGAGATGGTGGTGCTCTCTTCGCGTTTGCGTGCCGGAAGTAGTGAATGGGAGAAGCCCCGTATGTTTTATCAGATAGCTGATCGTAACTTGACCGGAACTGCATTATTGAATGACCATCAAGGGACTCTTTATCATATTAATGGAGTGGAGGCGGCCGGACATTGGCAGAATTTGATGATGACTTTGCGTACAAGTACAGATAATGGACAAACTTGGAGTAAACCTCGTATTATTGCTCCAGAACATACGAGACGCCATCAAGTGATAGCCGGAACCTCTATTACAAAGGAAGGCTGGTTTGTTCAGGCTTGTGATGCCGGACCAGGTGGAAGAGACGGGGCGGCTGTTCATATCAGTAAGGATAAAGGAAAAACTTGGACGGATCCATGGGATGGAGCATCTTTGCCTGATTTTAAAGAAGGGGGTACAGGTACCACTATCGCTGGAATCCATGCCGGAGTGGTGCAATTGAAGGATGGCAGATTGATGGCATTGGGGCGTAATAATAGTATTCGTGATAAAGAAGGACATCTACGTATGCCCATGAGTGTGTCTGATGATATGGGTAAGACTTGGCATTATTCCGCTTCGGAATTTCCCCCCATTGATGGAGGACAACGGCTGGTATTGATGCGTTTGAATGAAGGTCCTATTTTACTGATATCTTTTACTGAGCATCCTTATCGTACTCCGAAGGAGGAGCGTGGTATGATGTTTACTGATAAGTCAGGAAAGTCTTTTAAAGGATATGGCATGTATGCTGCTTTGTCATACGATGAAGGTAAGACTTGGCCTGTAAAACGTTTGTTGACTGACGGTACTTATCGTTTTCTTATGGTGGAGCTTGGACTCAGTTTTTTGAAATGGATGAGGGTCATGCCGAACCTCGTGGTTATTTGGCTGGAACACAAACACCCGATAATATGATCCATTTGATAACAAGTCGCTTCTATTATAAATTTAATTTAGCTTGGTTGAAAGGAAACGAAAGTATTATATCTCCTCAATCTTTGTCTGACTAAAGGGCGTAGAATGCATATATCCAATACTTTGTATTGTCTTACTTTCGTTTTCTAGTTGTATTGTTTGTTGTAAATGAAAGTAATCGAAATAAAATAATGCAAAATGATTTTTGTTTTCCGAAAATATTTCTACTTTTGCAATGTGTGATTTAAGATATTATGATTATGGCGCACGCTTAAAGAGAACACAAAAGAATTATTAATCTAAATGATTATTTGTTAACCCAGGAAAGTATGGAAAATGTTCAGAAACAAGGCGTTTGTTTGCAAGCGCATACGGTTGCAAAGCCAGCCGTTCTTTTCTTGATTTGGGGATTGTCGGCCGCAATGTCTATAAGTGTTATACCGATGATGGCTGAGATTTCTGTTGGTGAGAAAAACT
>ENA-OQIM01000279-OQIM01000279.1-human-gut-metagenome-genome-assembly--contig:-NODE-279-length-18872-cov-2.460763_pt1 | contig 18872 bp, 26 predicted proteins | sample MGYA00242579_ERZ504744 | MGnify/ENA primary metagenome ERZ504744 (study PRJEB26092, sample SAMD00036441) | human gut metagenome | host: Homo sapiens | study: EMG produced TPA metagenomics assembly of...
CGTCATAGCCCCAGTAAGAAATCGGACGACCGTACGGAACACTATTCCGTAATCGGTCCACCGCCTCCGCCACCGCCAGCAATATCAGCAAATGAGGGCGCCGGGGCAACCGGTCATGCAGGCAGCAGCAAATGCAACAACCCCCAGCACTGTTAGTCCGTGCCATCTTTCTCGAGGTTTTTCATACGACATCCTTTCTCCGAGATTTAAGGCTCTCTAAAGTTATTTTTAAACTATCAATTCAGTTTTTCAACAGGAAATCGATAAAACGTATCTTTGCAGCTGCAATTTAAATATGAGTCACCACACCTCAACCGTTACGCCAAATAGCCTCTGAGTCAAACCGAGCACATAAGCGGACCAATTTAATACAACCACCTGTAAAAATCCTGACGCACGTTTTCGATATGACAAGAGCCACTTGGACGAGGAGTACTTGAACCCTACCGCTCTTGCAGCTCTTGAGGATACTTTGCCGGAACTTGGCATTACTTCGCACTAAAGCGACAAGTACTCGCTCTCGGCAGATAGGTTCGGCCCCAACCACGGATCACCGTTGAGGAAAAACTCCGGCGAGCGCTACATGAACAGTGCCTGCTCGCGCTTCCAGCGGCGCAGTCTTTCCTCATTGGCCTCTTCCCTGCCGCGCGAGGTGAACTCGTAGTGGCATAGCTCGGCATAGGGCATTTGCCCTCCTCCAACAAAACACTGTCACTAACTTAGCCCACCAACCTCGCCATTTGTTAAGCAACAAGTGCGAGCGGTAGGTATTGGTCTACAACCGTTGGGGATTGAAAAAAATACAGTAGCCGAAAACGTAATATCTTCCGATTTGCGCGGCATAAAAAAATAGAGGGCGTCCCATAAAGAGAAGCCCCCTTGCAAAACGGCCGAACCGCTTTTCGAAGTGGGAAATATTTTGCACCAGATGCCTAGGAATCGCAAGAAGCATATCTTCAGCGTCACACAAATACCATGCGCCGATCACTTTCGACAAAAACGAGAAGGAGGAAGTTATGACCTCCGCACCTTTATAGTAGTTGATGTTGCGATTTGCCCTAGAAATAAACTTGGAAAGCGATTGTGCTTTGTGCTTAATAACGCCTTTAGACGACACCTCTTTGTGCAGATATAGCGTTGTGACAATCTGGCGTATTCGCTCATTGCTCATCCTTGCCTTACGCTGATAAGAGCCAACCCCATCTATTTTGCTCAATGCCTTCATAACACCGTTATTTGCCCTTCGGGCATTCTCACCCGAAGCAAGACCGTTAAGAATGCAACTATTGTGAGCACACGCGTTGCGGAGATCTTTTGCCGCGCGAAGCAAATAAAACCTATCGCGAAGCTCATCATCGTCAAACCGTTTGGCGCAAAACAAAATGAATGAATTAAAGGCGCCAAAGGTAATAACTTCCAGAAAGGCCCAGACAGGCATATTAAAACCACTGTATTTTGCAAGAATGCCTGCAGAATAGGCACTCGACTCACAACGTGAAATCTCTTTTTTAACCCAGTTGGTCACATTCCCCTTGCTATCAAATGTATCCTGCTCGCTTAAATAGTCTTGAACGATTTCGTAACCGTCCTCGGCATGCTGTTCTATCCTGCCCAGCAAGTCAACTTTGCAGAAGTGCTCAATATCAAGAGTGAGCGAAATCATCTCGTTTCGAAGCAACATATCAATAATCGAAAGGTCAACAAGCATCTTAAAATCTAAGTTGACATATTCACCCTTGCGTTTTCCATCAGAAACCTTTGGAAATCCGGTGCGGTACGAGCGCAAGCGAAAGTAATTGTTGTTCTTCGTCAGATACTCGACCGCCTCTGCCTCGCTCATATAGCGGAAACGGACACCCTTGCTCTTAAGATGGGAGACTTGTTCCCAAGGAGTAAGCCAAGGCTTTTGATCGCACATATCTTGTTGACGAATAGGACTATTCATTGCGCTCTCCAGCGTATTTGATGAAATAACAAATCTAATTTTATCCTAACTGTAAATACCTATTAAACAGCCGGACGCTCATGCAAATACATCATGCACGCCGCCGCCCATCTCGCCTTGAGCTCGTGACAGCGATAGCCCTTGCGCTTTGCGAATGGTATCTTTGTTGCTACAAATTAAAACACGCAATGCTATAGATAGACGAAATCTGATTAGCGGGCGACGAAGAGTGCCACATCTCTATTATCACGGGGATTGACGGCCCAGAAAAACCCGATATGGCAATCGACGCTGAGAGCAGTCTTAAAGAATATGACGTCGCCCTCACTCGATTTAGAACCGTTCGGGAATCTCCTCGGCGTTCTCTCGCAGATAGATATCTAGGTCCGGCACGGCAAACTGCACGTAGCCCCTCTGTGGTGCCTGAACTAACCTCTCTTGTAGCAATTTTGCCCTAATAGAGCTGACCTCATTGGTCTTTTTACCCATGCGCCTAGCAATCTCGGATGATTTGGACTGCTGCTTGTCCTCGCACATCGCCAAAAGGTATTTGATTTCGTTAAGTCCCAGTCCAGAAATCCGCGAGCTCGTGAACAACATCGTGAAAACGAGCCTCTGCCAGCGCAATGCCTTCGGTAACGTCGCGCTCGCTCACAATGGCACTTTTGTCACGATGCAAGTTGGCGCGCTGCCAAATGGAATAACCGACCAGTTGCACCAGATAGGCATAGCCTTAGTAGCCTTAGCGGCTCTCGACAGAAGGTTGTCCTCTATGGTCAAACCAGTCGCGACAAAGCCATCGCCCATAGAGAGCGACGCCTCTACTTGTTTACCTTTCTAGGGAATCGATTAACAGTCAATCATCGTTTAAATAATTATCGCAGACTATATCGAATAATATCGAGCTGTATAAGCTGTATAAACTTATCGCGAAAGTATCGAGTTTTCGTAATTTATCTTAGTAAGTTGTCTACGTTGCTTTCTTCCAAGCTCATAGCGAAAGAAAGTTAGGACTTCCTAAAACCATTGCCTTAATACGAGAAGTACTCACTTTCAGCGGATAAGTTCGGCCCCAACCACGGGTCGCCATCGAGGAAGAACTCCGGCCAGCGCTGCATGAACAGTGCCTGCTCGCGCTTCCAGCGGCGCAGCTTTTCCTCGTTGGCCTCTTCCCTACCGCGCGAGGTGAACTCGTAGTGGTACAGCTCGGCATAGGGCGTAAAAATGGTGCGGAAGCCCGCCTCCCACACGCGCAGGCAAAAGTCAGCGTCGTTAAAGCCAACGGCGAATTCCTCGTTATAGCCGCCGACCTGCTCAAATACGTCGCGTCGCACCATCTGACAGGCGCCCGTCACGGCACTAAAGTTTCCCGGACGCACGGCACGGGCAAGATAGCCCTCGCGCTTTGCCGAGAAGTCTGTTGGCATGGGCAAGTGCGCCGCGCACGCCAACCAAAATGCCGGCATGCTGCACCAGATGATCGGCAAAGTAGAGTTTGGCGCCCACCACGCCCGCATCGGGACGCTGCAGATACCCCATCATCTCTTCGATAAAGTCGGGGCTTATGACCTCGGTATCGTTGTTCAGCAACAGAAGGTAATCACCCTTGGCATGCTCCACGCCAAAGTTAATGATCTTGGAGTAATTGAACTCGCCCGGCCAGTACACAACGCGCGCGATGCCCTTGCCTTCGGATGCTGCAGCCACGCGCTCTGGCAGGGTTTCGTAATACGCAAACGTCTCCGGGGCTTCGCTGTTGTTCTCCACCAAGACGATCTCGTAGTTGGCATACGTTCCTTCTGGGCGATCGACATCACGCAGGCATCGAGCGTCTCAACGTGATCCTTGGTGGGAATCACAATGCTCACCAGCGGCGCAGGCTCCGGCAGCGCATAGCGCATGCGGTAGACAAACGGGGTCTCGGTCTCCTCGGCCGTTCCGCAAATGCCCAGCGCGTTAAAGTGGCGCTGAAGCGCAAGGCGCCCGGCTTCAATAGCATACGGCTTGCTATCGGCAGAACCGTCGGCGGTCGATCCCGGATGCACGCGCCAGTGATACAGCACGTGCGCAACATGTTCAAACCGTGCGCCCGCCGCAAGGCAGCGGAGCGTCAGGTCGTAGTCCTGGGCACCCGCAACATCTTCCGGAGACATGCCAATGTGATCGATGAGGCCTTCCCCACCATCAGGAAATGCGTCACGCAGTTATGGCTATAGAGCAGGTCGACGTTGAGTTTGGTCTTAAAGACCGGCTGGCCCCACTCCCCAGTTTTCTGGAACATGTCCTCGTCGCAGAACAGGACCTGAGGACGCTCGCCCTCGGCAGCCTTGTTCAACGCGGCAACATAGTGGAATAATGCGTCCGGTTCCAGGATGTCATCGTGGTCCAAGAACGCGATGTAGTCGCCCGTCGCTTGCTCAATACCAGCGTTGGTGTTGACCACAATGCCGCCGTTGCCGGGCAGCTCAATGCGACGGATGCGCTCGTCATTGGCATCCGCCGCAAGGTCGGCCACCGCATCCCATTCGGGTGAGGCGTCCATGAGGAGCAGTTCCCAGTTGTCATAGCTCTGGGCTAGCACCGAGTCCAGCAGCTCGCACAGGTAGACCCGATCAGTCTTGTAGCACGGCACCACAATGCTCACGAGCGGCCTATAGGCAAAGGCCGCCGAAGCGACACGCTGGGACGCCAGATCGCCCGGCTTTGCGCGATGCTGTTCAAACCAACGTCGATAAGCCGCGTCGTCTGCACGCGCGTCTTTCATGCGGTTCCAACTGTCGTCGACCATGCCGTTGTACAGGCGACCATCCATAGCGCAAAAACCACTCTGAATCTGCTCCGTGGGATCGCTCACAATCGCGACAAAATCTCGTATATCCTGAGGCATCTCAACGCTCAGATACGTTTTATTGACGCGGCATCCGTTGCGCTGCGGCACGTCGACCTGCGATTCAAACACATGCACGGTGACATCGATGGCATTCATATGCGTATCGAAGATCTGAAGCTCAGGTGCGCACTGGGGGTCTTCCGCCCAGATAACCTCATAGCGCCATACCGCGCCAGCGTCGGCCGGCAAATAGTGAATGGCATCGATCTCGTAGCGACCGCAGCATTCGCCACGCTGTGCATCGCGGATAAGCGCGCACAGCGCAGGCTTTGCTTTGTAGTTAACCTTGGATTCCAGCTTGGCCACGCGGCTATCGAGGCGAATGGAGCCCAACCTTTGGCCACCGGATGCAAATGTGACGTCAATCGTAGAGCCGTCCAAAAAGGGAAGCACCAAGACGGCGAGCTCGCGCTCGTAATCGGAAACGGAAGGACAAAGCGCCAACACACGGCCATGATCGACCGGGAGCACCAGCGACGGCACACAAGAACCGCTCGTCGTCGCATGGGCAAACGCTTGAGAACCCTCCCGCTCAATAAGCGCGGCGACATCCTGACCGGCAAAACGAAGCAGCACAAACAGACGGCCCTGACTACGGCAAAGTGCCAAACGTTTGATACTCATCTACACTTCTCGCTTTCCCAGGCGTTCGCTGCCATGCGTTTGCAGGCACCAAGGCGCCCAAACCTCAAGACGTCGTAATCGAACATGAGCTTTTTGCATACACGGGCATTGGGGGCCTTGCTGGCAAGCGCCGCGCGCACCATAGCGGCAACAGAAGGAGCGCATTGTGCGAGCGCAGCATCGCTGCCCACGTCAGAACCGGCAAGCGCCGTGGCAACGGCAGCAAACACCTTGCCGCAGTCCGAACCCAGCAACCTGAGCGCATCGTACAACACCAGATCGCATAGGAAGTACGCCAGGTCCTCAGCATGCTGGACATCGAGACCGTCGCGCTGCCAGTCAGCCATCACCGCAGAGTAAATCTTCACGTGCTCCAGCAGTCGCGTCTCGTCGTCATAGCGCATGGTGTCCATAAGCGAGCCCTTGCGCGCCACACGGTAGTCGTACAACTTGTTCGAAATAAGCGCGGTCTTGCGCGAGCGACCGTACACGGCAAAATCGAAGACCTGGTCCTCGCCATATTTAACGGTTTCGTCGAACACGATCCCGTTACCCAGCAAAAACTCACGCTTGCAGGCGGTGCGCCTGCAAAGGGGCGAGACGCTTCCTTAAACAGCAGGTCAGAGCTATAGCCTTCAAACGACACATCGCGCGGGCTCAGCACATAGTTAAGCCACGGATACCCCGCCTCCAGCGGATACGGATTCGCGCCAAAGGTCAAAACGTCGCAGTCTTGGCGCTCAAAGGCATCGACGATCACGCGGCATGCATCGGGCGTAAAGCGGTCGTCGGAATCCAAAAACGCGACGATAGGCGCCGTGGACGCAGCGATGCCGGCATTACGTGCACTCGACAGGCCCCCGTTTGCCTTATCGACCAGCGTAAAGCGCGCGTCCTTTTCGCAATAGGCAACCGCAATATCGCGCGAATCGTCCGGCGAGCCATCGTTGACCAGCACGCCCTCCCAATCGGGCATATCCTGCGCAAGCAGGGAGTCCAGGCACCAGCCAGCACTCCTCCACTTTATAGATGGGAACGACAACGGAAATCTTGGGGGTAGCCATAGTCACTCGCTCCTACTGCGCGGCCGGAATGTCATCAGGGTGCGGGTTGTCGCCGTAGGTGCGCTGATACGTCAGCACGCGCCAGACCAGCGGCAGGCCGCCAATCTTAAAGTAATGCTTAAACGTATTGAGCTTGCCTGGCTTCTTAAAGTCAAAGCGCGAATCGATATAGGCGCGGGGCGACTTGACCATCAGGCGCAAGTCGGTCTCGCACGCGGATCGAACAGCGACAGGTCAAAGCGACCGGCATCCCAATCGGCCTTGAGCTCGGAAGAGGCTTTCTTCCAAAACTGCTCGCGCAGTTCATCGACCAGGCGCTCATCATTCCAACGGTACGTATCGACCTTTATGCGCATTAAAATGCCCTGAAGCTGAGCCTTAAGCTCGGGACGCTCGTCCAAAAAGCGCTGCATCTCACATACTCGTCGCACACGCAAAACACCTTGTTGGGCGAATTAACGGAGCTCTTCTCGTTGTCTTGGCGATAGCACAAAATGGGGTCCGCAATAAACGCAGCACGCTCGGCGCATGCCCAGACCTTAAAGTTAAAACCCGCATCCTGATACGAGGCACCCGGCGTGGGAAGGAAGCGAATCTGATTGTCGTTGAGAAACTCGCGCCGATAGATAGCCGACCAAATGGAAGGTTTGCGGTAGAAGATGCCTGGGCGATCGACGGGGCGATACGCGGCACCCGTCATATGCTCGTCGATGATCCCAAACAGCTCACGGCGCTCGCTGGGCGTGGACCAATACAGGTAAAAGTCGCCCTTAACCACATCGGCATGCTCGGCATCGGCCTTGGCGACCAGCTTTTGGAGCGAATCCCCAAACATGAAGTCGTCGGACTCAAGGATGCCCACGTACTCGCCGCGCGCCATCTCCAGGCCGCGGTTCATCGAGTCGCCGTAGCCGCTGTTGGCCTTGTCGATCATCTTTACACGGGAGTCGCGCTCCATGTACTCGCGGATGATATCCGGCGAGCTATCGGTGGAGCCGTCGTTGATACAGATGATCTCGATGTCCTTGAGCGTCTGCGCCACGGCGGAATCGAGCACTCGCGCAGGTAGCGTTCGACATTGCAAATGGGCACAAGCAGCGAAACTTTAGGGGTATCAGAGTTCTGCAAGAGAACCTCCTGTTGGATAGCGTGTAACAGGGTTATTTTAGCAGCCAAGTTGCGGCGGGCGGCAGCGCTTGGAATTAGATAAAGCGCTCCAGGCAGGCTTTGAGACCGCGAGTCGAAAGATAGAACAGCGTGGCGTCTGCCATCGAAACGTCCGAGGTCGCCGCAACGAGCTTGTGGGCAACACGGCGAACGCCGCCCTTAGCAGGCATATCCGCCCACTCCGTTCCCAAAAACGTCGTAAGGTCCATGTTGACGCGAGCCGCCACGCGATGGAAGTCATCGGCATCCAAGCGCGCCAGGTCGAACACAATGAGGTCTAAAAACCAAGTTATCAGCTCGCCGGGGCACAGGCCCAAAAGACCGTAGGCCGCCCAGTCCTCCAAGACCTCCTCGAGCATCCTCATGTGGGCGTCAAGTTTTTTGGCGCGAGCCTCGGCACTGTTGAACTCGTGCGTCGCCGATTCGCTCTCCATCACGTAGTGGTAGAACTTGTCCGGCATGACGACGGTCTTGCGGGCAAGCGCATAAGCCGCGAATTGGAAGAGACGTCCTCGCCCAAAGCCAAACCGGGGGCGAAGCGAATGCCTTCGCGATTGAGCAGCTGGCGCGAAAAAGCCGCACGGCAGGCATAGGGCTGCGCATTCGAATGGAACAGCAGTTGGGGATCACGGGCGCCGAAGGTACCGGCTTTGGGGCTCATGAGTTGCTGGACGCGTTTGGGGGCAGCATCGGCTGGTTCACAGACGCCGCCAAAGACGGCGACCTCGGCATCTGCAGACTCCATGGAATGCAGCACGCGCTCGACCGTCTGGGCATCGATGTAATCGTCGGCGTCCACAAAAAAGACGGTCTCGCCCTCGACGGCATTGATACCGGCATTTCGAGCACACGAGACACCCGCGTTTTCCTGGTCAATCACCAGTACGCGATCGTCGGCCTGCGCGATCTGGTGCAACACGTTCAACGAATCATCGGTCGAACCGTCGTTGACGCAGACAACCTGAATCGAGCGCTCGGACTGGGCCAACAGCGAATCGAGGCATCGCTGAATGGAACGCACTGAGTTATAAACGGGGACGACAATGGTAGCTTTAGGACACGAGACCTCTCCCATGCCGACCTACCCCCTCAGCGATTCGATGAGGAAGGCGGCGACCACGCCAGGGCCTCCAACCGAGGCGTAATACTTAGCGCGCCCCAAGGCACCATCCGTTGCAAAACTCGGATGCTCGTCAACCCAGCCCTCAGGATCTTTGAGAATGGCAGCGAGATTCGCGCGCTTCCACGGCTTGAGGTCGTCAAGCGAAAACTCCCCCGCGTCCAAGGCCGCCTGAAATTCCTTAGCCATCTGCACCAGGAACTCCTTATAGAACTTAGGCGCTAGGCGCACATAGTTCCACATGTACGAATCGTACTTAATGAGTTGATTGAACTTGAGCATGCGCGCGACGTCATCACTTGCGTGGTCACGGGCATAATCCTCTCGAATCCAACGCTCAATCTCGCATACTCGGTATTGACGCAAAAGACCTTAGCCGAAGAATTGACCGAGGAATTCTCGTTGTCCTGGCGATAAGACAACACGGCATCATGAAGGTAAACAGCCTTATCGGCGCACGCGATCACCTTAAAGGCGAATGACGTGTCCTGAAAGGATGCCCCCGGAGTCGGCAGGAACTTAATGCCGTTGCGCTCAAGAAAATCGCGACGTACACGGCCGACCAAATCGACGGCTTTTGCTTAAAGAACTGCGTCGTATCGCTCGGGTGCACCGGCTTGCCACAGTCCTTGGCTTTAAACATCTCGTGCAGCGAACGGCGCTCCTCGGGCTTAGACCAGTAGAAATCAAAGTTCGCCTTCGCGAAGTCGGCATTATTGCTATCGGCGGCCGAGACAAGCTTTTCGAGTGCGTCGGACGCCATAAAGTCATCGGACTCCAAGATGCCCACGTACTTGCCGCGCGCCATCTCCAGACCGTGGTTCATCGAGTCGCCGTAGCCGCTGTTGGCCTTGTCGATCATCTTGACGCGCCTATCGTGCTCCATATACTCGCGAATAATCGCCGGCGAGTTGTCGGTCGACCCGTCGTTAATGCAGATGATCTCAATATCCTTGAGCGTCTGTGCCAGGCGGAATCGAGACACTCGCGCAGGTAGCGCTGAACATTGTAAATGGGAATAAGCAGCGACAGAACAGGGCTGCCAGAGACGTTAGTAGACAAATGTGCTCCTTAGGAAATACCTGTCGTTTCATGGTATCAAAGGGTCAGCGCGCCAGCGGGCGTTTATATAATCTATGGAGCCTCTTGCGGGCAAAGTAGCCGCACGTCATGCGGCGGGCCCGTGGCAGGTTCCTGCGTTTTATTCAAAGCTTGCCGTCAAGGTGCGCCGAGCCTTTACAATAGGACAGTCCCAAGGACGTATTCGATAGCTTCCGCGCAGCGCTCGCGCGCCGCGCGTGAAAGGATATATTGCCCCATGCCTTCAACCTTCCCGCCCCCATCCGATAAGCTCGCCATCGTTGTCGTCACGTACAAGCGCAGGAACTCCTGGCCAACTTGTTCGACTCCATGACCGAGCTCACGGCAACGCCCTGGCGCATCGTGATGCGATAACAGAATTCGCGCGAGACCGAGGCCATGTGCACCTCATTTAACGAGCGCCTCGCCAACCTGTGGGGCATCGACACCGACCAGCCCGATTCACAGGGTGGCACCGACCGCGTTATATACGCGCCGCAGCTTGAAAACGGTGGCGGCGCGGGTGGCTTCTCCGCCGGCACCAAATGCGCCTACGACCTGGGCGCCCAGTGGTTCTGGGTGATGGACGACGACGTGCTCGTCATCCCCGAAGGCATCGAGCGCTTGGCCAAGTGGACCGACTGTTACGACGTCATTCAGGGTTCGCGCCTGGACTTTGACGGCGGCGCCTTCTTTTGGCAGTACCAGCTCATCCTTTCGCTCGGCATCCCTAACCCCATCGCCAAGTGGGATTTGGGACCCGAGGGCTACCGCACCATGAACCAACTGTGCTTTGAGGGCGGCATGTTCTCGCGCCGCGTGGTCGACAAGATTGGCCTGCCCGACGCGCGCTTCTTTATCTACGGCGACGATGCCTGCTACGGTACGTGGCCAGCCAGCACTTCCCCGCCGCCGTGGTTGCCGACGTGGTGCTCAAGCGCGCCCGCGCCGTCTCTAACTGGGATATCGCCGGCAAGCGCCAGCTCAACTCCACGAGCGACACCAACCGCTACTACATCATGCGCAACCGGGGTTATCTGGCACGCTACATGCAGATCTACGGCGACTACCACCCCGTGCTGTTCCGTCTGGGCAATGCCGCGACCTTCTGCAAGGAGTTCATTCGTCTGGCAGCAGTCGACAAATGCTTTAAGACCGGTATTCCGGCGCTGCGCCGTGGCATGAAGGACGCACGCAAGATCGTTAAGGATCCCAACTGGAAGCCCATGCCGCCCCTGAGGGACGCCGAGTAGTAAAGGCTTTCACCCGCCGCTACAGTCGTTGACACACCACGGACACACGCTGACCGTCAAAACCAAAGCCCCAACGCATGCGCCCGACGGCGGGGCGCGGCACGCGGATATCATCGATGCCGTCGCGCTCTATGTCGAGCAGCGCCTGAACCGCTAACAGTTCCAGGCCCAGGGCATCGACGCCAGGGTCATACAACATGTTGATCGTAATGAGCGGTCGCTCATCGAGCATGCCGAGCGTGTCGGCCACGTCAAACACCCGACCGGTGGGAATCACCTGGATATCCCAGCGATCCGAGACGCCACTTCGCTTGGAGCTGGGATTGCAATAGCCGGACAGTCCAAAGCAAAGCCCCTGCAGCGCCAGATGATAGGCTGTCGGCATATCTGATTTGTCCACATCGATGCCCAGATCGCCGATAGCACAGCTCAAAGCTTGCTTTACAGCGTCCTCGTCTCCTCGACACAACCCGTCATGGAACGAGTCGATAACTCCAACGTCCTCAACGGCGCACTCAAACCATTCCAGAATTACAAGACGGAGCGCCTGACGCACTTCGTTGTTAGGCAGGCGCAGGGAACGAAGGCACGCGCCGTCCTCCGAATGCCCCGTCATGTCCGTCGTAAGAAATCCAGACAGATACAGCGCAGTCCAGATATCTTCGGGCTTGGCGGCATCGACCTCCTCGGCATGCACATGCACTGGCGCCTCAATAAACCCATGCGGCTCAACCAAATCGAACAATGCGGACAGGCGCATGAGATTCCAGTCACCGACGCATGCGCTCAGACGGTCGGCGTAACCATACAGATCCGCCCGAACGGGCGCGACGCAATCGCGCTGTGCGTAGTCCACCACGCGCTCCGGCTCGAGCAATAAAAACCACCAAACAGATAGCCCTCGAGCCACTCACGCGCGTCATCCAGACAGCCGTTGCGACCGATGCAATCCAACGGCACTTGGACTTCGTCGTCCGAAAAACCGAACCATCGATCACACCAACTCGACAGCGGCGTCGCCGATCGGTAGGAAACCCCACGTTGGGACAACGCAAACTCGGCGGGACCGGGGCGCTCGCCCATAAGACACGTCAATCGCAACGAGTCGCCGGCGTCGGCAATGGTGTCGAACAACATTCGGCTGAGCGACTCTAGGGAATCCACGCTACCGTCGTCCTTGGCGTCCAAGCGCTTTGGACATACCACGTCGTAGTCGTCTATCAGAAGAACAACCTGCTCATCGAAAGCTGTCTGGAGCAGCTTAATAAGCACGCTAATCGCCGCATCGATCTCCTTATCGCTGGCCACCCCACGCGCCGCCCTCTCGATAAGACGAACCTCACGTCTTGACAAATCAGGCGCGGCAAACAGCGGCAGCAATCGAGCGCACTCGTGCGCGACAGCGCTGCGAATAGCCGCCGCAGCATCAGCGTCGCGCCTCACAGCGGCAGCTGAAAAGTCGAGCATGATGACCGGATAGCGCGCGTACTCATCACGATAGCGACCGCCACCCGCCTGCCAAATCTGGGTGCCGACGAACGGATTTCGGTCCGGCCGCCGGTGATCAGGTCGTTCCAAATAGCATTTGAGCATCGATAGGTTCATGCTCTTGCCAAAACCCTTGGGCCGACAACAAAGCGCAACAGGCGCTTCGCTGTCCAATATATCGGCAATAAACATAGTCTTATCGACGAGTAAACACCGATTGATTGCATCGGAAAAGTCGTGTACATCAACCGGCAGAGCTGCGTTATCCGCATAACTAAGCAACCGTGCGCCAAACGCATGAGCAACACCATAATTCGCCTGTTCAGACACCGTAAACTCTCCTTCTAACGCAGCACGATGCCCATTGTAGCGAGCGGGTAGAGCGCAACAATATCGACATGCAAACGTTTCGGGCAACGGTAGCAACAGACCCCCGAGGGGGCATAACAAATCGTTGCACAACAAAAACGGGGCCCGATGCCGCCGCACCGGACCCCGTCTCAAACTCTTATAGAAAACGATCTAGAAGATTACTCCTCCGAGCCGTCCTCCCCAGAAGCCTTCTTCTGCTGATCGAGCTTATGCTTACCACTTACGATAGACGTAGCGCCAGTGTGGCCAAGCTCGCGCTGGCAAGCTCGCCATCACAATCAGATCGCCCGTCTTGGGCATGTTGCCGCCCGAGGACTTGGTAGTTGTAGTCGTCGTGGTCGTGGTGGTCACCGTTTTGGAGTCATTTTGCTCTTGGACCTGGTTGTCAGCACCGCTCTTGTCGTCGTCTTCGGACTGTTTCTTTTCGCCCTCGGCCTTGCTCTTGTCCTTCTCCTCAGATTCAGACTTCTTATCCTCGTCCTTCTTCTGTTCGGACTTGTCGCTCTTCTCCTCAGAGCTAGAACCCTTATCGGATTCGGTCTTCTCGGAAGCCTTGTCCTTGGAGTCGCCCTTTGCGGCTTCGATCTTTTCCGTGGAAACCTGATCAGAGTTGCCCTTGTTCTGGGTCGAGCCGTTATTGACGCCAGCCATCAGCGAAGAGCCCAGCGTAGAGCCAAGCTGCTCGGAGAAAGAAGGCTTCTTGTCCGGCGAAGCAACGGGAACGTCCGGCGCCTTATTCGAGTCATCCTTGGAAGCATCGGAACCAGGGGTTGCGTCAGAGCCGGAGCCGTTGTTAGAGCCGGTGCAACGGACGAATCGCTCGAGCCGGTGGATGAGTTAGAGGTGCCAGCGCCGGTCGAACCAGAAGCGTCGCTGTCCGTATTGCCGGCAGAGCTTGAAGACGAATCGCCCGCAGCAGAGCCGTTTGAATCGGAACCGTTCGAGGTAGAGCCGTTGTTGGTAGTGCCACCAGCAGAGCCATCACCGTCAGCACCGGTCGAGGGCGCATCCATCCTGTCATCGTTGGCATCGTCGCTCGAGTCGTCATTCGAATCAGGCGTCGGCGAGGCGCCGGCGTAGGTTCGGGCTGCACGGGCGTCGCAGCGGCAGCGGCCTCGTCCTCGGCGATATAAACCAAACAGTCCTTCAGCTCGTTGCGGTAGCGGTTCTTCCAGCCTCATGATACTGGGGCTGGCTCGAATACTTGGTCGCCACGTTATTGACCACACTGTTGGAAAGCGCCGTCACAAACTCGCGATCAGTCATACTGTTAGAAAGGTTTGCCCAACGGAAGAAGTCCCTGCAACCACCGGTGCCGCACATGTTGGTGATGCTCCACACCATGCCCTTAACGCAATCGGCACGGCCCGAAATATCAATGCCCAGGCCGCTCTTGAGCCACGCCTCGGTCACCGCATAGTACGAGTTGTACGCATACGCATCCTGCAGAGCCGAGAACTCAACAGGGTCGGTGTTATAAGCACCTTGGAAAGCCTCCTGCGCAATACGGCCCAACTCGGTGAGCTGGCCGTTCTCGTACATGGCATTGCTCGTGTTGGAAATCTCGCTGCCGCGATCAATCGCATCCTTGAGCATGCTGTATTTTTCGGGGTTGTAGTTGTAGGCCTGCTTCATAAACGGAATGAGCGACCATCGACGGTCGAACTGGTAATAACCCAGCGCGTTATAGCCGTCGCCATACGAAAAGCCCTGGTTATAGTTGCCATGGCTCTCGTACTTGGTAAAGTACTTCATCTCGGGGGTCACGTTAACAAACGAAACGCTCTGGACCGACCTCAGCACGCCCGAGAAGGACTGCTGGGTATAGAGACCCTTATCGATATCGGTCGCATCCGAGGCAACGCCGGTGTGGGCTCCTCGGCGGCAGCGGGTGCGGGTGCGGTAACGGCGCCAAACGAAAGCGCCAGCGTCAGGCCCGCGACAATAGCAGAATGCTTGGGCTGCATAAGATCCTCCCTGCATTGGTGTAGTTAAAGTGCAGTTTGCAAAGATAGAAATAAGTATTGCAGCTCGCCCGTTGTTGCACAACAACCCCTCGGTAAACGGCAACAACCCTCCGCGAAATCTTAAGGAATTAAACAAACTGGTCGTCGGGCGCCATCAGAAGCTCGCCGTATCGCTCCATCAGCCCGTCCCTCAACTGACAAAAAGCGGGAATATATACGTTCAAGATGCGCTGAATCAAATCTTGAGCGAGCTTGTTGTCATAGATATGGACGTTCGTATTGCGGTCTTTGAGCATATCTAGCCAGGCCGCCTCATCAATAAAGTCGTAGATCGGTAGGACTCCTTCAAGATGGCACGAGGAGACCCCGACGCGGCAAGCGTGGCGCCCTCATACTCGAGCAGACGCTTAAGGAGCTTCCAGCTCAGTTCAAATTGAAGATTGAACTTATTAATCAAACCACTCTGAACAAAATCATTGTTGAGATCCTGATTGGGCGCATCCTCAAGATTCGCCAAGGCGCTGACAAAGTTCTCATATTTTTTCATACAGAATCACACCATCCCTGGCAATTTCATCGAGCAATTGACGCGATAAGGACTCGTCGAGATTGACGACATCTACATCTAAAAGAGTATCAAGGCGCTCCTCGATCAAATATAACAACCGGCCGAAATCCCGGCAACCTGCTACGGCGATGTCAATATCGCTCTTAGGCAAGTTGTCACCTCGAGCGCGGGAACCAAACAGCACAACCTTCTCGGCGTCACATTCCCGAGCAAAAACTTCAATTTGCTTATACACCTTGTCGAGAGATGTCATTTGCAGCCCTACAGCTTAATGTCGAAGTTGATCTCGGGGACGGCAGCAAGGTCAGCCAACGACACGCCGTCGACGTACTTTTCGATCACGTCGTCCAGACCGCGCCAGAATTTGACGGTCGAGCAGAGATCGCTGCGGGCGCAGCTGTTGTCGATGCCATCGCACGCCACCGGAGCCGTGCTGCCCTCGACGGCGCGCAGGATGTCGCCGGCACGCACCTCGGCCGGGTCCTTGGCCATCATGTAGCCGCCGCCCTTGCCGCGCACGCTCTTAAGTAGGCCCGCTTTCATAAGCGGACGAACCAGCTGCTCCAAATACTTTTGCGAGATACGCTCGCGGTCGGCGACCTCGCGCAGGGCGATCTTGCCCTCGGCGTCACCAAGCGCTGCGATATAGATCATCAGTCGGAGGGCATAGCGGCCCTTGGAAGAAATGAGCATACCTACCCTCCCATCGCATCTGGGACAACATAACCAGGTTTGTTTGTCCCAAATCTTAAGTAAGTGGGACAAACACAACAGGTTATTTTGTCCCAGAATTTGAAAAGTCGAGTGGATTAGTCGGGTTTTCCCTTGACTAACGCCGAACCCATAGTAACTTTATTCCGAGAAGATTCCTAGGGTTTAGTACACCTATGAGTACACCATATACAGAGAGGGACAGCATGAGCACAAATCCGCTGCTTTCCATCGAAGGTCTGACTGCCTCCGTGGACGAGAAGACCATCCTCCACAACGTCAACCTGCAAGTCGCCGCCGGCGAGACCCACGTGCTGATGGGCCCAACGGCGCGGGTAAGTCCACCCTTGGTCACCTGGTCATGGGCGACCCCGTCTACACCGTCAACGACGGCCGCATCATCTTTGACGGCCAGGACATCACCGAGCTCACCACCGACAAGCGCTCGCGTGCCGGGCCTGTTCCTGAGCTTTCAGGCCCCGGTCGAGATCCCGGGCGTGCCGCTGTCGAGCTTTTTGCGCGCCAGCATCGCCGGCCGCCCCGGTCTGGAGATGAAGGGCAAGGAGTTCCGCCACCGCGTCAAGGAGCTCGCGGCCGAGCTCAACATGGATACCGCCTATCTCAACCGCGAGCTGGGCGTGGGCTTCTCGGGCGGCGAGAAGAAGAAGGTCGAGATGCTCCAGCTTCTGCTGCTGCAGCCCAAGCTCGCCATTCTGGACGAGACCGACTCAGGCCTGGACGTCGACGCGCTTTCCACCGTCAGCCACGGCATGGACGCCTACCGCAAGAGCTGCGACGGCTCCATGCTCATCATCACGCACAACACGCGCATCCTGGAGCACTTGGATGTCGACCGCGTCCACGTTATGGTCAAGGGTCATATCGTGCGCGAGGACGACGCCTCGCTCATCCCCTGGATCGACAAGAACGGTTTTGAGACCTTCGAGCGCGAGGCCGCCGAGCAGCGCGCCCCAGGCCGAGGCCGCCGCTGCCGGGCAGCAGGCGTAAGGGGCGACGCAATGACCAAGAACCGCACCGAGGTCGCGGACATCGACCGCAGCCTCTACGACTTCACCTATGGCGAGGAGGGATTCGAGCGCCTGGACGCCGGCATTACGCCCGACATCGTGCGCGAGATCAGCGCCAAGAAGGACGAGCCACAGTGGATGCTTGACCTGCGCCTCAAGTCCCTCAAGATCTTCAACCGCTTCCCCGATCCGACGTGGGGCTCCATCGAGGCCTGGACATGGACAACATCGTCACCTATGTCAAGCCCAACACCGACCAAAAGCACGACTGGGATCGGTGCCCGACGACATCAAGAACACCTTTGAGCGCCTGGGCATCCCCGAGGCCGAGCGCAGCTATCTGGCGGGCGTCGCGCGCAGTACGACTCCGAGCTGGTCTACCACAACATGCAGGATACGCGTCCAAGATGGGCATCGTCTACTCCGGCATCGAGGAGGCCCTGCACGATCCGCAGTGGGAGCCGCTCATCCACGAGAAGTTTATGACGCTCATCCCGCCCACCGACCACAAGTTTGCGGCCCTGCACGGTGCCGTATGGTCGGGCGGCTCGTTTGTCTACGTGCCAAGGGCACCAAGCTCGACTTCCCGTTGCAGAGCTACTTCCGCCTCAATGCCAAGGGTGCCGGCCAGTTTGAGCACACGCTCATCATCGTCGAGGACGATGCCGACCTGCACTTTATTGAGGGCTGCTCCGCGCCCAAGTACAACGTGGCCAACCTCCACGCCGGCGCCGTCGAGCTCTTTGTTGGCAAGCGTGCGCACCTGCGCTACTCGACCATCGAGAACTGGTCCAAGAACATGTACAACCTCAACACCAAGCGTGCGCGCGTGGACGAGGACGGCGACATCGAGTGGATCAGCGGCTCCTTCGGCAGCCACGTGGGCTACCTCTACCCCATGAGCGTGCTCAACGGCCGCCGGGCTCGCTCGAGCTTTACCGGTATCACCTTTGCCGGCGCCGGCCAGAACCTTGATACCGGCTGCAAGGTCGTACTTAACGCGCCCGATACCTCGGCAACGGTCGAGACCAAGGGCATCTCCAAGAGCGGCGGCATCCAGACCTTCCGAAGCTCCATCGTGGCCACGCCCAAGGCCGAGGCTCCAAGGCAACCGTGAGCTGCCAGTCACTGATGCTCGACGACCAGAGCCGCTCCGACACCATCCCCGCCATGGACATCCGCGCCAAGAACGTCGACATCGGCCACGAGGCAACCATCGGCCGTATCGGCGACGACAAGGTGTTCTACTGATGAGCCGCGGCATCTCGGAGGAAGAGGCCCGCACCATGATCGTCAACGGCTTTGCCAACCCGGTCTCCAAGGAGCTGCCGCTGGAGTACGCCGTCGAGATGAACAACCTAATCAAGCTCGAGATGGAAGGAGCGATCGGATAATGAAACAGGAAACCAACACCGCTGCCACCACGCTCGAGCAGGTCAACGCGATGCCCGCAGCAACCTGGGGCTGGCTCAAGATGAACCAGACCAAGCTCGAGCTTTCGAACGAACTTGCCGCCGCTCCCGCCGAGGCGTTGAGGTCGAGGGCTTGGACGAGCAGCTTGCCGGCTCGGGCCGACGCCTTCGACGCCGCCATGG
>ENA-OQIM01000280-OQIM01000280.1-human-gut-metagenome-genome-assembly--contig:-NODE-280-length-18835-cov-1.626951_pt1 | contig 18835 bp, 24 predicted proteins | sample MGYA00242579_ERZ504744 | MGnify/ENA primary metagenome ERZ504744 (study PRJEB26092, sample SAMD00036441) | human gut metagenome | host: Homo sapiens | study: EMG produced TPA metagenomics assembly of...
GTAATCATAGTGATCGCAGAGGTGGGACTGTCCAACTTTACAGTACTGGCATTCGCCGCACGGGATCAGAGGCATAACGGAAACTCTGTCACCTACTGTCAGGTTATTCTTTACTTTATCGCCGCAGTCTACGATCTGGCCTGCAAATTCATGTCCGATCGTTGTCGGGAAATGGTAAGTTCCTTTTACCATTACCCGCGGAATATCAGATCCGCAAACACCGCAGCTTTTTACTTTGATCAGTACCTGTGTATCTTTCTCAATATGAGGAACGTCTACCTCCACACATCTGATATCTTTTGGAGCAAATAAACGAACCGCTCTCATTTTCTGTGCCATTTATATGCCATCTCCTTTTCTTACTTATACTTATTAGTATGTACTTTTGCTTGTCTCACCTTTTGCAATTGCAACTCCGGCACTTGTTCCCAGTCTGTTTGCACCTGCTGCGATCATTGCCTTTGCATCTTCCGGTCCTCTGACCACCGCCGGATGCTTTCACTCCCATATCCGGTCCTACAGTCTTTCTCATCAGTGCAACGTCCTCAACAGTTGCTCCACCTGTGGAGAATCCTGTAGATGTCTTAACAAAGTCTGCACCGGCTTCTTTGGCGATCTGGCAAACCCGAACTTTTTCTTCGTCTGTCAGAAGGCAGGTTTCGATGATAACTTTGACGATGGCTCTTCCATGAACGGCAGTTACAAGATCAGCGATATCTTTCTTTACGAACTGCCAGTTTCCAGATTTGATCTTGCCGACATTTACTACCATATCTACTTCATTGGCACCGTTTTCTATTGCTTCGTTTGCTTCAAAAATTTTGGATTTTGTGGTAGTTGCTCCCAGAGGAAAACCGATTACTGTACACACTTTTACCCCGCTTCCACGAAGCTCCTCATAGCATAATGGAACATAACATGGGTTTACGCACACAGAACAAAAATGATATTCCTTTGCCTCCTGGCATAATTTTTTGATCTGTTCTTCACTTGCATTCTGTTTCAGCAGTGTGTGGTCGATCATTCCGGCTACGCTTCCGGCTGTATTAAAGGATGCACTGACTCCGCCCTGATTCTGCATAGTTTTCAGAATCTCCGTCGTAATCTTACTGACTAACTGTTCCATCTCCATAGCTTATTCCTCACTTTCCATTTGTAATTGCTTGTATATGGTAAACTCCCTTCTGCAAGGGTCTTACTCTCGTTTACTTACTTCGATGATCTTTCGGAATTTCTCCGGTTTCAGGCTGGCTCCTCCGATCAGGAATCCATCTATCCCGGGCAGCTTCCAATGTCTGCGGCATTCTTCTCATTTGACACTTCCACCATACAGAAGCGGGATATCGCTTCCGGTGAGTTCCGAAAGAACTGCCTTAAGATATCTGTGTGTTTCTGTGATTTCTTCCGTAGAAGCACTTACACCGGTTCCGATCGCCCAGATCGGTTCATATGCGATCTGTATGTATGGAATCCTGTCTGTCGAAAGTCCCTCCAGGTCTTTCTCAAGTTGTTTTCTTAATACATTCTTCCACTGTCCGCTCTTTCTCTCTTCCAGATTTTCACCGATGCAGAGCATTACGGAAAATCCTTCTTTGAGTGCCGCCTGTATTTTCTTCTGAATCTCTTCATCCGTTTCGTTGTAGTAGCTGCGGCGTTCGGAATGTCCCACCAGCAGACAGTCACAGCCGAGTTCTTTAATCATAGGAAGAGAAATCTCTCCTGTATATGCCCCGCTTTCCTTATAGTGGAAATTCTGCGGTCCATAGATAATCCCTCTCTTACGGAACTCTCCTGCAAGAACTGCCAGGGTTGTATACGGCGGAAAGATCATTACCTTACCGTCGACCGGTCCCAGTTTCTCCAGAAATTCCATGCCTTCTCTGACCGTCATATTCATCTTCCAGTTTCCTGCAACGATCAGGGATCGGTTCATATATCTGGCTACTGTCTCCCGGATGATCTGGTCCAGATTCTTCTGTTCCATAGATCCTCCTTCCTGCCTTACAAAAGCAGGCAATTTTGTATTTACCTTTTGCATTAGTTTACAAATGTTCCTGCGTTTATATCATTTGTAACTTCTGTGCTTATCTTAGCACAAAGGTTCTTACATGTCAACTGCCCATTTGTCCAACTTCTTCAAAAAATCCTCATCTTCAGTAACTACTTTGACTGGCTGATCGTAGTCCAGTGCCATCAGGCCAAGAATTGACTTCGCATCTGCGATCTGGTTATGATCCGTATGCACACCTACATCACTCCTGCATTTGCATGCAAGGTTCATAAAGTCTCTTAAGTCATTTGCCTCTGTCAGTTTGATTAATCGGTACATGTTCTTCCTCCTACTGTGTATAACATTTATTAATAAAAGAAAATCTGGTCAAAAAAGGCCGGTCAAATCCATGACCAAGCCTTTTCCTGCAAAATTTTCTATTATTTCATTGCTGCGAAAGCAAGGCTGTCGTCTACATAATCGGCTACATTACTGCTGTCAATAACGCCAGTACCTGCATCTACAAATTCGTCATAATCTTCCCCATTCAGAACTTTGAGAGTTGTGTTCATAGCAACTTTCAGCAGAGAACCTGGGTCATTCATGGTTGTGATGGAATATTTACCATCCTGGATAGCCATAACAGCTTCCATAAGTCCGTCTACACCTGTTACCTTAACGCCTTCGATTCCTTTTTCTTCGAGAACCTGAGCTGCTCCAAGGGACATATCATCATTGTGTCCGTAAACAGCAACGATGCCGTCATTACTCTGAAGTAAGTCCTGTGTAGCTGTAACAGCTTTGCTTCTTGTGTAATCGCAGTATGCGGACTGGATTACTTCAAGGCCAGGAGCTTCTGCGATCGCAGCTTCGAAGCCGTCACGTCTTGCCATCATAACGGTATCACCGGCTGTTCCCTGAATCTCAAGGATCTTGCCTTCTGCCTTGTCCTTACCGCCGAGTTCTTCTACAAGAGCTTCTCCTACGAGTCTTCCCATCTCTTCGTTGTCACGGCCTACATAAGCGGTGTTTCCATCATTTACATTACGGTCAACGGTGATAACCGGAATGTCTGCTTTCTGGCAGGCTTCGATTGCCGGAGCAACACCTTCTGCATTGATCGGATTCAGGATCAGCGCATCGATTCCACTGGAGATCATGTCGTTGATATCGTTGTTCTGTTTGGTAACATCATCATCCGCACTTACACAGACAAAATCAACACCAAGCTGTTTTGCATAATCTTCTGCAACTTCTTTCATGGTTACATAGAACGGAGAAGCCAGTGTGCACTGTGAGAAGCCGATCTTGTAATCTGCTTTTCCTGTGTAATCAGCCAGAACATCTTCTGTGGATGCAGCGTCGTCTGCCGCGTAAACGCAAACTCCCATAGACCCGATCATTGCCATTGCTGTCAGAATTGCAAGGAAACCTTTTCTTTTCATGTTGATATCCTCCTTTAAAATGATATAGTTTTTTATTATGATAAGCACCCCTTGTACTTCATCATTCTGTTATTTTTTTGCATCGATAGCTCTGTTAAGAAGAAGAGCTGCGATGATAATGATACCTTTGGCGATCTGCTGATAGAAAGAAGCAAGACCTACAAGGTTAAAGATATTGGTGATGATCTGCAGAAGGAATACACCACCGAATGTTCCAAGCATGGAACCAATACCACCAGAAAGCTGGCGCCGCCGATTACGGATGCTGCGATCGCATTCAGTTCCATTCCATCACCTGCTGTCGGCTGTCCTGTTGCCAGCCAGGATGCGGTAAGAACACCTGCAAACGCTGCCAGGGCTGCACAGAGAACATAAGTGATCGCATAGTTTCTTGTTGTTTTGATACCGGAAAGTGTTGCTGCCTCACGGTTTCCGCCGATTGCAAACAGGCTTCGGCCAAAGGATGTATATTTCAGAAGCAGTGCAAAGAAGATCGTCAGAATGATCCAAATGATACCGCTGACAGATACTTTGCCGATAAAACCGCCGCCGATGAATTTGAACTCATTTGAAAGTCCGAAAACAGGGACACCCTGTGTAGTCAGAAGGGCCGCACCTCGGGCAATCTCCATCATTGCAAGGGAAGCAATGAAATCCGGAAGTCCGAATTTGGCGATAAGGATACCTGTAACAAGACCAAGTGCCGCTCCGAGAACCACACCTGCAAGTACAGCTATAATAATAGGAACATTTTTACTTACAAGGATCGCACTGATCATTCCTGCAAACGCTGCAACAGATCCAACAGACAGATCAATACCGGAGATGATGATTACAAGGGTCATACCAATGGCTACGATTCCCGGTATTGATGCCTGCTGCAAGAGGTTCAGTACATTCCCGATTGTCAGGAAATTTGGTGATAATATAGAAGCAATAACGATAAATACGATCAGCAGTACCAGTAAGTTATATTTTTTAAGCAGATCGCCGATCTTCATAGGTTCTTTTCTCATGATTCGTTCCTCCCCGTAACAGATACTGATAAAATTTTGTCTGGATTAAAGTTTTCTTTTGATGAAGTCATGACTTCTTTGCCATCGAACATTACAATGATATTGTCACAGATTCGAAGCAGTTCATCCAGTTCTGAAGAAACCACGATCATACTCTTACCTTCGTCTGCGAGGTTACGGATGATCTTGTAGATCTCCTCTTTTACCATAACGTCGATTCCCTGTGTCGGCTCATCGATCAGAAGAATATCACAGTCACGGAACAGCCATTTCGCAATGATGACCTTCTGCTGATTTCCACCGGAAAGGTTCTGAATAACCGTATTGATCGACGGTGTTTTTACATTGAGACTCTTCTTATAAAGTTCACAGGTTTCGCGGATCACGCCATAGTTGATGACTCCATTTTTCTTGCACTTGTCAAGTGCAACCATTGTCATATTTTCCCAGACAGGAAGGATCTGGACAAGTCCCTGTGTCTTGCGGTTCTCCGGGATCAGACCGATCTTGTTTGCGATCGCCTCACCGGTATGTCTGAAATGTACCGGTCTGCATGAAGCTTGATTTCTCCTTTTTCGTATGGGTCTGCTCCAAAAATCGAACGGATAACTTCTGTTCTGCCCGCACCAACCAGACCATACAGTCCGAGAACTTCTCCTTTATGAAGATCGAAGGAAATATTCCGTACTTTATGATTGGTAAGCCCTTTTACTTCGAGGACTTTTTCATCATTCAGAGGTTTTGCTTCTGTATATTCGTTTTTCTGGCTGACTTTGGCTCCTGTCATGTATTCCACCAGATGATCTTCGTTGATCTCTGATGCGTTACGACAGGCCACAAACTTGCCGTCGCGGAGAATCGTGATACGGTCTCCGACCATAAACAGTTCTTCCAGATGATGTGAGATGTAGATCAGAGTGATACCCTTGGCTTTCAGGTCTTTGATCAACTGAAGCAGTGTTTCAAACTCTCGTTTGGAAAGTGTTGAAGACGGCTCATCCATAACGATCAGCTTCGCATTGCTGGCAAGTGCCTTCATGATCTCTGTCATCTGCCTCTGGCCAATGTTCAGGCTGCTGACTTTGGCTTTGACATCGATCTGCATGTTCATCTCATCTGCAATTTCCTGTGTTTTCTTTATAGACCTCTTTCCAGTCTACAGTTCCTAATTTTGTCTTCGGGTAATTGTTGATATATACGTTTTCACCTACCGTAAGTTCATTTACCAGAGAAAGTTCCTGATAAATAACGGAGATGCCTTTTTTCTTACGTTCCAGTGTTCCATGCGGTTTGAGTTTCTCACCGTCAAAAATGATCTCGCCGCCATCCTCTACATAAGCTCCTGAAAGAATCTTCATCAATGTAGATTTACCGGCTCCATTGGCGCCGATCAGACAGTGTACTTCGCCTCTTCTTACCGAAAAGTCCACTCCATCCAATGCCTTAACTCCTGGAAACAACTTATCGATCTTTCGCATTTCCAGAATGTTGTCACGTTCCTGCACTATGTACTCCTCCTTTGCCTCTGCTTATTGATGCATCAGATTTTTCAGGCTTTCATATAATTCCAGGTATTTATGGAAATATGGCTGATATTCTTCGTGGTTCTGCATATCCGGCTCCACAATAAATTTCGGTTTTATCATGTGGGCTGCTGCTGACTGAAAATCATCGTAGAATCTTCCTTTGGATGCCGCTACAACACAGCAGCCAAGGACACCTGCCTGTATATTTTCATTTACAATGATCGGTTTTCCGGTAACATCTGAGATCATCTGCAGCCAGCGGCGGTCTTTGGTTACGCCTCCGCATGCTGTAATGGATTCTACCGGATATCCCTGTTCTTCAAAGTTTCGGATAATATTCTGTGTTCCGTAGGAAACAGATTCCAGAACTGCCCGGTAAATGTGTTTCCATGTATGCTTGATGTTCAGACCGAAGATCACGCCCTTTGCCATTGCATCCTTATATGGTGTACGGTTTCCCTGGAAAAAATCGAGTACGGTAACTCCGTCTGCACCGATCGGAATCTCATCTGGAATTCCCAGAAGGTTTCCATATGGATTGCCGTCCTTTTCCGGAATGTGGAAATTATGCCGGAACCAGTTTACCAGTCCGGAGGCAGAAATCTGTCCGCCTTCAAGGAGCCACATATTATCAAGGACTGCTCCATCGTAAGGTCCCCAGATACCTTTCATATCTGGTTTCTCATCAGAAAGACACAGATGTACGAAACTTGTTCCCATGATAACGCCAAGCTTGCCTGGCTTCAGGACATCCAGACCAAACATTGCCATATGGGCGTCAATGCCGCCCTGCACGATCTGCATTTCTCTGGAAAAGCCATATTTCTCACTGAGTTCCGGGCGAATGGTTCCTACCGGATCCCCAATCTTGTCGACCCGCATGGTCAGTTTTTCTTCATAATCTTCAAAACCGATCTGCTCAAAAAAATCTCTCTGATAACCGCCCATGGAAGAAACATAATTCCATTTGCAGGTTGTATTGCAGATTGAACTTGACCACTCCCCGCATAACTGATAATTCATCCAGTCAAGCTGATCTACGATCCTGTAACAGACATCATAAATATCTTTCCTGTGTCTCTTGATCCAGAGTGCTTTGGGAATCATCCATTCGAAGGATGTCTCCTTGCCACAGTAATCAAGTACCGGATGACCGGTATCGTTGATCTCCTGCATTTCTTTTCTTGACCGGGCATCATCCACATCATGGCATTCATGAGCGGGCGGCCTTCCCGATCTACCGGAATAGCAGTGGTAGAGGTAGCACATACGCAACAGGCTCTGATATTCTGTCGGATCTCAGAATCCAATGTGTGTGCAATCTGTTCAAAAATTCCGTTGACAGCTTCCCACCAGTTCAACGGATTCTGTTCAGCCCATCCAACCTTTGGAAATTTCTGTCTCCCATTTCTGTTCCTTCTCAAAGATCAGTTTTCCTCTGGTATCGCTGATTCCAATCCGCACGCCCTGAGTTCCGGTGTCTATCCCCATAAAATAAGCTTCCATCTTTAACCTCCGCGCTAATAAAATCGGAATTTTCTATTTTCTTTTGTTCTTACATTTGTTACTATGAACATTTGTTACTGCACTTGTATCGTTTGTTTATAATTGAATATTACTATACGATTTTGATATTGTCAATCACTTTTTGGGAGTTTATCCATTTTTTGCTCGTTAATAATTTGTTTTATTTCTATTTTGCATTATAAACATTTTTTTCTTTGCATTTTCGTTCGTCATTTCAGCCAATAGTTTTATTTTTAAACGAATATTTTGACAACAAATTGACAAAAGCCTTATTGCGATACAGAACAATTTGTGTTATACTCGCAGTAAGTAGAACTATCGAAAATATTATGAAAAAGAAAGAGAACACAGCTTATGCCAGATTACAAACGAATTGAGCTGCTTGTTAAAGTGGCTAAACTTTATTACGAGAATGATTACAGTCAGGAAATGATCGCGAAGAAACTTGGACTTTCCCGTCCATATATTTCCAAACTCCTGAACGAGTCCAAATCGAATGGTATTGTCAAGGTTCAGGTAATAGACCCCTTAAGCATCGAAACTCCTCTGGAGAAAAATCTTCGTGAGCATTTCGGTCTGGAGAAGTCCGGATCGTTCCGATGTCCGAGGGAATTGCATCCCTTTCCCGGCTTGGACTGGAAGCAGCCAGGTATCTTGATACCATTCTTCAGGATGGTGATATCATTGGCCTTTCCTGGGGTGCCACTGTTTACGAATGTTCCAAGGCACTGATCCGCAGAGATGATCTTCGTGATATCATCAATGTCCAGCTCTGCGGTGGTGTCAGCAATCTGAACAAGAACGTTTTTGCAACAGAGATCGCCCAGAATTTTTCTACCGCTCTCGGAAGTTCTTCTTTTATCCTTCCGATGCCGGCAGTTCTCGATTCCAGGAAAATGCGTGATCTTCTGGAGGAGGATCACAACATGGGCAAAGTTTTCCAGTATGGGCGTGATGCCAACATCGCACTCGTGACTATGGGTTCTTTCGGACCTAAGAGTGCACTTGTACATACCGGCTACATCAGCCAGGACAAGATGGATGAGCTTTCTGCCAGAGGTGCAGTCGGCGATATCTGTACACATCTCATTGATATTAACGGAAATATCTGCGATCAGGAACTGGATCAGCGCACAGCCGCTGTCCCGCTTGAGGATATCCGAAATAAGAAATACCGGATCGGTGTTGCCCAGGGTCTCAGCAAAGTAGACTGTATCCTCGGTGCACTTAAGGGTAAGATCGTCAATGTCCTGATCACAAACGAAGAGACTGCACAGTGGGTTCTCAGCAAGGATGAGCAGCTCTGTGCCGATGCTGTATAGACTGCCAGTTCACTTTAGTTGTCTTTTTCGATATGTATCAAACAGCAAAATGCCCTCTGCATTTCAAACTGAATGCAGGGGGCATTTCCTGTTTGTCTTTTTTATTTATTTTGCGTAGTATGCGTCCATGAACACTTTCTGTACATCTACAAGGGTTGCTTCTCTTGGATTCTCCGGCATTCCGGTATCTTCGAGTGCATGAAGAGAAAGTGTCAGCACATCCGACGGTTTGAATGCAGTCTCTGATAATTTCGGGATATGTATTCTTTCTGCAAGCTGTTCAATATAGGTGATTGCTGCATTTGCTGCCTGATCTGGTGTCATATGTGCTGTATTGATCTTGAGTGCACGTGCAATATCTGCATAGCGTTCCTTACAGGAAGGGAGATTGAATTTCATTACGTGTGTAAGGAGGATCGCGTTTGCAACTCCATGCGGTGTATTATAAAATCCACCAAGCTGATGAGCCATCGCATGTACCATGCCAAGTCCTGCATTGGAAAAAGCAAGCCCTGCCATATATTCTGCCCAGCACATATCTGTTCTTGCATCCATGTCGCGTCCATTTTCGCAGGCTTTCTGCAGGGATTTGGCTACCAGTCCGATTGCTTCAAGTGCCAGACCGTCAGTAAACGGAAAATGCGACTTCGCAACATAGGCTTCGATCGCATGGGTCAGAGCATCCATTCCGGTAGCTGCGGTAAGGGGTGCCGGCATATCCACCATCAGTGCCGGGTCGTTCAGTGCAGATAGGAAAGGCAGTGTGCATCGACCATCAGCATCTTTACTTTACGAACTTCATCTGTTACTACATATGCTCTGGTAACTTCTGATCCTGTTCCGGCTGTTGTATTGATCGCGATCAGCGGAACACCGGATTTCTTTGATTTGTCAAGTCCATTGTATCTTCGATATTACCGCCGTTTTTTGCCAGGATACTGATTGCTTTGGATACATCCAGCGGGGAACCGCCTCCGATTCCGATCAGGTAGTCGCATCCCTCTCTGTCGTAAACTGCCTTCGCCTCATTGACCAGGGATACGGTCGGGTTTGGCTTAACTCCGGTATACAGCGCATACGGTTTACCGGCACGATCCAAAACATCTGTTACCTTCTTCACTGTACCAATCTTATACAATCCCTCATCCGTAACGACCAGCGCCTTATTTCCGGCTATGGTATCGATATATCTTGGTATCTCCTGAATGCAGCCCTTACCAATGATGGTATGTGCAGGCTGGTACAATTCTTTGTAGTTCATATTGACTTCCTCCATTCATCCTAAGCCTTTCTATGAACAAATGATACGCATTAAGTAACTTTCGTTCTTGATTCAGAGTATCATATTGCTTTAAAAAAGTCAATATTTATCGGAAGATTATGGGTGAACCAGTACTTTCATTGCGTTTCTGTCTCTGATTGCCAGGAAGCCTTCTGAAATATCCTTCAGATCATAGACATCTGTTACATATTTTTCCAGGTTCAGTTTCCCCTCTTCCACATATCTGATGATTTCTTTCATCATTCCTGCGGTAGTTGCATGAACACCATGAATGGAAGTTCTTTTGTAATGAATCAGATTACTGTCCAGATATCCTTTTCCGTCGCCTGCAATTCCACCGAACAGGCTGATTCGTCCTCTCTTGGCTGCGATGATCTGTGCTTCTGTTGTGGGCACTCGGAACAGAAAGATGCTGTGATTACAACATTTGCTGCCTCTTCCGTTCGTGATTCGTTTCACTTCCTCTACAGTGTCCTGCTCCTTCGGATTGATTACGATAATGTCCGGAATCATTTTCTTTGCAATCTCAATTCTTGGTTTTGCAATTTCTACCATGATAATCTTGGATGCACCTGCAAGACGGGCAAGTTCTGCATGAATACAGCCAATGTATCCACTTCCATAGATGACTACATAATCATCTGGCTGATATTCAGATAGGTCTGTGCGTTAAATGCACATGCTGCCGGTTCAGAAAGTGCTGCTGACATATCAGAAACACTGTCCGGAATTTTGATCACATTTCCCATATCAATAACGTGCTTCGGAATTTCCATTTTTTCTGCAAAAGCACCTTCATACTGGAAACCAAATGTCTTAAGAGAATCGCACATATTGGTGTGACCGGTCTGGCAGGACCAGCATTTGCCGCATCCTACTGCCGGTGCTACCGTTACACGGTCTCCTTTTTTGAATCCTTTTCCTTCTGCATACGCACCGACATGTATTACAACTCCTGCCGATTCATGTCCCATGATCCTCGGTGGGGTAATTTTGGCATTGCCTTTCATAAAAGTTCTGAAATCGGTTCCGCAGATAGATGCATAATTAATTTTTACAATCATGTTATCTGCTTTCGGAACTGGTTCCGGCATCTCTTTGATCACCATTTTTCTTTCTTCATTCATCACATATGCTTTCATTTTGCCGGAAACAGTTGTTTCTGATACATATTCTGTAATTGTATTCCGTACAATAGATTCTACTGTGATTTTGTCAAACTCATTTCTCCGTTCCTCCTGTCAGCCTTTATTCATTCGCAAGATCCTGGATCCTCTTATAGAAATCATGCAGCTCTGTCACATATTTCTTATACAGATTCATGTATTTATAATACCGTTTTCCATTCTCCGGATCTGGTGTGTAGATTGTCTTGCTGCTTACAAATTTCTTTGCGGTTTCTTTAAGATCTCCAAATACACCAATTGCATTTCCGGCGAGAATGGATACGCCCCACATTGCCACGTCATCTCTGTTGATGGTCGTATACTTTTTGTTCTGGATATCTGCACTGAGCTGCGTCCAGACCGGTGATTTTGCACCGCCTCCTATAATTTTGACCAGATCAATCGTATATTCCGGATACAGTCTCTCAATGCTGTTCATACATAACGTAAAATCATAAGTAAAGCTTTCAATCAGAGCTTTGTAAAAATGCGCTTTGCTGTGGCTCCAGTCATATCCCATCCACATTCCACGAAGTGCACCATCAGATGGCATGGAATTTCCTCCAAGGAGTCCGATCGCCATCAGTCCGTCACATCCAGGCGGGATGTTTTTCATTTCTTCTTCCATCTGTGCAAACATCTCTTTGGAAGTGATTCCTTCGTGTTTCACAAAAGTGTTCATAAACCAGTCCAGTGTAATTCCTGAACCTGCAACAAAGTGTGTCGCATAGAAGTCACCTGGAATCGCCGATGGCAGAACATCCAGTCTGCGTTCTTCCATATCCGGTCGATATTCCGGTACACAGGTGCTGACTTCGCCGTAAGATGAAGCTTCAAAAATCGTATCACCATAGTCCACAATTCCTGCCCCCAGGCATCCTGCTACTTTGTCACCTGCACCGGAAACCAGCGGAATTCCCTCTGTAAACCCTAACTCTGCTGCCATTTTTTTGTTCAGATGTGCACAGATATGATTTGAATTTACGATTCTCGGAAGATATTTCTGGTCCAGATGGATCGCATCACAGATTTCATCTGACCAACGGTCGTTCTGCACATCTGCAAGTCCTGTCCACTCTGTAAACGATCTGTCCATTACTGCATCTTCTGTAGAGATATCGCCCAGTTTTCCGATTACATAGCCACTGATCATCAGATACTTCGCAATCTTTTCGCTTTCTTTCGGATATTCGCTGCGGAACCATTCTACCTTTGGTGCCATCTGTGGAAGTTGGTTCCTCCGACTCTCAGAAACTCATCTTTTAATTCTTTCATCTGCCGCTCTGCATATGGCATATAACGGCTGTCCAGGGAACAGGACCAGGTTGTGATATCATTCCAGTCTTTATCAACTCCCATGAATCCTGACATCTGTCCGGTAAAAGAAATCGCTGCGATATTCTTCTTTCTGTCACCGATTTTTTCTCCGACTTTTTTCATGCACGCAATTACCGATGCAAGAAGTTCTTCTCCTTTCTGAATAAAAACTCCCGGCTTTGGACGGTAGTCTTTCACAGGTTCCATCTCAATTGCAATGCACTGACTTTCTGTATTGTAAACCCCTGCTTTGATAAAGCTTGTACCAAGTCAACCGCCATTAATAATATTTCTTTCATACTCAATCTGCCCTTTCTGAATTTGTGCGTCAGTCTGATGCATAAAGGATTCCCCATTCTTTTCGGGTCTTTTCTATCAGTTCTCCAATTGCGATCGACTCTTTCCAGGTGAAATGCGGACACTCCTTCTTTCCCTGTTCCAGACATTTCATAACTTCCTGTATTTCATACTGAAATCCTGTTTCACAGTACTCCTCACTGAAACATTCTTTTTTTCCATTGTTTAAAATCAGCTTTGCCGTGGTCGGATGCCAGAATTCCGGTCCTATCAGGATCCTGCCTTCCTCTCCCACGATCTCCACTTCTGCATTTCCTATCTGATTAAATGCTCCGCTCAGTATTGCTGCTCTGCCTTCTGAATACGTGAGAAGCATTTGGAAACATTCATCTACCTCTCCGTTTGATTTCATATTGGAATAAATCTTCTGTGGGCCTTCCGGGAATACCAGATACGCCATTCCAAGAGAATAAATTCCAACATCCCGAAGTGCACCTGCTGCATATTTGATTCCGGCTTTCCAGGGCTGCCAGTCATCAATATCCGGCTTAATATCAAAGCCGGCACGGACTGTCAGTGGCTTTCCGATCCGTCCTTCTTTGATCCAGTTTCTTGTCTGTATGACTGCCGGAAAACATCTCGTCCACATGCCTTCCATCAGGAATGTATTCTTTTCTTTTGCTTTGTTCAAAACCTGCGTAAGCTGCTTTCCATTATCAACCATTGGTTTTTCGCTCAGTACAGGGATTCCTCTTTCCAGAATCTCCATAATATATTCAAAATGACAGGAATTCGGAATTGCCAGATATACGATATCGATTTTTTCTTGTATCCAGCATTGTTTTCAGATCTGTGTAGACTTTTTCACAACCATATTTCTGTGCAAATTTTTTGCCTGAATTTTCACTTCTGGAAACAACAGCTTCCAGAATCGCATCCTCCACTGCACGCATTCCGGATGCAAACTGATTCGCGATATATCCTGTCCCGATAATCGCCCATTTTGTTTTTACTGCCATATCTTTCAGCACTCCTTATTCAGAAAAGCACCACATAATAACATTCCCTCGTTATCCTGCAGTGCTTTTCTCTTTTACCTGAAACTATATTTAATTAATGCAGGATTTCCTTTAGTATGTACTTCCGTCATACTGGTCGAGATTTTCTTCTGTGATGTTGTCGCCGCTTACATAGTAATGTTTTGCAACCTCATCTTCTTTTCCTGCCCAGATAAGTTCTGCACATTCCATTGCTTTGTTTGCGATCGTCTTCGGGAACTGTACCGGTGAGCAGAGGATCTGTCCTTCTTTGATCATATCGATATCATTCTGTGCACCATCGATATCTACTACAGAAATCTTGCCTTCCAGACCTGCTGCCTTGATTGCTGCCGCTGCACCCTGTGCTGTCGGAGAGTTGATTGCAAAGACTCCCTTTACATCCGGATAAGTCTGAAGGAAGGATTCCATAATACTCTGTGCATCTTCTACTACACCAAAAGCATCCTGGTCTGCTACGATCTCTACATTCGGATAAGACTCCTCGATCACTGATTTAAGACCTTCTACACGCTCACGTACTGCCTGAAGTGTTGACCAGTTGATAACTACGATCTCACCTTCGCCGTCAATGGAATCACAAAGTGTCTGCGCTGCCATTTTTCCCATTGCCACATTATCAGATTCTACAATAGATGCGATCAGATCTTTATCTTCTACGTTGGAATCAATCGCAATTACAGGAATGGAAGCTCTCTCTGCTTCCTGCAGTGCAGGTTTGATTCCATCTTTGTCAAGAGCATCTACAAAAATAACATCTACGCCTCTGGCAACCATCTGTGTGATATCCTCTACCTGTGTGTTGATATCATTTGCCGGGTCAGGTGCGATCACTTCTGCATCAATACCGCCTTTTTCCAGTGTAGCTTTAACACCGTCGATCTCTGCGAGGAAAAATGCATTTGCATGTGTCTGTACAGAAACACCGATTGTTTTGCCTTTGCTCAGTTCGGTAGCAGCAAACGGCAGTCCATCTTCCGCTTCAAGAGGGTCTACATAAACCACATCTTCATCCCTGCGGCTTCTGCGGTCTCTTCTTCTGCAAATACTGATACTGCGGACACACTTCCCATACTGCATACCATTGCTGCTGTCATTAAAACTGCTACTAACCTTTTTTTCATCCTTGAATCCTCCTTGTTTGTTTTTTATATTAATTTTTTATTTTTCATTTATCTAGAAGATCAACGAATACTGCCCCGAGAACTACAACGCCCTGACACACATACTGCCAGTAGAACGGCACGTTCATGAAATTCAGTCCACTGCTTAAAAGATCCATGATCAGTGCGCCGATAAAAGTGGCTCCGATTCTTCCAACACCACCACTCATACTGGTTCCACCTACAACTGCAGCTGCAATTGCAGTAAGCTCTGATCCCTGTCCAAGTGTCGGCTGTCCACTGTACAGTCTGGAACAGGAGATAACACCATAGATACCATACAAAAATCCAGCAAATGTATATACGATCCAGATAACTTTTTTGCTGTTGATTCCTGAGAATCTGGCAGCTTCTGCATTTCCGCCGATTGCATATACTTCACGGCCAAACTTTGTCTTATTGAGCAGAACATAAGTGATTGCCAGAATAACAGCTGTATAGATAATCGGATATGGAATCGTATTCATTAAATATCCGTTTCCGATTTCTCCGAAATCACCGGAAATACGAATCGGTGTACCTGCAGAACAGGTGTAGGCAATTCCTCGTCCAATGTTCATGGTTCCAAGAGTTACAATGAATGGTGGAATTTTTGTATTTGCAACGATTCCACCGTTTATTGCACCAAACACAGTTGCGATCAGAACACCTACCAGAAGTGCACCTGCTGGATGCAAACCATTGGAGATCAGGAGTGCACAATAGGTACTTGCACATGCCATCAGCGCACCAACAGAAAGGTCGATACCACCTGTGATAATGATGAGCGTTACACCAAATGCTGCAATACTGTCAAGACTGGTGATTCTTAAAATATTGATAACATTTGCTCTTCCCCAGAATTTAAATTCTGTCAGAAATCCAAATACGAGAAAGATTCCCAGTGCTCCTGCCAGAATGCCTTTATTCAGGTATAAATACTTCATAACCGGATTTTTTGGAACGCCTCCGGAGATTTTTTCCTTCTTTGTTGTCATTTGTTGGCACCTCCTGTTGCATATTTTAATACCAGTTCTTCTGACAGTTCTTCTCTTGCCAGTTCACCTGTCTTCTGTCCTTCATGCATTGTAATCACTCTTGTTGAAAGATTCAGGATCTCCGGAAGTTCTGATGATATGAAAATAATTCCTACCCCTTCTTCTGCCAGCTCTGTGATCATTTTATAGATCTCAAATTTTGCCCCTACATCAATTCCCCTTGTCGGTTCATCCAGAATCAGAATCTTCGTTGGTAGCCAGGCATTTTGCAAGAACGACCTTCTGCTGATTTCCACCGGATAACTGCCCTGTAATGTGCGCTGCAGAAGTTGCTTTTGTCCGCATTTTTTTCATATATTTTTCTACGATCTCTGTTTCCTGCTTTTTGTCTGTTTTTACTCCGTGGATCAGTTTGTCCAGAATCGCCAGAACTGTATTAAACCGAATATCCTGTATGAGAACCAGACCCTGTTCTTTTCTGCTCTCAGGTGCCAGAATAATGCCTGCTTCAATTGCTTCCTTTGGATTTGATACTTTAAACTCTCTGCCCTCCAGCCATGCGTTGTAAGCAGCTCCTTTATCCACACCGAACAAATACCTCATAATCTCTGTTCTGCCGCTTCCCACCAGACCGTAGAAGCCAAGGATTTCACCCTGATGCAGTTCAAATGAAATATCTTTGAGAAATTTCCCATCATCCAGATGTTCCACTCTCAAAAGTTCTTTGCCTTTTGTCAGGTTTACTTCCGGATAAACATCTTTCATTTCACGTCCAACCATGAGACGGATCACATCATCGTAAGTTACCTCCCCAATATTCCTGGTTGCTATGTACTGCCCATCACGGAACACCGTAATCCTGTCTGAGATCTGGAATACTTCATCCATACGATGTGAAATATAAATGATTGCAACTCCCTGATTCTTAAGCATCTGAACAAATTCAAGAAGCTGTACTGTCTCACGCTCGGTAAGAGATGCTGTCGGCTCATCCATGATCAGGATCTTGCTGTCAACCGAGAGTGCTCTTGCGATCTCTACCATCTGCTGCTGTGCTACTGTCAGATTTGCCGGATAATCATTTACGTGGATCACATCCTGAACGCCCAGTCTTTCCAGAACTTTATAAGCATCTGCTTCCAGTTTCCTGTCATCTACAAATCCACTCTTTTTGGATGGCATCCTGCGAGATAAATATTCTCTGCAACTGTCATATATGGAACAAGACTCAGTTCCTGATGAATAACTGAAATTCCAAGTTCTTTTGCATCACTTACTTTTTCAATTTTTACTTCTTTACCATTGATAAAAATCTGTCCTTCTGTCGGTGTATGAATTCCCGCAAGAATTTTTATCATGGTTGACTTTCCGGCTCCATTTTCTCCGAGAAGTGAATGGATTTCTCCTTTTCTCAGATCAAACTGGATCTTATCCAGAGCTTTTACACCGGAAAAGTGTTTAGAAATATTTTTCATTTCCAAAATAGTTTCCATACTCACACCCCATACATTTCACTTTTCTTCTGTTGCTCATATTGTTTTCCGTTTCGTTTTTGTTAATCAAATTATAGCAGGCTGCCACTTAATCTATCTTCCACTTTTGGTTTTTGTTTGTCATTTTTGTTTTTATAAAGCAAAAAACAGTAATGTTTTTGGTGATTTTCACCGTATCGCATTACTGTTCATTGTTAAATTTGTTTTATTTTATTGTTTTTTATCTGTTTTCTGTTATTTTTTGCCTGTTCCAGAATCTGTCTCATCGTTTCGATATAGTCTCTTGCTTCTCCCGGACGGCTTCTCGACAGAAGAATTCCCGGAATTACAATTTCAGATTCATAATCCTTTCCCATCAGATATCTGCACAGATTTTCCATGGAACGTTCCCCAAGCTGTACCGGATCCTGACCACCAAGTGCCTGCAGGATATTATCATCATCCAGCATCATGTTCACCAGCTGCTCCGTAATATCAATTCCAAACACCGGAATCTTCAGTCCCGCATTCTGCACCGCCATAACGGCTCCGACTGTACCGCCTTCGTTCGCGCAGAAGATCATATCCAGATCCGGATTGGCATCCAGCACTTCTTTGACAATTGGTGTCGATGTACTTGCATCCCAGGCATCCACATCCTGAACAACATCAATCAGACTCTGTGTCATGGACAAAAATCCTCTCGTCCGGCTTTTACTGGTATCCGGAAGCAGTGCACTGAACTGGATGATTGCAGTTTTTGGCTTCCTGTCCGGAAAATTTTCCCGGATATACTCTGCACATTTTTTTCCAACCATCTGTCCGATATTGTACTGGTTCGCTTCGCAATATCCTGTCAGCCATTTACTTTCCATGCTCAGATCCACAGAATAAATGTCAATTCCCTGTTTTGCCGCATTTTCCAAACCTGCAAGCGATCCCGTCGGACTGACCGGATAAATGCAGATTGCATCCACTCCCTGCTCCATATAGTCACTGAGCAGTCGTGTTTCCCTTTCCAGTTCTCCACCGCTCTGCCTTCAATGACGGTTGCCCCATATTTTTCTGCTGTAACGCGCATGGCAGTCTGCATTACTTTTTCGGTCTGATCTTCCAGAAGAATTACAGATGCAATTGTCGTCCCTTTTAAATCATCATTTTCTCTTCATCTGCCAAATTTTCTGTATTTTCGTTTTTCATCTCCTGATCCGGACTCCCCAGATTCAAGCGACAGTAATACCAATGACAGCCAAAAGCAGAAGCCCTATTTTACTTCT
>ENA-OQIM01000281-OQIM01000281.1-human-gut-metagenome-genome-assembly--contig:-NODE-281-length-18830-cov-2.580656_pt1 | contig 18830 bp, 23 predicted proteins | sample MGYA00242579_ERZ504744 | MGnify/ENA primary metagenome ERZ504744 (study PRJEB26092, sample SAMD00036441) | human gut metagenome | host: Homo sapiens | study: EMG produced TPA metagenomics assembly of...
TAAGGGTACACTGATCTGTGCCATTATCGTGGCGGTATGTACCACCATTGCCGGACTGTTTCTTTCCTATTATGCTGGACTGAAACCAGGTGGATGATCGTTCTTCTTGAGGTTGCGTGGTTTGTAGTTGTGATGACAGTGAAAAGTTTTAACAAATAAAACACATTTTCCCACAAAGTAAACACAATTAACCCATATACTTTGAAGCATCAAAAGGAAACAGAGAAGAATTTTTTCCCAGGGAGGACTTAACCATGAACAATAACAGAAAATTAAAAATAAAGAAAATGATGAAAAAGGGTGCAACCATCAGCCTGTGTGCAGTACTTGCCGGCGGCATTGGAGTTGGTGCATATGAAGGTATAAATTATTTCTCCGGTGCACAGTCCGTACAGGCGGCAACCGACAGCTCCGAGAATCTGACTCTTATGAAGTCTGATAAAAAATCAAATAAAGACAGCGAAGATACAGAGGATACAAAATCCTCCGATACAAAGGGCAGTCTGGATGTATCAGATGTTGCTGAGAAGCAATGCCTTCTGTAGTTGCCATCACAACCAAGTCCGTTCAGGAGGTTCAGGATTATTACAGCATGTTTGGTTCCCAGTATGCGCCGAGCCAGGAGCAGGAAGTTGAAGGAAGCGGTTCCGGTATTATCATCGGAAAAACAGATTCTGAGCTGCTGATCGCCACAAACTATCATGTTGTGGATGGTGCCGATACCTTGTCAGTTGCCTTTGCAGATGGTAATGCTTATGAGGCTACGGTAAAGGGCTTTGATGAAAGCGAGGATCTTGCAGTTGTTTCTGTTGCAACGAAGGATGTTTCGGATGATACAATGGATGCAATTTCTGTTGCAAAGATCGGAAGCTCTGATGATCTGAAGATCGGTGAGCAGGTTGTTGCCATCGGTAATGCACTTGGCTATGGCCAGTCCGTTACTACTGGTATTGTCAGTGCTAAGAACCGTAAGACAGATGCATCAGGACAGATCGAGGGTGATTCTACAGATAACAGCAGCAGTATCAACAAAGGCGTGAACCTGATCCAGACAGATGCGGCTATCAATCCCGGTAACAGTGGCGGTGCGCTTCTGAATATGGATGGTGAGGTTGTTGGTATTAACTCTTCCAAGCTTGCTTCTACTGAGGTTGAAGGTATGGGGTATGCCATTGCAATTTCTGATGTTGCGGATTCTCTTGAGAACATGATGAATGCCAAGGCAAGAGATAAAGTGGATAATCATGGTATCCTTGGTATCATAGGCAGTACAGTAAGTACGGAGGCAGTACAGATTTATGGTATCCCGCAGGGTGTATTTGTTTCGAAGGTAACCGAGGGCGGCCCTGCCGATGATGCAGGTATTACCAAGAATATGGTCATTACAGAGTTTGATGGTAAAACGATCACCAGTATCGATCAGCTGGTTGAGCTGCTTCAGTATTATGAGCCGAAGGAAAAGATCGATGTAACGGTTGCAGTTCTGGATGGTAATGAATATAAGGAGAAGACACTCACTGTAAAACTTGGTAAAGATGACAGTTCCAGCAAGGATAGCAAGGACAGCGCTGAGGATAGCACGTCCCAGGATTCCCAGGATACAGATATCCCAGATATCCAGGGAGGACAGGATGATTCCAATCAGGGGGATGCAGATGCATTTGCTGATGATGGAGAAGCCAGCCTGTTTAGAGATTTTGAGCAGAATGGCTTGTATGACTGATCATGCCCTAAATTATAGATGGAGAGCATTTTCGAGGTGAAGAACCGCAATCAGTTCATCCCCTCCATGAATCCGCAGGAAAGAAACCAGAAATACAGCGGATGGAAAAACGCAGTAGAAAAAGTTCTCGTATAATAAAACGGGAGTTTCAGGCAACGGCAATTGCTTGACCCCATGTGTATGTCAGATTATAATAAAATAACAGGCATTTCCGGATGCATTCCAGATGTATCGGAAATGACGGAAAGCCGGTCTTTTGCCAGTATCATGTGCAGAGGCCGGCAAAAGTTATATTCAGAGATAAACGATCATCCATTTGCAGTAGCTGTGCAGTGGCATCCGGAGATGATGTATGATTCTTCAGAGCAGCTGAAGCTTCTCCGGGCATTTGCGGAGGCAGCAGGGAAGGAGACAGGATTATGAATATTTGTATCTATGGAGCGTCCAGCGCAGAGCTGAAAAAGATCTATTATGAGAAAACGGAAGAGCTGGGACAGCTGATGGGAAAGCGAGGACACGGCCTTGTTTTCGGAGGTGGAAAAGAGGGACTGATGGGGGCGGCAGCCCGGGGCGTTGACAGAGAAAAAGGCTATATCCTGGGTATCGCACCGAGATTTTTTGACCAGCCGGGAGTGTTGTATGAGCATTGTACAGAGTTTATTTTTACTGAAAATATGCGTGAGAGGAAGCACCTGCTGGAAAGCCGCTCGGATGCGACTATCGTGGTACCTGGGGGAATTGGTACTTATGAGGAGTTTTTTGAGATTCTGACATTGAAGAGTCTGGGACGGATCGACAGGCCGATCGTTCTTTATAATATTCAGGGATATTACGACAGCATGCAGGCACTCCTGGAATACACAGCCGGGGAAAAATTTATGTCCAGAGATGTTGTGGGTATGTGCCGGTTCATGAAAGACCCGGAGGAGATCCTGGATTATATTGAGAATTACCGGAATTATGGGGGAAGGCTATAAATAAAATACAGTACGGCTGATACAACAGCCCTGTATATAAGATCGTGCGAAGGGGATTTTTACAGGAGAAGATATATTTTATGAGGAAAATAATGTTAAATGGCCAGTGGGAGCTGGCAGAAGCAGGAAATGATAGATTATGTGAGGTACAGGTTCCGGGATCTGTGCTTTCCGGGCTCTATGGTGCGGGAAGATCGAAGATCCTTTTTACCGGACAAATGAGGATGTGACAAGGGAACTGTTCCGGAAGGATTATGAATTCAGCAGAACATTTGTGGCTTCAGAGGATATCCTGAAAGAAGAAAAAATAATACTGGTCTGTGAGGGGCTGGATACTCTTGCAGATATTTATATCAATGGGCAAAAAGCCGGATCTGCAGATAACATGCATCGTACCTGGAAGCTGGATGTGAAAGAATTTCTTCATTCCGGGGAGAATCAGATCCGGATCGTATTCCGGTCGGTATTCAAGTATATCGAAGCTTATGAGTATGAAGATAATAAAGAGATCCACTATGTTCCCTGCGGTGGAATGAAAGGAAACCAGCTGATCCGGAAGGCTCATTGTATGTTTGGATGGGACTGGGCCCCAGACCATTGATGCCGGGATTTTTCGGGATATTTATCTGGAAGCATACAGTCATCCGAGAATTGAGGATGTGAAGATCACACAGGTGCATGGGGATAATGCTGTGGATGTGTGTACAACTGTGGCTGTAAGCGGAGATGCTGTGAATAAGTGTCAGGTGAGGGTGACGATCCAGGAGGATGCAGAGAGCGTCTGTGGACATAGAACAGGTGCTAACGACCGAAAAACGGAAACCCATGTATGCAAAGTGGGGGAGACTGTATCAGCGAATAATAATCCAGCAGTGCTGACATCCTCGATCCACAACCCGAAGCTCTGGTGGCCAAACGGCTACGGCGATCAGTCGTTATATAAAGTTCAGGTGGAACTTCTGGACGAGGAGGGCACAGTTCTGGAAACCATAACGAAGCGCATCGGTCTCCGTACCCTTACCATCAGCCAGGAAAAAAGATCTCTGGGGAAAAGAGTTCGCGTTCTGTGTCAACGGCGTGAAAATTTTTGCATGGGGGGAAATTATATTCCGGAGGATTGCATCTATTCCAGGATCACACCGGAGGTCCAGAAGTATATTCTGGAATCCTGCAAACGTGCCAATTTTAACTGTGTCCGTGTGTGGGGCGGCGGTTATTATCCTTCGGATCATTTCTATGATCTTTGTGATGAGATGGGACTGATCGTATGGCAGGATCTGATGTTCGCATGTAATGTTTATGATCTTACAGAAGAATTTGAAGAAAATATCACGAAGGAGATCACGGAAAATGTAAAACGTCTCCGTCATCATGCATCCCTTGGCCTGTGGTGCGGAAACAATGAGATGGAGTCTGCCTGGGATCACTGGCCGGAGGTACAGAGTGAGTCGAAATATCTCCGTGCGGACTACATAAAAATGTTTGAGTACATAGTTCCGAAAGCAGTGAGGGCGGCAGACAGCGAGACCTTTTTCTGGCAGTCTTCCCCAAGCTCCGGAGGCTGCTTTGATGATCCGGACGATGAGAACAGAGGAGACTGTCACTACTGGGATGTATGGCATGGTCAGAAGCCTTTTACAGATTATCAGAAGCATTATTTTCGTTTTTGCTCGGAGTTTGGCTTCCAGTCTTTTCCGTGCCTGAAAACTGTGGAGAGCTTTACGGAAGAGAAAGACAGGAATATTTTTTCCAGGGTGATGGAGAACCACCAGAAAAATCCTGCAGCTAACGGAAAGATCCTGTATTATCTTTCCGAGAATTTCCGTTATCCGGAGAATTTCCGCAAGCTTCTCTATGTGAGCCAGATCCTTCAGGGAATGGCCATGAAGTATGGAGTAGACCACTGGAGACGTCACAGAGGCCGCTGTATGGGTACCCTTTACTGGCAGATCAATGACAACTGGCCGGTGGCATCCTGGGCAAGTATCGACTACTTTGGCCGTTGGAAGGCACTTCATTATATGGCAAAAATTCTATGGGCCACAGGCGGTGAGTATGTGCATGGATGGGGATATCATGCAGGTGTATCTGGCAAATGAAAGTATGGATGCACAGTCATATCAGGTTGCCTTTTATGTGAAAAATATGGAATGCGAGATTCTTGAGAAGCTTACCGGAACGGGCACTGTGGGTGTGCAGGAGTCCGCTCCGATCCTGGTGGTGGATGTTTCCGGATGGGAAGACAAGAAGTATGAGATCTTTCTTGAGGCGGAAGTGACACTTGCTGACGGAGGTGTGCTCTGTGATGTGGAGACCCTTGTTCCGTATAAATATCTGGAGCTGGATAAACCGGAGATCACTGCCGAGGTGGAGGAGCAAGGTGATGCATTTGTGATCCATTTAAAAAGCAGCTGCTTCAGCCCGTTTACAGCTATTGGATTTACTGATGCGGATGTTACTCTGGAGGATAATTTTTTCCATATGACAGATGGAGAGGAAATGTGTGTCCGGCTTGATAAGAAAGATATCCGAAATGGAGAGATTCTGGATGCAGCGGATCTGACACAGCAGATGGAGATCCTGACGCTGGCATAGAAAGCTTTTAAATAAAAAAAGACGCGGCCTTTTATCGGAGGATAAAAAGGTTCGCGTCTTTTTATATGATATTAGGGGATCATCATGGGTTTGCGTGTGTTTACATTTGATTACGATATTTGGGATCAGAATTCGTAATTTTTATGTCTTTTGAAGAAATCCTTAGTTTCCTTTACAACCACACCGCTCAGGGCAAGAAGAGCGATCAGGTTCGGGAATGCCATCAGGGCATTGAAGATATCTGCGATGTTCCATACAGCTGCTACAGTCATATATGGTCCGATGAATACGCAGATGATGTACAGCCAGCGGTATGTTGTAACTGCGGCTTTGTTTCTGTTGAACAGGTATTCCAGACATCTTTCACCGTAGTAATCCCATCCAAGGATCGTTGTGAATGCGAAGAATACCAGGCACAGCATCAGTGAGAAGGATGCTACAAACGGCGGGAAAGGAAGCCCTTTCTGGAATGCGGCTGTTGTGATGGCAACACCCTCAAGACCTGTGTTCCATGTCTCTGTGATGACGATGGAAAGACCTGTCATGGTACAGATAACGATAGTATCAATGAATGTACCTGTCATGGATACAAGACCCTGACGTACCGGCTCCTTTGTCTGAGCTGCAGCGGCTGCGATCGGGGCACTACCAAGACCGGACTCATTGGAGAAGATACCGCGGGCGATACCCTTCTGCATAGCTACGACCATGGTTCCCATTGCGCCACCTGCAAGTGCGCTTCCTGTGAAAGCAGATTTTACGATAGTTACAATCGCTACAGGTACTGCAGTGATGTTTGTGATCACGATGATCAGTGCCAGTGCAACATAGAGAACTGCCATAAACGGTACAACGACCTGGGATACCTTTGCGATTCTCTGGATTCCGCCGAGAACGACAAGTCCTACACATACGGTAAGTATCAGACATGCAACTACAGTTGCCCAGGAATATGTATTTCCGAAAAGTGCTACTGTGTGTGCTTTATCCGGGTCAAAGAAATTGGTAACTGCAGATGAGATACCGTTTACCTGTGTAAAGGTTCCGATACCGAAAAGTCCCACACCTGCTCCGAAAAATGCGAAGATCTTGGCAAGCCATCTCCACTGTTTTCCCATACCGTTTTCGATGTAGTAGAAAGGTCCGCCGAGAACGTGGCCTTCTTTGTCAATGGTACGGTACTTGATCGCCAGAAGTCCTTCTGCGTATTTGGTTGCCATTCCGAAGAATGCGGCTACGATCATCCAGAAAAGTGCTCCTGGTCCTCCAGCTGCGATAGCAGTTGCGACACCTACGATATTTCCGGTTCCGATGGTTGCTGAAAGCGCAGTACACAGAGCTCCGAAGCTTGTGACCTCACCATCGCCGCCTTCTTCATTTTTTACCATGAATTTCAGTGCCTTTCCGAGGTGCCTTACCTGTAAAAGACCTAACCGAGAGGTTAACAGAATTCCTGTGAACAGGATCAGAATGATCAGCGGAAGTCCCCAAACGACTCCGTCAAACCATGTGATAAAGTTGTTGATTTGTGTAAACATTACTCTTTCCTCCATCCTTTTGCCTGAGAGATTTACAGCATTTTGTGTGCTGCGTACACCTTCGGCGCTCTTCCCTTTTGATTTGAAGAGACTCTCCTGAGTTTTTTTATTTTTGAATGATGCCAGGACCTTTTTGTGTGCGGTGGTGGCGGCCATTCGTTCTGTGTAGAAAAACACTGTAACACAGAGTATCACATGAATTGATGGATTTCAATGGGTTTTAAAAAAAAATTGCATTTATTAGAAAAATTAATCGACATATAATCGGGATTTTTGGGGTATTTACTTTTCTATCAGAGGATGTTCTTTGTAATACATGCGGGTGAAATGCAGAAATGTCAGCATATCGCCGCTGATATATTTGCTTTTTTTTCCATACCATGCCGATTTTTATGCGGACAGGTGGATTGAGTGGGATACCGGTAATATTGAAATCGGAAAATTTATCGATCATGCTGGAGTAAAGAAAGCAGCCATATTTTCCGGTTTTTACAAATTGTAAGGTGGTGTAGATCTGGCTGCTCCGCATAATGATATTGGGTGTGTGGCCATCCATCTCAAAACGCATTTTCAGGATCTGATTCTGGACGGAGTCAGCGTTGAAAAAGATCAGCTGCTCTTTTGCCATGTCTTTTGTTGTGACTGATCTTTTTTCTGCCAGCCTGTGGTCGTTGCTCACACAGAAAACCACCTGGTCGTTGGCCAGGACAGTGTTGTGAAATTTATCTATATTATACTGTTCCATATTGACCAAAGCTACATCCAGGGTGTCATCCTGTACCAGATTGCAGGCACGGACAGATCCGTATTCTTCCAGTACTACGGCAATTTCCGGGTGCTTTTCGTGAAACGCCGTAAGCAGTTCTGGAAAAAATACGGTACTCAGCATGGGAGGGATTCCGATGCGAAGAGGGGGCTTTATCCTGGACATGCTGGAGTAATCGGCCTGAAGCTCATTACAATATTGAAGGATATAGGTAGCTTTTTTGTAGAAGGACTCTCCCTCCTGGGTCAGACTCAGCTGATTTCCTTTTCTGGAAAAAAAGACTGATCCCGAATTCAATCTCCAGATCGCGGATAGCCATGGAAATGGTGGGCTGGGTCACATATAATTCTTCGGCTGCCTTTGTGATGCTGTGGCAGCGGCTGGCTGTGCAGAAATAGCGTAGTTGATTCAGTGTCATGATAAACCTTCTCTCGATGAATTGTCAGATTAAATTTTTTAGTAAAGTTTTTCATTTCCGTCCGGAAAGATGTGACAGAGTATTTGGGTGTCTACATAAAAATAGCATAGAAATATAATATTTGCCAGATTCATTTGCTGATACACTGATTTTATGTTAGTAATGTACAAAAATTATCATTAAAAACTGATACTATAAATATTTTTTATGCGGATATATGTTTCATTAATTTGTTTTTTTGTATGTACACAAGCTATAATAAAATCATCAAAAGAAACGTGTACGGCCTATACTTTTCAGGAAAAAACCAAATGGAAGGAGAGTACAGAAATGTCTCAGACAACTATAACATTGCTGTTTCTTGTGTTCACCATTATCAGTTTCATCCTTGAAAAAATTCCTCTTGGACTGACTGCTTCAATCTGTGCCATCGGTCTGACACTCACAGGAGTTGTGGATGCAACAACAACATTTTCACAGTATGTAAACAGTAACGTAATCCTTTGCGTTGGCATGTTTGTAGTAGGCCAGGCATTGTTCGAAACAGGAATGGCAAATAAGATCGGAGGACTGGTCACGAAATTTGCCAGAACGGAAAAAACACTGATCATTGCAATCATGGTGATCGTAGGTGTAATGTCCGGATTCTTATCCAATACAGGTACTGCAGCAGTTTTGATCCCGGTAGTCTGTGGAATCGCTGATGAGTCCGGCTATTCCAGAAGCCGTCTTCTGATGCCATTGGTATTTGCCGCAGCACTTGGCGGAAACCTTTCTATTATCGGTGCACCCGGAAACCTGATGGGTGTGAATGCACTTCAGGAGATGGGGCTTTCCACAAGCTTCTTTATGTATGCGCCGGTTGGAATTCCGATGCTTCTGCTCGGAATCCTCTACTTTGTCCTTATCGGATATAAATTCCTTCCGGATGGTAAAAATGCATCCGGTGCAGCTCTTGAAGATCAGCAGGATTTCAGCCATTTACCGAAGTGGAAACAGAACGTTTCCCTGGTAGTACTGATCCTTGTGATCCTTGCAATGATCTTTGAGAAAGAGATCGGCATCAGCATTGAGGTTTCCGCATGTATCGGAGCGATCCTCCTGGTTCTGACAGGAGTTATTTCCGAGAAAGACGCACTGAAGTCTATTGACCTGAAGGTTGTATTTCTTTTCGGTGGTTCTCTGACACTTGCAAAAGCATTGGATACAACCGGAGCCGGAGAGCTGATCGCAGATAAGATCGTAGGACTTCTTGGAGCAGATCCGAGTCCGATCCTTCTTCTTCTGGTAATCTTTGTTGTAACCTGTGTGCTGACAAATTTCATGTCAAATACAGCAACCACAGCACTGATGATCCCAATTGCGGTATCTCTTGCAAACAACCTCGGAGCAGATCCGAGAGCTGTTGTTATCGCAACTGTTATCGCAGGTTCCTGTGCATATGCAACACCGATCGGCATGCCGGCAAACACTATGGTAGTCGGTCTTGGCGGATACAAATTCAAGGACTATGTGAAATCCGGTCTGCCGTTGATTCTGGTATCCTTTGTGATCTGTATGATTCTGTTACCGATCCTGTTTCCGTTCTACCCGTAAGGAGAGAAACTTTTGAGTTACTGTTCACTTTGTGACCAGCAACACTTTTGATCAATTAAGTTCATTCCCTCCTGTACTGATCATACAGTACAGGGGAAGTGATAAATAAGCCAAAAAGCCATCTTAACCATTAATCAGCCAAAATTAATGATGAAACAACCAACAAAAACCTATGTAACTAAAAAACATTAAACCATCGAACCATATCAGGAGGTAAATCATGACTAAGGAAAATGGAGTTAAAGTATTGACAGACAATGGTAGCAGATTTTGTTGCCCAATATTGGAAAAAAATTACCGGATGACGTAGTTAATAAACTTGAAGAGCTTGGATCACAGGAAACAGCTGCACTTCCAAAGGTTCTTTATGAGACCATGACAAAGAACCAGGGACTTGCTGTAGAGCTGAACCGCCCAAGCTGTCAGGATACAGGTGTTCTTCAGTTCTGGCTGAAATGCGGAACAAATTTTCCGTATATCAATGAGCTGGAAGCACTTCTGAAAGATGCTGTTGTTCAGGCTACTTTTGCAGCACCGTTAAGACATAATTCCGTTGAGACTTTTGATGAGTACAATACAAAGAAAAATGTTGGTAAAGGAACCCCGACTGTATGGTGGGATATTGTTCCGAACAGCGATAAATGTGAGATCTACGCATACATGGCAGGCGGCGGATGTACTCGGTAACGGAAGCAATGGTTCTGATGCCGGGTGCAGGATATGAGGGTATTACAGATTTCGTTCTTGATCAGATGACAACCTACGGACTGAATGCGTGTCCTCCACTTCTTGTTGGTGTTGGTGTAGGAACATCTGTAGAGACAGCTGCTCTGAACTCCAAGAAAGCGCTGATGCGTCCGATCGTTCTCACAACGATAACGCAAACGCAGCAAAAATGGAGAAGCTTCTCGAGGATGGTATCAATGCCATCGGCCTTGGACCGCAGGGTATGGGCGGAAGTATTCTGTAATGGGTGTTAACATTGAGAATACTGCACGACATCCATCTACCATCGGTGTTGCAGTAAATGTTGGATGCTGGTCCCACCGTCGTGGACATCTGGTTGTAAATCCGGATCTTACAGTAACCTGCGATACTCATTCCACATGGAAATTTAATGCATAATATAAACGGAGGGAAAAATCATGATCGAAATCAGAGGAGATAAAAAAAAAGTTCTTATTACACCTGTAAGCGCAGAAGACCTGGCTGATATCAAAATCGGTGATATTGTATGGCTGGACGGAGATCTGATGACCTGTCGTGACGTTGCTCACCGTCGTCTGGTTGAGTATGGAAGAGAGCTTCCGTATGATATCCGCAACAAAGCTATTTTCCATGCCGGCCCGATCGTTCGCAAGATCGAGGGTACAGAGGATGATTATGAAATGGTTTCTGTAGGACCGACAACCTCTATGCGTATGGAGAAATTCGAGTATGAGTTTACCAAGCTTACTGGTGTCAGAGTGATCGTTGGTAAGGGTGGTATGGGTCCGAACACTGAGCGTGCCTGCAAAGAGTTCGGTGCGATCCACTGTGTTTTCCCGGCCGGCTGTGCAGTTGTAGCTGCTACAGAGGTTGAGAAGATTGCTGAGCATCACTGGGATGAGCTTGGAATGCCTGAGACTTTATGGTGCAACAAGGTTAAAGAATTTGGGCCGCTGATCGTATCTATCGATGCACAGGGACGTAACCTGTTTGAGGAGAACAAGGTTGTATTTAATGAGCGTAAAGAGGCTGCCAAGCAGGCAATTTATCCTGAGGTTAAGTTCATTAAATAATATTGGATATTGAAAAAATTTTTCGGGATATCTGAAATAACGAGGCTCTGCCATGAGAGCTTCGGGATTGACTGGTGATTGTGAAATTGAATTAACAGCGTGATATGAAAAAGAGAGATGTCCGGCAGATCATATAATGTGGTCTGCTAGGATGTCTTTTTTTGTTGCTTTTGTTGTTTCTTGGGGTTTTGTGTTTACAGGGGTGAGGGGTGTGATAGAATATAGCGTTGCAGCAGGCTGGTTATTAAGGTATTATCTGGTATGGATCTTGCGCAGTGAAGGTGGATCGTGGATATCTGCCTGACAATATTTTCAGAGAGGATGAGGTATGAGGTTTATGGGGGATTTTTTGAAGAACATTAACTGGAAGCATGTTCTGATCATGTGTATCGGAAATGTTTTTGCAGGTATGGGGATTGGAATTTTCAAGCTTGCCGGCTTGGAACGATCCGTTCAGTGGAATGAATATGGCGGTTGCGGATATGATTGGTATGGCGTATGGTAATTTCCAGCTGATTGTAAATATTGTACTGCTGATCATTGAGATTGCTTTTGGCAGAAGGTTCCTGGGGATCGGTACGGTTGTGAATGCGGTTTGTCTGGCTTATATTACTACTTTCTTTTATAATATTTATACTGGTGTTTTTGGATTGGAGCTTGTGGCGCTGCCGGTACGTTTGGTGGCACTGTGTGTGGGTGTTGTGATCTGCTGTCTGGGACTGTCGATGTATCAGATGCCGGATGAGGGGGTTGCGCCTTATGATAGTCTTTCGCTGATCATGACAGAAAGATGGCCGAAGATTCCTTATTTCTGGCACAGGATGTCTAATGATGTGCTTTGTGCGCTGATCTGTTATCTGACTGGTGGTGTTGTGGGTATTGGTACACTGGTGACGGCTTTTGGGCTGGGACCGGTGATCCATTTCTTTTAATAGGGTTTTTACCGGGAAGCTGCTTGCCTGGGTTGATGGTGAGTGAGTTTGTAGTTGTATGGGTTGAGCTGAACTGGCTGCGGGATGTGGCTGGTTCGGCTTTTTTTGGTGAAAAGGGACGCCCGCCAGGCGTGTGCTGCCTGTCACCGGGCTTCGTCGGGGGCTGGCTTCTAGGCTGCCGGAATTCTGCTAAAACCGCTTCAAATCTCAAACTCGCGTCTGAAGACGCTCAGACAGTGAGAATTTTTGAAGCAACGCAGATTTCCGCCAGTCAAGAATCAGCTCCCCTCCTGCAGAGTCCGGTGACAGGCAGCACACGCCTGGCGGGCTGGCTTTTCAGGGCGGTAGGGGAGGGTGGCTGCTCGGGAGTTGGATGGGCTATCAGCGCTTCGCTGGATAGCTGGGAGGAAAGGCTAAGTTTGCAGTAAGTGGCCGAAAAAAATTACCGATGCGAATATCCACTTGACTGGATCTCTTTACCTTGACATCTTCCGTGAGAGTATGCACAATAAAGGTATCATAAATTTGCCGGACAGAGATAAAATATGAAACAAGAGTATAAACATGCAGAACATTTTCATCGTAGCAGACATGCCAGATCAGACTTGTCTGTTAAGAAGGATGAAACCGCAGGAAAGGAGAATGCTATGAAAAGAAGCTTCTGAAAAAATTGATGGTCCTTGCGCTGTCCGCAGTAACTGCCTTCAGTGCGGTACCGGCGGCAACGGTAACAGCAGCAGGTAATCCTTATCCTACAACACAGGATGTGGATCGAGATGGCTTATACGAGATCCCCTGCACACACTTTGCATGGCAGTGCGTGTATGACAGACAGGGAATCGCATTGCCTTCGTGGGGAAATGCGGTAAGCTGGTGGCAAAATGCTATCAATCAGGGCTATGCAGTAGGAAATGAGCCTGTTCCCGGTTCTATTGCTGTATGGAGCGGAGATTATTACGGACATGTTGCTTATGTAACAGCTAATCTTGGAAACAACAGATTTACGGTAGATGAGGGAGGAAGAACGGACAAAGATCAGACATCCTCTCATGGAGTTGCATATGGATATACACTGACCAATGCAGTCGGAGGAAGGCGCCCTTATGATTCTAACAAGGTGCTGCTTGGCTTTATCTATCCGGGCGTTCGTGTACCGGGCAAGCCATATGTGAGCGTGAATCCGGGAAAAGCGAATCAGACCACAACGTTTTCCTGGAATGCAACAAGCTATGCCAGATATTATGATGTATATGTGTATAAAGCAGGAGAATCCAATCCGACGCAATTTCAGTATGGAGTGAATGGAACAAGCTGGTCCTGCACATTGCCGGCGGGGAATTACAGGGTAGCGGTGGCATCTGTGAATCATGCACAGTATGCATATACATTTTCGGATTCTGTGAATTTCACTGTCCAGGCAGCTCCGGTCACACATACACATAACTATCAGAGAGTAACAGTAAAGGCAACCACCACTGCCAACGGATATACACAGGAGCAGTGCAGCTGCGGAAGTATACAGAATAAACAGATCATCTATTATCCGAAAAAAATACAGCTTTCCAGAACAAGCTATACTTATAATGGAAAAGTAAAAAAGCCAACAGTAAAGGTTACAGACAGCAATAATAAGGTGATCAGTGCAGACAATTATACAGTTACCTATCTGCCGGAAGAAAATATGTTGGAACTTATCGGGTAACAGTTCGGTTTAAAGGCAATTACTCGGGAACCGTTACAAAAACCTTTAAGATCACCGGAAAAGCTCATAAACACAGCTACAAAAAACAGGTGAAGAAAGCAACTACATCCAGGAACGGATATGTCCAGTATCTTTGCTCCTGCGGTGCGGTGACCGGAAAGAAAACAATCTATTATCCGAAGACAATAAAGCTTTCTGCAACAAGCTATACATACGGCGGAAAAGTAAAAACACCGAAGGTAAAAGTGACTGGTGCGAATAATAAAACCATCAGTCCGGCAATTATAAGGTGTCATATTCCCGTGGAAGAAAAAATGTTGGTACTTATAAGGTAACGGTGAAGTTTAAGGGGAATTACAGCGGAACCGTAACAAAGACCTTTAAGATCAAGGCGAAACCTAAAAACTGGGTTTATGTGGATACGCTTCCCAAGAATATTACTTCCGATAAATATACGATCCAGTATAAACACACCTATCAGAAAACAACCTCCAGCTATGTCAACGATGGTGGTGTTTATGAGTCTGTAAGACCACTGGAGACATCTGCTTCCAGACAGCTGGTGGCTATTATTACTATCATTCTGCGGACCGAATACCGGAAAGAATGTAAACTTCGCACAGACGGGATCTTATGTACATTTTGACAGTGTGGCAGCCAGTCAGGTAACCGTAGCTGCTTCCGGCGCAGATGGAGATGACCCGAGTATTACCTATTATCTGCTGAACTGGAACGGGAACGGCAGCCGGGTATGGTGCTCCAGCGGAACTACCTGTAACGGCGCCTACGGAAGCCACGGAGCCAGAGGCCAGGCCTGGTACCGCATGAACCAGTACCAGAACAAAAAACTCCAGACTCAGACCACAACCTCCGAAAGTGATTGGACAACCGGTAAAGACAGCACAGCAGTAAAAACCGTTTACCGTTATAAAGCAAAATAGATCATAGATCAGTCATAAATCACAGTCATAAATCAGAAACTCCCTCATGTATCAGAAAAAACTGATATGTGAGGGAGTTTTTTTGCAGAAGGATATTTGTAGTCTGCGCCGTATCTGGTTGATTGCCATAAAATATTGTGTCGAAATACAGAGAAACAACAGGAAGGAAAAATCTTGGATGAAAGATAAAAATATGATATTCTATAAGTATCTTATAAGACTTATTCTAGCCGTATGGCATTCACAGATGTTTCAGATCTGAAACGGAATTTCCATTTTTTATCAGACAAGGAGAAGATTAATTGAATACGAAATTAAAGGCTTATTTTCCAATGATAAGAACCCGCGAGGAGATTTTGCGGGACATTCAGCAGAACATAAATCTGACAGAGAGATTTTATAGCTGGAAAGAAGAACAGAGAGAGGAATTTATGGATTTCTGTACGGGAGTGAAGGGGGTGAAAATGCTGTATGATGCATTTTTTAAGGAAATTATGAATCCGGAAACAGTACCGGAAAGATTAGAGGATTTTCTTGAAGTATTGCTTCAGAGAAAGGTGAAAATTATCGAAGTTTTACCAGGAGATTCTACAAGACTGGCAGATGAGCAGTCTCTTTTGATCATGGATATTCTGGTACGATTTGATGATGGTTCATATTGTAACGTGGAAGTGCAAAAAATAGGTTACGCTTTTCCTGGGGAAAGATGCGCATGTTATTCTTCTGATCTATTATTAAGCAATATAAAAATGCCCGAAGTACCAGAAAAGAGAATTTTTTCCTATAAGGATATAAAAAGTGTATATACAATTGTACTGATTGATAAAAGTACAGGAGATTTTCATAAATATAAAGATAGATACTGCCATATTTTTCAACAGAGATCAGATACAGGATTGGAACTTAATCTGCTTCAGAAATATGTATTTCTTCCGCTTGACATCTTTCGTGAGAATATGCACAATAAAGGTATCACAGATAAACTGGATGCATGGCTGGCATTTTTGAGTATGGATTCTCCGGAAGTAATCGTGAAATTAATAAAAAATATCCGGAGTTTACGGTCATGTACGAGCACATATATAATATATGCCGGAATGTGGAAGGATGATGGAAATGTATTCAGAGGAATTAAAGATTCTTGACAGAAACACAGTGAAGTATATGTTGATCAGATGCAGGAGCAGATTGATAATCAAAAGGAGAAAATTGCAAGCTCAGGAAAAGAAATTCAGATGTTAAAAAGAAAGCTTGAAGAACAGAAATAAAATATAAGATCAGAAACTCCCTCATATATCAGAAAAAAACTGATATGTGAGGGAGTTTTTTGCTTAAAAAACGGCTTATTTATTTAGATTATAGTTAGTAAATTTCACAGAGCACAATACTCTGTTTCTATAAAAATACCATAAATTTTTCGGAAATTCAAGGTGCAAGTTCCTGAAAACCGGCTTTTTTATCGTGGTTTTTCGCCATATTTTACGGATAATATAGGGCGCAAATATTGTGGTGTCCGAAAAAGGACACTATTCGCCGTCAGTGTCATCGTCAGAGGATAAAAGACCGGCGGATAAAAACTCTTATTTGTGAACAGACTATAAGATTCAGCATAACAGGAGGAAAGATCAATGAGCAGAAAAGGAGAAAACATTTACAAAAGAAAAGACGGACGATGGGAAGCCAGATATATCAAAGAGCATCGGATAAACGGAAGGATACACTATGGCTACTGTTACGGAAAAACATATCATGAAGCCAGAGATAAGGTCAATCAGGCACGTTATGCGCTGATGAATGATCAGCTTCTGCCCGTGAGAGGAAAACGGAATCGCTTTGCAGATTACTGTAATGAATGGCTGTATCTGAAACGAAGCAGCGTGAAACCATCCACTTTTGTAAAATATACAACGATCCTGGAAAAATATATCAACCTGATCTCGGGCAGTATTTTTCCGAGGCTGTTTCAGAAATACTTGTAGAACAATTCAGCTACAGGCTTATCCATGAAAGAGGATTGTCACCAAAAACAGTGCGGGATATCCTTTCCGTGCTGCATTCCATTCTGAATTATACAACAAAGCAGAATCCACTGGCAAAACCGGTGGATATCGTATACCCCAGGCAGGATCGAAAAGAAATGCGTGTGCTGACCTGTGAAGAACAGAAAAGGTTTACGGAATATCTTTTACAGGACATGGATCCGTGTAAATTTGGGGTTTTGCTGGCATTGTTGACAGGATTGCGGATCGGAGAAGTATGTGCTCTGAAATGGGAAGATATTTCTCTGGAAAATAAAGTCATCTTTGTACGTCATACCATGCAGCGCCTGAAAAATCTCAATCCTGCAAGTGAAGAAAGGACCGGATCATAACCGGGGTTCCTAAAAGTGGAAGGTCGGTAAGGATAATCCCCATGAACCAGGATATTGAAAAGCTCTGTAACAAATGGAGAGCAGATGATCTGGAAGCATATGTTCTGACCGGAAAAGCAGGGTATTTCCTGGAGCCCAGAACCCTGCAGTATCGCATGAGGCAATATACGAAAGATTGTAATCTGAAAAATGTTCATTTCCATACTTTGCGGCATAGTTTTGCGACACGGTGTGTGGAGGCCGGATTTGAGATCCGCAGTCTTTCGGAGATCCTGGGGCACTCCAGCACACGGATCACACTGGAATGTTATGTACATTCATCCATGAATCTGAAACGTAAAAATATGGAAAAACTAAAGATCGCAGATACCGTGGAAAAAGAATTTCCGGGAGCCTGAGTTTTTTTATAAACCGTCAAAAACCGCCGTCAGAGAAGAAAGAACCGTTAAATTTACACGGATCGCAGGGAATCTTTCACAGAGTATTGTGCTCTGCGAAAGAGCAGAAATACCGGCATGGACATGTAATGAGCAGTGCCTGTTTTTGACTGCCATAGCATACAAGAAGGAGGTTTGAAGTATGATACATAATCATTCATCTGGAAAACACCGTCTGTGGAGGAAGGTCCTCTCAGTCTGTATTGCGTTTGCAATGATCTGCAGTGTTTCCATCTCAGCGTTTGCGGTAGAGGCCAGCAGTGAAACAGCCAATGAAAATATTGAAACAGTACAGTCCGGATCCGCAGAGGAAGCAGAAGAGCTGACAGCCACAGAAGCGGAAAATGATCAGTCGGTGGATGAATTACAACCGGAAGAACCTGCGGTGACAACCGGAGATGAAAATACAGAGGAACCGACAGATGTTATCGAAGCTCCATCTGAGGATCCGGAGCAGCCGGAAGAGCCATCCGTAGAGCCTGGCGAAGAGCCAATCCAGCCAGCAGATCCGACCGTGACCGAACAGCCCGGAGGAGCCGACCGTGACCGAACAGCCCGAAGAACCAGCTGCGACACCGGCGGGAGATGCAGATGCATCGGTAGATGAGGTGCAGGATGTGGAGCTGGAAGCGCAGGCGGATGCACAGACAGTACAGGATATAGAGCAGAAGCAAGATCCGGTAGCGGTGCAGGAACGAAGGGGTAGTTATAACAACTATACCGGAATAGCAGCTATCTATTATCTGGCTACACCAGATGGCATCGAAGTAATGATACCAATATTGGGCACCAGAATCAGACAAGAGCAAATTATTTGGAAAAATTAATACTAAGGGGGCAAAATGGGAAAAGGTTGATAACAAGGATAAAAATATTAGGGAAAATGTGAGCAATCATGTTAGTACATGGCCAGATGAAACTGCAGGATCTTCATGGATTGTAAAAAGAAGCGATTCAAGTGGAAATGTGGATGGAAAAACATATTTTAATTATATTTTGGAATTCTATTTGGAAAGATTATAAAGGTAATCTGGAAAAGAAATTGGGAATAAC
>ENA-OQIM01000282-OQIM01000282.1-human-gut-metagenome-genome-assembly--contig:-NODE-282-length-18785-cov-2.784275_pt1 | contig 18785 bp, 25 predicted proteins | sample MGYA00242579_ERZ504744 | MGnify/ENA primary metagenome ERZ504744 (study PRJEB26092, sample SAMD00036441) | human gut metagenome | host: Homo sapiens | study: EMG produced TPA metagenomics assembly of...
GTCATCATATAGATGAAGATAAAGGCTATATGCTTTCGCATACAGGATGTGCATTAGAACAACCGTTTGAGTACAAAAGCAGAACGTCTAGTTTATTGTAATTATATTGAACATTTATTACTTCATATATTGATTGGAAAAAACGCTTTTTGGTCTAAACATCAAAAGTTAATTGTACCTAAGCAATTTTCTTATTTCATTGTTCCAGGTGTTTCTTATATTTGTTCAGAAATAAATTTATTGTATGACCAAAATGGAAGTTCTGTAGAATGGAGAAATAGGTGTTTTAAAGAAATAGAAAACAATTTTGAAGATTATATTTACATATTAAATTCATTTATTCAATATATAGTGGACAATTATTCCGGAAATATAAATCAAAAAGAAATTATGGTGGGACAACATCTTATCCACAAAGAACTGGGAGAAGGCATCATTACTGATATAGATGGTGAAGAAATATTTTCGGAAGTGACTATTCAATTGCAAATTGTAAGAAAGTCATTTATAGAAATCAGATTGATAAAGGAGATTATCATAAGGAAATAAGGAACATTAAAGAGAACCTTGCTTCCGATACATATAGTAATGTGATAATAAAATCTGTATATAATCGTTTAGTAGTAGAGTGAGGTTAAGAAACAAGGCGAAGCCGATACGCCGTAGGGGAAGTTTTGACGGAGCGTTTTATAGATCGCTAACAAAAATTTATTAAGGAGTGTTGATATGTGTCAGGCTGTACAGGAAATGTGTGATGATGCAAGAGCAGATGGCAGAACACAGGGGGTACAGAGGGCGAAAGTATTGGGCTTCAGAAACAGGCGCTGCTTACCGCACAGAAAATGCTCAAAGAAAGCAGATTTACACTGGAAGATATCTCTAATTTTTTCGGGTTGCCGCTGGATGAGATAAAGAAATTACAAATGAAATAACATTCTTAGAATTATGTAAACAAAACCAAGGGATTGCCACCAAGCAATCCCCTGAAATATTTCATATGAAATTATAAAATTATTTCGCTTCAGCTTCAGCGCCTTCAGCGTCCTCATCCTCTTCCGGAGCTGCCTCATACTCACCGATATGAACAACAACTGCATCCTCAGGAGTGATGAAGTGGACGTGTTTGCCTTCCGGGATCGGGAGGTCTTTTACATGGATATCACGGACGTCTGCAGGATAGCCGTTGAAGTCGATGACGATGGTGTCAAGAAGGTTGGACGGATCTGCTTTGTAGTGAATCTCTTCCATCTCCTGCTCAACGATACCCTGAACCATGTCGGTGTGCTCCAGTTTAACAGCGACTGTTGTGGAAACCTTCTCACCGGCTACCAGTGCCTGGAAATCCAGAGCCATCAGCTGTTTTTCAATTGGATTATAGTCAATATTTTTTACCAGGGCATCAACTTTTTCGCCTTCGATGTCCAAGTAAACCTGTGTACCTTCTTTATTTGCTTTAATGAATTTGGCTGCCTCGGCACCGTTAAACTGAAGTGCTACAGGCTCTTTCATTTCTTTTCCACTAAGAATTCCTGTGACGTAACCCTCACGTCTTAATTTTTTAGCTTTTACATTCGGGTTTCTTTTCTCTGCTTTCAATGTGATCATGTCAAATTCCTCCTCCTGATGCATGGATTCCGGTAATGTTGCTGTTCGCGCTGTTCGCAGTAACACGAATTCTGCATTTCTTTTCTGACTGGGATTATTATAGCACTTCTCGGACGAGGTGGCTAACAAAAAGTTAGAAAATTTAAGAACAATATTTTGTATTGTTTAACTTATGTACAAAACTTCAAGGGTAAAATTAGACAAAAACAAAGCATATATTTGAGATTTTACAGAAAAAATTAAAATAACATAAAAAATTGCACAAATTAAGTGATCATAAAAGCCTGAAAGTTGGCATTTATCTGGAAGAGAGGCAAGTATTAAATATGAATATTCTATTTTTATTTGATTCAGATATGCGAGGAGACGGGAAATATCCATATTGCTGACATATTGGAGAGAGCTGTTGTGATCAATGTAATAAAAATTGGAAGATATGATGCAGGACAGAGATGACGGCGAAAGAAGGTGGCAACATAACACGATGGGTATTTTACTCTGGAGAAAGAATTTAACGGAATTGCATATAATTTCTGAAACAATTTAACATACAATTCACAAAGCTTTATCTCAATCACGATATCTGAACAGCCGGAAAAATCCTATACTACAAACTATGTGAGCGAGAGAAGAGAAAGGAGATAAATAATGTCAGAAATTGCACTTAGAAATGTATGTAAGCAATTTGATTCGGAGCATTACGGTGTGAAGGATTTTAATCTTGATATACATGATAAAGAGTTTGTGATCTTTGTAGGTCCGTCCGGATGTGGAAAATCCACCACTTTGCGTATCATCGCAGGCTTGGAGGAGATCACAGACGGTGAGCTGTGGATCGACGGTGAGCTTTCCAATTATCTGGAACCGAAGGAGAGGGGAATGTCCATGGTGTTCCAGAACTATGCCTTATATCCGAACATGACAGTTTATGGAAATATGGCATACGCCCTGAAGATCCGTAAGCTTCCGAAGGATGAGATCGACAGAAAGGTCCATGAGGTGGCAAAGATCCTGGAGATCGACCAGCTTCTTGACCGGAGGCCGGCGGCTCTTTCCGGCGGTCAGAAACAGCGAGTTGCCATTGGAAGTGCAATTATTCGGAAGCCGAAAGCCTTTCTCATGGATGAGCCCCTTTCCAACCTGGATGCAAAGCTCCGTGCTCAGATGCGTGTGGAGCTTGTGAAATTACATAAACAGCTGGACACCACCATTATTTATGTAACGCACGACCAGACAGAGGCCATGACTCTTGGGACTAAGATCGTGGTCATGAAGGATGGTCTGATCCAGCAGGTGGGAGCGCCGCAGAGTATTTATGACAATCCGGTAAATCTTTTCGTGGCAGGCTTCCTTGGTTCTCCGTCCATGAACTTTTTCCGGTGTACGGTAAAAGCAGAAGAAAATAATCGCACGGCCCTTCTTCTGGATGATGCCAAAACTGTGAAAAAGGTTTATCTGGACGGAACCAGAGGAAAACAGATCGTAGACAGATATAACGGCAGACACGTGATCCTCGGAATCCGTCCGGAGGATATCTACGAGCTGGACGAGGCGAAAAAGCTTGGTATTGAAAATGAAAGCGTAGATGTAGATGAGCCTGTAGTAAACCGCGAGATGCTGGGAGCGGAAGTGATCCTCTATTTTGATGAGCAGGGCAAAACCCTGGCAGTCCGCTTAAGTCCGGAAAATCAGACACAGGTAGGGGAGAAGGTTTCTCTGTATTTTGATATGGAGAAGGCCCATGTGTTTGATCCGGAGACAGAAGAAAATATTTTTGTGTCATGAATTTATGTCACGGAAAAGCTTGAGTGCAGGCAGATCAGCCTGTAAATAGAATCTGATTATGCAAGGAGGAGAAATAGTTATGGAAAATAACAGCAAAAGCAAGATCACACCGTACTTATATCTGGTGCCTTGTATGCTTATTTTTGGAATTTTTCTGTTTTATCCGTTTGTGAAAACAATTTATTTAAGTCTTTACAAGACCAACAAGATGGGACAGGCAAAGCTGTACGTTGGTCTGGGCAATTATAAAGAGCTGCTTCAGTCAGCATCCTTTATCAACAGTCTGAAGGTAACGCTGATCTTTGTGCTGATCGTTGTGGTCGGCGGCATGCTTCTTGGTCTGATCGCAGCAGTGCTTTGTAACAAGGCGTTTCCGGGAATCCGGGTGTTCAGTACATCCTATGCTCTGCCAATGGCTATTGCATCCAGCTCTGCAGCATGATCTTTCAGATCATGCTCCACCCGGCAGTAGGTATTGTGAATAAGCTTACCGGCTGGATATCAACTGGCTGAACGATCCGAACACGGCTCTGATCTGCGTAGCCATTCTTACTGCGTGGCTGAACAGCGGGATCAATTTTCTGTATTTTTCCGCAGGACTCGGAAATATTGATGAGACCATTTATGAGAGAGCTTCTGTGGATGGAGCCAGCAGTGTGCAGCAGTTTTTCAGCCTGACGCTTCCGGGACTTTCCCCGATCATGTTTTACACACTGGTGGTAAATATCATACAGGCATTTCAGTCCTTTGGACAGATCAAGATCCTGACAGAGGGTGGTCCTAATGAGTCTACCAATGTTATTGTTTATTCCATTTACAGGGATGCGTTTTTTAACTACCGCTTCGGAAGTGCGGCAGCCCAGTCGGTTATCCTGTTTGTGATCATCATGATCATCACACTGATCATGTTCCGTATTGAGAAGAAGGGAGTGAATTACTGATGAGCCAGATGGAAATATGGCAGTCCCGGCAGTGGGAAATATGTCAAAAGAGGAGCTTCTGGAGCTGAAAAAAGCTATGAATGCAAAAGCTCTTGCAAAGAGAAGAACAAGAACAGCACTCCGTGTTACGGCAAATGTTGTGTTTGCGGTTCTGATCCTGCTTCCATTGCTTTATGCCATCAGTATTGCACTGATGCCTTCCAGTGAACTGTTTACTACAGAGTTGAATCTCTTTCCCAAGAATCCGACCTTTTCCAACTTTATCAATGCATTCCGCACCGTTCCACTTCTCCGATTCATATTGAATTCCTTTATCATGGCGGGATGCATTACCATCGGACAGATCATTACCTGTTCTCTTGCTGCTTTTGCGTTTTCTTTCCTGGAATTCAAAGGAAAAGGTATTCTCTTCATGGTTGTGATGGCAACCATGATGGTTCCGGGAGAGGCAACGATCATTTCCAACTACCTGACGGTATCAAGCTGGGGAATGCTGGATACTTATCAGGTACTGATCGTGCCTTACCTTACATCCGCAATGGGAATTTTCCTGTTCCGCCAGTTTTACATGACTTTCCCGATCTCACTGTATGAATCGGCAAAGCTTGACGGCTGCAGCAATCTGAAATTTATCGTAAGGATCCTGCTTCCGCTGACAAAATCCGCTATTGGCGCTATGGCAGTGTATACCTTTATCAACGCATGGAATATGTACATGTGGCCGCTGCTTGTAACAGGCTCCAACAATATGCGAACCGTTCAGATCGGTATCAGTATGCTGGATAGTGTGGATTCACAGTCTATCACCCTGATGATCGCAGGCGTTGTTATGATCATCATTCCGTCCATTTCCATCTTTATCGTTGGACAGAAGCAGCTGATCAGAGGAATGTTCTCTGGTGCAGTCAAGGGCTGATATCGGAGCAGGCAGCAACCCTGCAGCATCCTGCTGTAAGGGGAAAAATAATGCAAAAAGATACTGCAAAGTCGTAAGACGGGCAGTTCATCTTATATAAAAAAAATGAAAAAAAGAGAAAAATTTTTCAAGAGGAGAAAAAAGTTATGAAGAAAAAAAATCATCGCAGCTTTCCTTACTACAGCAATGACTATCGGTTCTCTTTCCGGAGTAACTGTATTCGCCGCAGATGCCGGCACAGATGAAAAAGTGGAAATGGCAGATGCTTCCGATGTAGACGGAACTACCATTACCTTCTGGCATTCCATGGGTGGTGTCAATGGTGAGGCAATCGATACACTGGTAAAAAAATTTAACGATGAGAATGAATACGGAATTACTGTAGATGCTCAGTATCAGGGTGAATATGATGATTCCCTGAACAAGCTGAAAAGTGCACAGATCGGAAACATGGGTGCGGATCTTGTACAGGTATATGAGATCGGAACAAGATTCATGATCGATTCCGGATGGATCGTGCCTATGCAGCAGATGATCGACGCAGACAGCTACGATGTATCTGAGATCGAGCCGAACCTGGCTGCATACTACACCATCGACAATGAGCTGTACTCCATGCCATTCAACTCTTCCACACCGATCATGTATTACAACAAGGACATGTTTGATAAAGCAGGCATCACAGAAATTCCGGACAGCCTGGAGGGCATCGGTGAGATCGGACAGGATCTTCTGGACAAAGGCGGCGCAGGCGAGGTAATGTCTCTTGGAATCTACGGATGGTTCTTCGAGCAGTTTATCGGAAAGCAGGGCCTTGAGTATGCAAACAACGGAAACGGACGTAAAGAGGCTGCTACAGCTGTTGCTTTTGACGAGAATGATGCTGCAAAGAATATCCTTACAGCATGGAAGGATCTTAACGACAAGGGCTTCGCACCGGTCGTAGGAAAAGGCGGCGATGCTGGTCTGGCAGATTTCTCAGCAGGAAAATCTGCGATCACTCTTGGCTCCACAGCTTCCCTGAAACAGATCCTTCAGGATGTAAACGGAAAATTTGAGGTTGGTACTGCATACTTCCCGAAGATCAAATCCAGTGACGAGGGCGGTGTTTCCATCGGTGGTGCATCTCTTTGGGCACTGAACAACAATGATCCGAAAAAGCTTCGTGCAACATGGGAGTTCGTAAAATTCCTGATCTCTCCGGAGTCTCAGGCTTACTGGAACGCACAGACCGGATATTTCCCTGTAACTGTAAAGTCTCAGGAAGAGCAGGTATTTAAGGATAATGTTGCAAAATATCCGCAGTTCCAGACAGCGATCGACCAGCTCCATGATTCTTCCGCCGACTATGTAGGCGCTCTGTTAAGTGTATTCCCGGAGGCAAGAGCTACCGTGGAATCCGAGATTGAAAGTATGCTCAACGGAAAAGAGGATGTGGATACAGCTGTGAAAAACATGGCAGATTCCATCAACAAATCCATCGAAGAGTATAACCTGGTGAATGAATAATTCGAAAAGGCGTGGAAACTGAAAAAGAAAAATAAATATATACAGCCAAAAATCCCCGGGTAAGCTCCTGGGGATTTTTGCTATAGTCACGGAAAAAAACATCCTGACAGGAAAATATCAGGAGAAAAATCAGAGGAATCTCTGGACGTAAGAGTATATATTGGCTATAATGATGAAGTTAATATCTACTCCTCAGGAAGGAAGAAAAATCTGTGAATAGAAGTAAAAGAGAAGATTATAAGAGATTTGTGGTATTTTGTCTGGCAAGTCTGATCGTAATCGCACAGGCAGCGATCTTTGCTTATGTATGGTATGATTTTTACAGTGACCTGATCCTGAAGCCATTCTGGAGAAAAGGTAACTGGGTAATGATCCTGATCTATGCGCTGATCTATCTGATGTTTGCCAAGCTTTACGGAGGTCTGAAGGTAGGCTATCTGAAGCGTATCGATGTATTTTATTCATTGACGCTGGCAACGATCTGTACCAATGTTGTGACGTATTTTCAGATCACACTGATCAACAGATGGTTTATGTTGGCCAGACCGGTGATCGAAATGACCGGAGTCCAGCTTGTTGTGACGGTACTGTGGATCTGGGGCTCCAGGTATATTTACTCCAGACTGTACGGAGCCAGAAGGCTGCTGGTGATCTACGGAGACCGTGATCCCGGTGATGTGATCCACAAGATGAACACTCGAAAGGATAAATACGATATCAGCGGTAAGGTTCATATCCGTGAGGGCGAAGAGAAGATCCATGCATGATGGAAGATTATGAAGGCGTGATCATCTGGGATCTTCCGCCCAGATCCGAAACAGGTATCTGAAATACTGTTTTTCTCATTCCATCCGTTGCTATATGAGCCCGAAGATTTCCGATATCATCCTGCTTGGAACAGACAGGATCCATCTGTTTGATACGCCGCTTCTGATGTGCAGGAATCAGGGACTTTCCATGGAGCAGCGTGCAGCCAAGAGAGTTCTGGATATCATTGTTTCCGGACTTGGGATCATCGTATCCTCACCCATCATGCTGATCATTGCCATTGCGGTGAAGGCTTATGACGGCGGTCCGGTATTTTATCTCCAGGATCGTCTTACCTATCAGGGAAAGGAATTCCGCATCCGGAAATTCCGAAGCATGTGTGTGGATTCCGAGAAGAACGGAGCACGTCTTGCGTCCAAGCACGATTCCCGTATCACACCGGTAGGACATGTTCTGCGTAACCTGCATCTGGATGAGCTTCCCCAGCTGTTTAACGTGTTTATGGGTGATATGTCTCTGGTAGGTCCACGTCCGGAACGAGATGTGATCATGCAGGAATATGAGCAGGAAATCCCGGAATTCCACTATCGTCTTAAGGTAAAAGCCGGACTGACCGGTTATGCTCAGGTATATGGCAAATATAACACCACACCGTATGATAAGCTGAAGCTGGATCTGTTTTATATTGAAAATTATTCATTCCTTCTGGATATCAAGCTTCTGTTTATGACTGTAAAGATCTTTTTCCAGAAAGAAGTTTCCGAGGGCGTGGATGATAATCAGAAGAACGCTCTTAAGGATTCCGAAGACAAAAAATAAGTAACGAAAACGAAATGCCGTGTCAGGCTGCGGCAGATCATCCTGACGCGCATTTTGTGGATAGAGAGGACGGAGGTTGTTTTTATGGAAAAGCCGTTGGTTTCCGTAGTGATGCCCGTATATAACGGGGAAAGATATATTGGAAAAGCGATCGAATCAGCACTGGGACAGGAGGTTCCGGTAGAAGTGCTGGTCATTGATGACTGTTCTGCAGACGGCACAGAGCTTGCTGTAATGAAATATATGGACAGCGGAAAGATCCGTTATATCAGAAATGAACAGAATATGGGTGCTGCCCGTTCCAGAAACCGGGGCGTAAAGGAAGCCCGGGGAAAATATATCGCATTTCTGGATGCGGATGACTGGTGGGAAAAGGGCAAGCTGAAAGCCCAGACAGAGGTTATGGAACAGACCGGCTGTGCGATCTGCTCCACCGGAAGAGAACTGATGACGCCGGATGGGCGCACTACCGGCAAATATATTCCGGTAAAGGAACGGATCACATACAGGGAGCTTCTGAAGCATAACAGCATCAACTGTTCTTCCGTATTGCTGCGCAGAGAAGATGCACTTGCGTTTCCAATGGAGCATGATGACAGCCATGAAGATTACATTACCTGGCTCCGGATCCTGAGAAAGGGAGGATTTGCAATAGGGATCAACAGACCTTACCTGAAATACCGGCTCAGTGAAGGGGGAAAATCCAGAAATAAGCTGAAGTCTGCGGCAATGACTTATCAGGTGTATCGGTATGTGGGATATGGTCCGCTGAAGAGTCTGTTTTTCTTTGTTTCCTATGCGCTCCACGGGATATGGAAATACCGTTGAAAAATTCTGGAAGAGGTGAATAATTCTGACATATATTAATTCTTTATTTCCAAATTCATAAATATATGTTATTATTTATTCATACTTTTATCAAATATTACAAGGTGGAAACAAATGAAACAGAGAACGGATAGCCAGGGAGTTCCGTATTCTTACCTGGTCGATAACATTAAAGTAGTACTGATCTTTCTTGTCGTATTTAATCATCTGATCGCATTTCAGCTGGTCAAGGTGGACATGGTGGTGCGTTATGTATGGTATGGGATCACCATTTTTCACATGCCTGCTTTTATTTTTATATCTGGATATCTTTCCAAGAAGCCACAGGATGTACTGAAGAATGTGAAGAATCTGCTGATCCCTTATATTCTTGGATACAGTCTGACCTGGTATGCTTATATCTGGACCGGCAGAAGCATGGATTATGAGCTGCTCCGTCCGTCCGGAACAGTTATGTGGTATGTGTTGGCACTGTTTATCTACAGGCTGACTATCGAAGCACTTGGCAAGATACGTTTTATCGTGCCTCTGAGCATTATTTTTGCATTGTGGGCAGGAACAAGACCGGAATTTACGACTTATCTTTCAAGCTCCAGGATTGTTGTATTTTTTCCGTTTTTTGTGGCAGGCTATCTGTGGAAGAGTGATTACACAGACGTGGTCCGTAAATTCAAGGGTAAATGGATCCTGCTCCTGGTTTCAGCCCTGCTTTTGTATGCAGTTCCGAATTTTATGATCGCCAATGAGATCCCGGTAGATATTTTCCGTGGGAATCATACGTATCAGTTATCGGGAATGGATGATATCACAGGAATGCTGATTCGCCTTCTGATGTATCTGGTATCTTTTGTGCTGGTGCTGACGTTTCTGGCATTGATCCCGGATGTGAAGCTACCGGTTACCTTTGTTGGAAGAAATACCATGGGGATTTATTTTTCCATTATCCGATCATGATCGTACTCAACGGCCTGCTTCTTCTCAGCATCCCGCAGATGCTGAATGTCTGGGTGCTTTTCGGAGTATCCTGGGTGCTTGTGCTGATCCTTGGAAGCAAGCCGGTATCTTTCCTCTACGGAGGGGTACTAAACCTGCTTACATTTATTCTGTTCAAACGTGAGAGGCAGGTGCAGGATGAAGGACTTGAGGATGAATATGATGAAGATGACCGTTATGAGATCATACTGAAAAGAAAGAAAGCCATTGAGGAGCTTGCGGCAACTCTGGACGAGGAGGATGCACGTAAGGTGAAGGACGATGTGGCGGCTGTACTGGAACATGAGACAGAAGAGACGGAAGAAATCCGTGGCGAGGATTTCTTTGTAGATGAGGATCTTGAGATGGAGGAAGGCATGGATGATGCCGGAGCTCCACAGGAATTTGAGCAGCTCCAGGACCTGGATGATATATTAAAGATCACAGAACCGCAGGGGGAAATGGAAGTGCTTTTGAAAAATAAAGAAGAGAAAGCGCAGGATTAAATTAATAATGAAAAAAGTCATTACTTACGGTACCTTTGATCTGTTCCACCAGGGACATTACAATATTCTGAAAAGAGCCAGGGAGCTGGGGGATTATCTTGTTGTGGGTGGTCACCAGTGAAAGCTATGATATCGAACGCGGCAAGCTGAATGTACAGGACAGCCTTCTGAAGCGTATCGAAAATGTCCGCAAGACTGGTTTTGCGGATGAGATCATTGTAGAGGAATATCAGGGGCAGAAGCTAAATGACATTACAAAATACAATATCGACCTTCTGGTAGTCGGTTCGGACTGGCGTGGCAAATTTGATTATCTGAAGAATTACTGTGAGGTCGTTTATCTGGAACGTACCAAAAATATTTCCAGTACCAAGCTCAGAAGTGAGGGTATGATCTACAGCATGGGCATTGTTACGGATGATACAGAGGACAACGAAATGGTGATGGAGTCCAAGTATGTCAGCGGACTGCATGTAGAAAGTGTGTATTCCGAGGACGTTTTTGTTGCGAGAGAATTCTGTGACAGATACGAACTTGACTCTTATGGTACAGATTACGGGCAGTTTCTGGAAGGATTGGATATCATTTATATCCGATCCGGTCTGAAAAACAGGGCAGATTATATCCGAAAGGCACTGGAATGTGATAAATATGTGATCAGTGACACGCCTATGGCTCTGGAACCGGAAGAGATAAGAGAGCTGTTTGCACTGGCAAAGGCACATCAGGTTGTTCTGGTAGAGAAGCTTACCATGGTCTATCTGCGCGCGTTTACACAGCTTGTCTGGCTGACACATGGAGCGCTTGTGGGAGATGTGGTAGCTGTAAAATGCGCGATTTCTCAGGATGATTTTGAGGGCGGAAAAAATTTCAGCGAAACAGTCAGCCAGGCGCTATGTGCATGCATCAAGCTTCTCGGTAAGGATTACCTGGAGGTGAAGAGCAATGCGGTGAAAGCAGTGACGGCTGCTTTATTTATGATATGATCACGATGAAGTATCTCCGGGCACTGGCGACCATTGAGATTGGAACAACGGTGGATGTGGAAAACGAGCTTGCGATCATCGGAACCAGGGGGCGTATCACCGTACCCGGTGACTGGTGGAATACCGGATATTTTGAAGCCAAAATAGAAGGTCAGGAATTCCTGAAACGCTACAGCTTTAATTTTGAGGGAAATGGTCTTCGCTATCTGCTTCAGGAGCTGGTCATCATGATTCGTGACAGACGGACAGAATGTACGAGATTTTTTTATGAAGAATCAGAAACTCTGGCTGAGCTTTTGAAAATAATTAATCAAAGAGGTTGACAGATGACAGAAAAACAGAAGCTTCTTTTGCAGCTCTTCCGGGAGGTTGATGCGATCTGCAAAAAGCATGATCTTAGATATGTAATGGCCGGAGGTACTCTGATCGGTGTTCTTCGAAATGAAGGCTTTATCCCATGGGACGATGATGTGGACATTTACATGCCCAAAAGTGACTGGGATAAATTTGTAGAAATATGTCAGAACGAGATGCCGCCGAACCGGGCGGTTTATTGTGCAGAAGTGGATCGTAATTATACCAACGGTTTTCCGCGCTACGGAAGTACGGATACCTGTGCGATCCACAAGCATCAGATCATAGGGGACGACAAGGCTGGTGAGATCATTGACGTACTGACTCTGGATCCATTCCGGATGATGACCGTGAGTATGAGAAATACCGGGACCATATGATGATCTATACGGAACTTCTGAATATCAGCATGGTCGTGGGAGTCAGATGGGAAATTTCTCCCTGGCGGTATCTGTACTGGCTTTTCCGCTATACCTTCTGCGGAAAGGACAGAACCTTAAAGAAATTGGAGAAGATCATGTTTTCTTATAAAGAAGAGGAGTGCAGCCGCTATGCCATGCGATGGGGAGGCTGCCCGTTTCTTTTTGACAAGAATATGATGTTCCCTGTAAAATATATGGACTTCGAGGGCGAAAAGGTTATGATCCCTCACAGGACCAGCGATTATTTGATCTGGCATTACGGGGACGAATGGTCCTATATACCGCCTCATGGGGAAAGAGAATCTCATGAGTCTGTTGATGTTCCGGGCGCCAGCTATCAGGAGGTGCGGGATGAATATACGCCAAGGATCGACAAAAAACGTATCCGCAGACAGATGCTTTTCCGCAAATTCTACTGCCTTCTTATGGCAAAGGGAGACCATAAACAGGATGACAGACGAAGAAGGATCAAAGCCGGTGTTGTAGCCCGGGATGTGTCTGCCCGGCTGATGAGATCCGAAAAAACAGCGGAGACCCTGCTGAAAGAGAGAAGATATGATGTGCTTGGTGAGATCTTTGAGGAGTATTACCGTGTACAGCTCAGCATGGAGTTTATCGGGCGTGAGGATTTTAACGGGATCCGTCCGTTCTATCATCCGATCCTGATCCCGCTGGAGGATAAGGCTTTTCAGGCGGCCATGCTGACACTGATCTATCAGGAGCGTGTTTCCAAGGCATACCGTATGTACGAGGTACGCAAGAAAATGGATCATCTTACTCCGGAAATGGAGCAGACAGTGGAGGATATCCGCCGTTTCCGAAAAGCAGCCAGCCACTATGAATTTAAAGAAATGCAGGAAGCAGAGGCGATCGTGGATGATCTTCTCAGAAAATATCCGGATGCTCCGGGATTCCTGAAATTTAAATGTCGGTTTGTGATGGAGCGCCTGGAAGGACCGCAGAATGCTTCGGAAGCGGAGAAATTTCTGTCTTACTGCCTGAGAGTATTTCCCCAGGATGGATATTTTATGAAATATAAGGGGGATCTTCTCTGGAAAAAGGGCCTCCGGAACGAAGCAATGGCAGAGTATCTGAAAGCCAGAGAATGCACCAATAACGGCATTGTGCAGCTGGAACTGGATAAATTCCTGAAAAAACAGAAGTCCCAGGCGATCCGAGACTGTCGGGATCTGCTTGTAAGCCAGAGAAGATCAGAAGCACTCTCTCTGATGGAATTTTGGAGCAGACTGATGCCGGAGGATGAGGAGATCAGAGGCGCTCTTTATCTTGCGAAGGTATATTCCGTCCGTACAAAAGGGGAGCTGGAAGAGCTGGTGAGAGAGCTTTGCAAAGAACTGGGGATCACCGGTAATTCTCCAAGGGAGGGAACCCTTGAGGAGCCAGTGTACAAAGAGGCACTTACCTGTGCATGGCAGAGATTCGGCTATCCCAAAGCACTGGCAGAGGGCCGTACCAGGATCCTGTGCAGTGAGGAAGAGGGCGAGATGGAATATCTGGCAGAGGAGATCCGCAGCTTTCTGGTTCATAAGGAATGGCAGGGAGAGGTATACAAGCTTCTGGGAGATATCCGGAAGAAACAGGGGCGTACCCGGGAAGTTCGAAAATTATTTCCTGGCATTGGATCATGAGCCGCATCCCTATATAAAAAATGAGCTTTCCAGGATCTTCCTGGAGGATCTTTACGATGGAAGCCGGCGTACCGGATTTTTCGCAAAGAAGGCAGACGTGACAGAATTTCTGAACAGCTGGCTGGATAAGTATAAAAGTCAGGAGGAGCTTCAGGAGCTTCTGAAGCGGATCCTGTAATGACAGATCAACAGAAACGAGGCAGAGTGTATTGAACAGAGAACAGCAGAAAGTACTGGAACTTCTAAAAGAAATAGATACCATATGCAGAAAAAATAAGATCACATATTATCTTTCTCCGTATCTTACCCTCTGTGCGGTAACGGAGCGCCCTTTTCCCATGAATCCGGCAAGCAATGATATTTATATGAAGACCGGTGATATGGCCCGGTTTAAAAACATCTTTGACGAAGAACCGGAGCTGCGCAGAGCTCTGGAATCTATGGAGAATAACAGCCGTTTCCCCGGATTTTTTCTGCGTTATACAGATAAAGATACATTGTTTTATAAGCTGGACGAGTATGGAAAATACAAACATCCGGGACTGGGGATCAATATCCTTCCGCTGCAGTGTGAATATGGTCCAAAGGGAAAATATCTCTGGAACCGTATGCGCGAAGAGGGATGGAAGAGGATCTACGGAAAAAAAGGCAAGTGGCGGAACCGGCGTGAGCTGGGATGTATCTGGATGGTGCGAGTCCTTTCCCTTTGCGGACGAGGCTGGCTGGCAAAGAGCATATTCCGGGATCTGCTCCGGCAGCCGCAGGATGGCGCAAAAACATATGTACTCCGATATTTTGACCAGAATCTTTATTTTCCTGCGCATATTTTTGAAAATTCCGGGGAGGCAATGCTTGGAGGAGAATCCTTTATGGTCCCGGGAAACACAGACAGCTATCTCACCCGGGCCTACGGCAAAAAATTATCGAAATAAGTCAATGGAAAACTATGTTCCCCGGCTCGCTGGTGGTGTGCAGCACACTGATCCCATGCGAGGAATTTCTGCAGCAGTCAAAGGAGCTGAAGAAATTTGCTCTGTCAGGAAGAAAAGGGAAAAGCGCAGGCAGTTTGGAATGAATTACCGGGAATATCTTGCACAATGCTGGATTATGCCAAATTCTGCGGGGAAAAATATACCTGTGCACTGGCTTATCGCAAAAAGCTCAGCTATATCCGGAATCTCTTCAAAAATGAAGATTATGTGGAACTGGAAAAAGCATTTGCAGGATATACCAGGATGAATGATCGCTGCCTGAAATATGAAGAAGCATTTGAAACAGATCCGGAGGTTTTTGACCTGTATCTTAAGTATCTGGAAAAAACAGGAAGGATCTCGTATATGGAGAAGGTAAAAAAATATGTCTAAGGTCAAGCTTACAGATTATGTTGTGGAATTTTTGCAGAAAAAAGGGATCCATGATTTCTTTGGATACCAGGGAACCATGATCGCACATCTGGTAGATCCATTGAGAAGAATCCCCATGTAAGAAGTCATTCCAGCTATCATGAGCAGGGAGCTGCTTTTGCCGCCTGCGGTTATGCTCAGGCAAAGAATGCCTGCGGCTGTGCCTATGCCACCAGTGTCCGGGAGCTGCCAATCTGCTTTCCGGTGTGGCAGATGCGTATTTCGATTCTCTTCCGGTGATCTTTATCACCGGACAGCTGAATACCTATGAATATTCCGGTATTACAGGCCTTCGTCAGCAGGGCTTTCAGGAGATCGATATGGTTTCCATGGCAAAGCCGGTAACCAAGTACGCGGTGCAGGTCCGTGATCCGAAAAATATCGTTCGTGAACTGAATCTTGCATGGCAGATCGCCAATACAGATCGAAAGGGACCGGTTCTTATCGATCTTCCCATGAACGTGCAGAGAGGCGAGGTGGAAGATCCGGTTTATGATATGGAATTTTCCGAGGAAGAGATCGAGACAGCTGTATATGGAAAAAATGATCCGGAAAACGGGGCAGCCTTTTACAGGGATGCAGTTGCAAAGGTGGATTCTTCTGATGGAGCAGAGGCGGCAGAATATATTCTGAATAAGATCAGGACTGCAAAACGGCCGGTATTTATGATCGGTCACGGAGCTTCCGGAGAAGCAGAAAAAATGCTCACAGATCTGGCGCGTGCCCATCACATTCCGGTGATCACAAGTGTACTTGCCCGGTCCGCACTGAGCTTTGATGATCCTCTGAACTTCGGGTGCATCGGAGGTGCCTACGGACACCGGTATGCAAATATGATCGCCAATGCAAAAAGCGACCTTCTGCTCTGCTTTGGAATTTCCCTGTGTACCCGTCAGATTGGTACTAAGGTTCATGAGTTTGCGAAGAATGCCGAAATCATCCGTGTGGATATTGATCCTTATAATCTTCAAAGAGAGATCCATGAGGGAAGAGAAGGTGAGAAATGCTTTTGCGTCAGCGCAGAGACTGTGGTGCGTAAGCTGACAGAGCAGCAGGCACAGATCGGTTCCTATGAGGAATGGCTTGCTGTCTGCCAGAAGATCCGTAAGGAACTCTGGAAAGTGGACGATGAGACACCGCAGCGTTATCCGAACCGCATGATCGCATATTTGAGTGATCAGCTTTCTGATACCGGAGCGGTTGCTGTGGATGTGGGACAGCATATGGTATGGAGCTATCAGTCCTTCCACAATCAGCAGGGGCAGAAGACACTTTTTTCCGGCGGACATGGTGCTATGGGATATGCACTTCCGGCGGCTATCGGAGCTTATTATGCTACCGGCAAGCCGGTGGCATGTATCTGCGGAGACGGAGCCTTCCAGATGAATATCCAGGAGCTGCAGTGGGTGAAGCGTGAGAATATCCCGGTGAAGATGATCGTAATGAATAATGAGGCGCTGGGAATGATCCGTCATCTTCAGAGAGATTATTTTGACTGTGTATATGCGGATACCTCCGATGGCAGCGGATTCTCGTCCTGCGATTTTACAGATGTGGCGCAGGCTTACGGAATTCCTGCAAAGCGCATCCAGGGAGAAGACGTGGAAAAATATGCCGGTGGATTCCTGGAGCAGAACGGACCGGAGCTTTTGGAGATCATGCTGGAGCATGGAACCTACGCATACCCGAAGACCTGTCTGGGTGAGCCGATCCACAATCAGCAGCCTTATATACCGAAACCGATATTTGATGAACTGATGGAGCTGTAAAATGGGAAAATAACTGTGATCACAGGCGGTACCTCCGGAATCGGAAGAGGAATCGCCGAAAAGATCCTGGCAGAGTCAGCAAAAACTGACAGGATCTTCGTAACATATGGACATGATGAGAAGAAGGCACTGTCGTTTCAGGAGAGCCTTCCTGAGGAAAAAAAGATCTCAGGTGACTTTGATAAAGGCAGATATGTCTTCCTATGAAGAGATGATGGTTTTTGTGGAGGAGCTGAAAAAGCAGACAGACCATATTGACTGGCTTGTAAGCAATGCCGGCATCAGTACCTACGCAAAATATGAAGACTACAGCTTTGAGGAGTGGACACGGATCGTAAACACCAATCTTTCCGTACCTGTATTTATGGTCAAAGAGCTGAGATCCATGATGGTAGAGGGCGGCAGTGTGCTCTTTACCGGTTCCTATGCAGGACAGCAGGCGTATTCTTCCTCCCTTGTATATGGAGTCACCAAGGCAGCCATCCATTTCCTGACAAGATCCCTGGTAAAGGAATTTGAGCCAAAGGGCATCACAGTCAACGCCATTGCACCTGGCTTCATCGAAACTCCGTGGCACAGCGCCCGCACCCAGGAGAGCTATGACCGTATCAACCGGAAGATCGCACTCCACAGGTTTGGAACTGTGGAGGAAGTGGCGGATATGCTTATGCAGTGCTGTCTAACGGATATATGAACGGCAGTGTGGTGGATATCCATGGAGGATATGACTATTTTTAATAGAAGTTGAAAGTGTGCAGGAAGACAGAAGAAGACATGTTGTGCCTGCACATAAGGGTCTTCTTATTACTTTCTGTACAGGGGCGACGTCCCGAAAACGAAATGCAGCGAAGCAGAATCGGGTTTGCGCACTTGAGAAGTCCGTACGGAATCTGTGAAATTCTTTATATTTAAGCGAAAAAGGCTTGACTTGCACACCTGCTCTGTGATAAAATTGACGAGCGACATGGAAGTTAGGTCTTTTTATGCCCGAAAATGACGACGGATATACGTTCCGGGCGGCATAGAAGACCATGCAAATGAAAACACTGGAGGTGGAAGTTGTGCGCGTTAAGATTACATTAGCATGCACCGAGTGCAAGCAGCGTAACTACAATATGACGAAGGAGAAAAAGAACCATCCTGAGAGAATGGAGACCAAGAAATATTGTAAGTTCTGTCATACACACACTCTGCACAAGGAAACAAAGTAATCACAGAGATTTGTGAGGTTATGCTATGGAAAAACAGAAATCTGAGGATAAGCCGCAGAAGAAAAGTTGGTTTCAGGGACTTCAGTCAGAATTTGAGAAGATTGTCTGGACAGACCGTCCCACACTGGCAAAGCAGACTGTTGTGGTCGTGATCATCACGATCATCCTGCAGTGGTTATCAGTGTAATGGATTCCGGAATTCTGGAATGCATTAATTTCTTAATGAAGTAAGGACAAGGTGATTATATGTCAGAAGCAGCAAATGGTACGTTGTCCATACCTATTCCGGGTATGAGAACAAGGTAAAAGCCAAACATTGAAAAGAACCGTATCGTAGAACAG
>ENA-OQIM01000283-OQIM01000283.1-human-gut-metagenome-genome-assembly--contig:-NODE-283-length-18773-cov-3.276360_pt1 | contig 18773 bp, 22 predicted proteins | sample MGYA00242579_ERZ504744 | MGnify/ENA primary metagenome ERZ504744 (study PRJEB26092, sample SAMD00036441) | human gut metagenome | host: Homo sapiens | study: EMG produced TPA metagenomics assembly of...
GGAAATGCCTTGATTCTAATGAAGCGATCGCTAGTCATATATTACGGTTTCCAAGTCAGGAAATGGAGTCGCAAAGGGCAATGGAGAAAATTTGTATTAAGGTTAAAGAATCTTAAAAAATTACAAAAAAACACTTGCTTCACATAAAAAAATATGATAATATGTTCAAGTTGTTATAAATATGGATGGTCCTCTGTTACATTTGGTATTAAGAACATCTAAAAACGTTCAAGGAGGAACAACAATGAGCGCACAGGATATTATTAAAAGCATCGAAGATGCACAGTTAAGAGAAGTTGCTGAATTCAAAACAGGAGACACTGTAAGAGTTCACGCGAAAGTAAAAGAAGGAAACCGTGAAAGAATTCAGGTTTTCGAAGGAACAGTCATCAAAAGACAGAATGGTGGAGCACGCGAAACATTTACTGTAAGAAAACAGGCAAGTGGTGTTGGTGTTGAAAAAACATGGCCAGTACATTCTCCAATCATCGAAAAGATTGAAGTAGTAAGACGTGGTAAAGTAAGACGTGCTAAATTATACTACTTACGTGATCGTGTTGGTAAAGCAGCAAAAGTAAAAGAAAGAGTATAATCAGACAAAGATTGTCAAAAGAGAGGGATAGGCTGTATAGCTTATCCCTGTTTTAGTATACAGGAATTTTACGAATCTTTCTATACGAAGAGGAAAGGAGTTCTTCTATGAGGAAAGGATACACAGTAACCTATCAGATGCGCAAGAAACAGCGTCAGCAAAGGGAAATCGTGATTCAGTATGTCTTAAAATTTGTCGGAGTTGTGTTACTGGCATTTTTGTTAGTAAGATTTGTGTGTTTCAGTTTTACGATTCAAGGTGATTCTATGTCACCAACGATTGAAAGAGGTGAAAAACATCTGGTGAATCGCCTGATCTATCAGATCAAGGGACCAAGTAGGTATGATGTGGTCATATTTAAATCAGATGACAAGAATGGAAATTACTATGTAAAACGAGTGATAGGTCTTCCGGGAGAAAAGGTTCAGATCAAAAACGGCAGAATCTATGTAAACGGAAAGAAAACAAAAGCATTTTCAAGTCAGAAGATTTTATCTGCAGGATTAGCAGCAGATGAGATTACATTAAAGAGTAAGCAGTACTTTGTTGTGGGAGATAACTATAATAATAGTGAAGATTCCAGAAGTGCGAGTGTTGGAAATATCAAAAGAACAAATATCATTGGAAAGGTCGGTATCAAATACTGGCCGTGGTAAACAGAGGGAAGGAGAAATAAAGAATGGATTTTCAGTGGTACCCGGGTCATATGACCAAAGCAAAACGTATGATGCAGGAAAACATGAAACTGATCGATATTATGATCGAACTTGTGGATGCAAGAATTCCACTAAGCAGCAGAAATCCGGATATTGACCAGTTGGCAGCGAACAAGTCACGATTGATCTTGTTAAATAAGACAGATATGGCAGATGAACGTGTGACTGCACAGTGGGAAGAATATTTTAAAGAAAAAGGATTCTATGTAGCAAGAACAAATGCAAGATCAGGAAAAGGTGTCAAAGGTACACAGGCGATCGTGATGGATGCCTGCAAGGAAAAACTTGAGAGAGATAGAAAACGTGGGATTAAAAACCGTCCGATCAGAGCAATGATCGCAGGAATCCCAAACGTTGGAAAATCAACATTTATCAACAGTCTGGTTGGAAAAGCCTGTACAAAAACAGGAAATAAACCAGGAGTTACAAAAGGAAAACAGTGGATCAAATTAAATAAGAATATTGAATTATTAGATACCCCTGGAATTTTATGGCCTAAATTTGAAGACCAGCAGGTTGGGCTTCGTCTGGCATTGATCGGATCGATCAGAGATGAAATCCTCAATCAGGATGAAATGGCGATCGAACTGATCGAGTATTTAAAAAATCATTATCAGGGAATTCTTGCTGATCGCTATCAAGTAGATGAAAATGAAGATAAGTGAAAATCTTAGAACAGATTGCGCTAAATCGGAATTGTAAGATGAAAGGAAATGAATTAGATTACGAAAAAGCATCAAAGATCGTATTAGAGGAATTCCGAAATGGGAAATTAGGAAAAATTTCTCTGGAAACACCAGAAGAAGGGACAAAAGAGGCATAAATGCCTTTTGAGGGGCAGATATAAGAATGTTTAAGAGTATTCTAAGGTTACTGTGTACCATATTGATCGCGTTTGCATTTGCATTTGTTCTTATTACGTGTGTTGGTGAACGGACGAAAGTAAGTGGGCATTCGATGGAACCGCACTTGCATGATCATGATCAAGTGTTGTTAGATAAGTTAACATATCGTTTTCGGGATCCTAAACGATATGAGATTATTGTATTTCCAGGACCAGAAGGTGGCGATCAGTTTTTTGTAAAGCGAGTGATCGCACTTCCAGGAGAAACGGTAAAGATCACAAAAGGAAAAGTCTATGTAAATGACAAAGAAGTAAAAGATTATTCTAAAGATCATACGACAGATTCATGTGAATTAAAAGGAAAGTTTCATCTTTCATCAGATGAATATTTTGTTTTAGGAGATAACAGAGATAATAGTAATGACAGTAGATATGAAGAGGTTGGTCCAGTAAAGAGGTCAAAGATCACAGGAAGGATCATTTTTCGGTTTTATCCATGGAAGAATGCAGGTGTGATCCGGCCATAGGAAGGGTTTTAAGACTTATGACAAAGAAAGAAGAACGAGAAGCCAAGAAGTTAGAAAAATTAAGGCTTGAGAAAGAAAGAATGTATGAGATGTTTTCTTTTGAAAGAGAATATGGAGATCATCAGGCGATTTGTGGAATTGATGAAGTTGGAAGAGGACCATTTGCAGGACCTGTTGTTGCGGCTGCAGTGATTTTGCCAAAAGACTGTGATATTTTATATCTGAATGATTCCAAAAAGCTCTCAGAGAAGAAAAGGGAGCTTTTATATGATGAGATTTATGAGAAAGCAGTTGCAATCGGTATTGGAATGTCTTCAGAAGAAGTGATCGATGAGATCAATATCCTGCAGGCAACTTATAAGGCAATGCAGCAGGCAATTTCAAAGCTTTCGATAAAACCAGATCTTTTATTGAATGATGCGGTCACAATTCCAGATGTTGAGATCGAACAGATTCCGATCATCAAAGGAGATGCAAAAAGTGCATCGATCGCAGCGGCAAGTATTGTTGCGAAAGTTACAAGGGACCGTATGATGAAAGAATATGATATAATTTATCCGGGATATGACTTTGCGAAAAATAAAGGATATGGAACCAAAGCACATATTGAAGGGATCAAAAAGCAGGGAATCTGTGATATCCATAGAAGAACATTTGTAAAGAAATACATATAAAAAACAAAAAAGTATATATAATATGAAGAAAAATAACAGGGAGACAGGGCAAAAGCAGAAGCGATTGCCTGTTGGTTTCTGAAACAGCAAGGATATGACGTCCTTGAGCAAAACTTTTATACAAAAGTCGGAGAGATTGATATTATAGCAAAAGAAGATCAGACATTGGTATTTGTGGAAGTAAAATACAGAAAAGATGACAAAAAGGGATATCCGGCACAAGCTGTAGACCAAAGAAAACAGCAGAAGATCCGAAAGAGTGCAATGATTTATTTAAAGAAGAATCATCTATCTTTTGAACAGCCGATCCGTTTTGATGTAGTGGAGATTTTAGGAAAGAAGATCAGGGTGATAAAACATGCATTTTAAAAAATCAAACGATAATCAGTCTACGATATTACATGAGGGGTCTGTTCCATATCTGACATTTAAAAAATTGGATCAGGCAGGAGTCAGACATGGATTTTCAACACGTATGGTGGAGTCAGCGAAGGAATGTTTTCCACGTTGAATTTAAGCTATAACCGTGGAGATAAAAAAGAAGCTGTGGATGAAAATTTCAGAAGAATCTCAGAAGCGATCGGATTCGATCATACAAAGCTGGTATTTTCAAATCAGATTCATGAGACGAGAATCCATAAGGTAACGAAAGAAGATTGTGGAAAAGTTATGAAAGATATGGATGGTCTTGCTACAAATGAGCAGGGGATTCCGCTTTATACAGGATATGCAGATTGTGTGCCTTTGTTTTTTATGATCCGGTAGAAAAGGCTGCAGCTTTAGCACATTCAGGATGGAGAGGCACTGTTGGAAGAATCGGTGCAAGATGGTACAATTTTTAGAAAATGAATATGGAAGTAAAAAGGAAAATATCATCGCAGCCATTGGACCATCAATCTGCCGAAGTTGCTACGAGGTTAGTGAAGATGTTGCAGATGAGTTTAAAAAAGAACTGACAGGACATGATGCAAAAGAATTTTTGGATGATAAAGGGAATGGAAAATACCAGCTTGATCTCTGGAAAGCAAATGAGATTATTTTGACAGAAGCAGGAATCCGTCCAGAAAATCTTGATATTACAGATATCTGCACATGTTGTAATCCTGATCTACTGTTTTCGCATAGAGCAAGTCATGGGAAACGTGGTAATCTGGCAGCATTTATTGTGTTATAAAAAGGTAAATAAAAAGAATATATCTTGTGAAATTCTTCACACTGGACGAATTTCATAAGATAAGGTATACTAAGAAACAGTACAGGTTTTGAAACATTTAGAGAGGTATATAGATTATGAGTAAGCCGATCATTGCCATTGTAGGAAGACCGAATGTAGGAAAGTCTACATTGTTTAATGCACTGGCAGGAGAAAAAATTTCAATTGTTAAAGATACACCAGGAGTTACAAGAGACCGTATTTATGCAGATGTGACATGGTTAAACTATCAGTTACATTGATTGATACAGGTGGTATTGAACCAGATAGTGGTGATCTGTTATTAAGCCACATGAGAGGACAGGCAGAGATCGCAATGGAGACAGCAGATGTGATCATTTTCCTTACAGACGTAAGACAGGGGCTTGTCGATGCAGACTATCAGGTGGCAGATATGTTAAGACGATCAGGAAAACCAATTGTGTTAGCAGTCAATAAAGTAGATAATTACGAAAAATTCGTTCTGGATACTTATGAATTTTACAATCTGGGGCTCGGAACACCATTTCCAGTTTCAGCGAATTCCAAGATTGGATTTGGTGATCTGTTAGATGAAGTTCTTGTTCACTGCAATCCACAGGATGCAGATGAGAAAGAAGATGAAAGACCAAGAGTTGCAATCATCGGAAAGCCAAATGCAGGAAAATCTTCATTGATCAATAAATTATTGGGAGAAGACCGTCTGATCGTTTCTGATATTGCAGGAACAACAAGAGATGCGATTGACACAACGGTCAAACGTAATGGAAAAGAATATGTATTCATCGATACAGCTGGACTTCGAAAGAAAGCCAGAGTCAAAGAAGATATCGAGCGTTACAGTGTGATCCGTACGGTTGCAGCAGTAGAACGTTGTGATGTGGCAATCTTAGTCATTGATGCGGAAGAAGGAATCACAGAACAGGATGCTAAGATCGCAGGAATTGCCCATGAACGTGGAAAAGGTATGATCATTGCGGTTAACAAATGGGATCTCATTGAGAAGAACGATAAGACAATCTACAAGTTTACAAACCAGGTTAGAGAAGTCTTATCTTATATGTCATATGCAGAACTTGTTTTCATCTCTGCTAAGACAGGACAGAGACTTCCTAAGATTTTTGATGTTCTTGATATGGTGATCGAGAATCATGCATTACGTGTACAGACAGGAGTTTTAAACGAGATCCTTACAGAGGCGGTAGCGATGAAACAGCCACCATCAGACAAAGGAAAGAGATTAAAACTTTACTATATCACACAGGTTTCTGTAAAACCGCCAACATTTGTTGTGTTTATCAATGATCGTCAGTTAATGCATTTTTCATATACAAGATATCTTGAGAACCAGATCCGTAATACATTTGGATTCAGAGGAACACCAATTCATATTATTGCGAGGGAAAGGAAGGAAAGATAATGGCAGTTTGTATTGTTGTGTGTATGATCGTCGGATACCTGTTTGGGTGTATTCAGACAGGATATATTGTCGGACGAGTAAATAAGATCGATATCAGAGATTACGGAAGTGGAAATTCCGGGACAACGAATACATTAAGAACTTTGGGAAAGACAGCAGCGATCATTACATTTCTTGGAGATGCCGTCAAAGGACTTGTGGCGGTGAATCTTGCGAGATATGTGATCATGCCGGCTTTTCATGTAGAAGGAGAAGCTTATCTTTGGCTTTTGACAGGATTTGCAGTAGTACTGGGACATAATTTCCCGTTTTATCTTGGGTTTAAAGGTGGAAAGGGAATAGCGACAACTGGGGGAGTTATTTTTGCATTTCACTGGCAGCTTGGGTTGGTCTGTGCAGCAGTATTTTTGATCATTACGGCTATTTCTAAGTATGTATCGTTAGGATCGATCTGCATGGTGCTGATCATTCCATTTATTTTGTATTTTAACAATCCACATGATTGGAAATTAGTTATTGTTGGATGTATATTTACAGCCATGGCAATCTGGCGCCATCGTGCGAATATTGGGCGTTTGATGAATGGTACTGAGAATAAATTAGGTCAGAAAGTAAAACGTTAGGAGGAACTTAAACAGATGAAGAAAGTTAGCGTTATCGGTGCAGGAAGCTGGGGAAGTGCCCTTGCGGTATTATTAGCAAATAATGGACATGAAGTGACATTGTGGACACATGATCCGCATGAAATAGAGATGCTTTCCACAAAGAGAGAGCAGGTAGAGAAATTACCTGGAGTAAAATTGTCAGATAATATTATGATCGAGGCAGATCTTAAAACAGCTTTAACAGATGAAGATGTTGTTGTTATGGCAGTTCCTTCACCTGTTGTTCGTATGGTTGCAAAACAGATGTCCCCATTTATAAAAGACGGACAGATCATTGTTAACGTTGCAAAAGGTATCGAAGATGTTACATATAAGACATTATCGGATATCATTGAAGAAGAGATTCCAAATGCAGAAGTTGCGTATTATCAGGGCCTAGTCATGCAGAAGAAGTAGGAAGAGGAATTCCTACAACGGTTGTAGTTGGTGCAAAGAATAAAGAGACAGCGGAAATGCTTCAGGATGTATTTATGAATAAAGTATTCCGTGTATACACAAGTTCCGACATTGTTGGAATTGAGCTTGGAGGAGCATTAAAGAACGTTATTGCATTAGCAGCAGGAACGGTTGATGGTCTTGGATATGGAGATAATACAAAAGCAGCATTAATGACAAGAGGAATTGCAGAACTGACACGTCTTGGAGAAGCACTTGGTGGAAAACCAGAGACATTTTCAGGCCTTACAGGAGTTGGAGATCTGATCGTTACATGTACAAGCGTACATAGTCGAAATCGTAAAGCAGGATACTTAATGGGAAAAGGTATGACTGCAGAGGAAGCTATGAAAGAAGTAAAAATGGTTGTAGAAGGGGTATATTCAGCGAAAGCAGCCCTTGGACTTGCAAAGAAATGCAATGTAGCTGTACCAATTGTGGAAGCAGTGAACAGAGTGTTATTTGAGAATGCGGATCCAAAAGAAGAAGTTTCAAACTTACTCCTTCGTGAGAGAAAACAAGAACATACAAATCTTGAATGGAATTAATCAGGATATATAAAAACATAAATATATACAAAACATAAAAACATGAAGGAAGGAAGACAACAATGGAATCATTTAGGGAAATGTCAAAAGAAGAGTTACAGGCACAGGAAGTGGAAGTGAACAAAAAGTATCAGGAATTTAAAGATCTTCATCTTTCACTAAACATGGCAAGAGGAAAACCAGCACCAGATCAGATCGATCATGCAAATGGCATGCTTGAGACAATGACAGATTATCATGCAAAAGATGGTCTGGATGTGCGTAATTACGGAGTTCTTGATGGACTTCCAGAGATGAAAGAAATATTCAGCGATTTATTAGATATTCCAGCAAAGAATATCATCGTTGGAGGAAATGCGAGTCTGAATCTGATGTTTGATCAGATGATGAGACTGGTTGTATTTGGAACAGCAGGTGAGAAGCCTTGGGGACAGTTAGAGAAAGTAAAATTCTTATGTCCAGCCCCTGGATATGACAGACATTTCTCAGTTACAGAAACTTTAGGATTTGAACTGATCACAGTCGATATGACATCTGAAGGTCCAGATATGGATCAGGTAGAGAAACTGGTTGCGGAAGATGAAAGTATCAAAGGAATCTGGTGTGTGCCAAAATATTCCAATCCACAGGGAATCTGCTATAGTGATGAAACGGTTGATCGTTTAGCTTCTATGAAGACAGCAGCTAAAGATTTCAGAATCTTCTGGGATAATGCATATGGAGTACATCCAATCTTTGAAGATGTAAAAGTTAAGAATATCTTAGATGCATGTAAAGAAGCAGGAAATGATAACAGAGCATATTATTTCTTCTCAACATCCAAGATCACATTCCCAGGTGCAGGAGTATCTATCATTGCATCAAGCGATGATAATATTGCAGAGATCAAGAAAGTGATGACAGCCCAGACGATCGGATATGACAAGATCAATCAGCTTCGCCATGTGCAGTTCTTTAAGAATGCAGACGGAGTCAGAAAACATATGCAGATCTTAGCAGATTGTTTAAAACCTAAATTCGAGACAGTTCTTAATACGTTAGAGAAAGAGTTAAAAGGAAGCGGACTGATCACATGGGAGAATCCAAAAGGTGGATATTTTGTATCTGTAGACGTCCTTCCAGGATGTGCAAAGAGAGTTGTAGAACTTGCCAAAGAAGCAGGGGTTACATTAACTGGAGCAGGAGCTACATATCCATATAAGAATGATCCAAAAGACAGCAATATCAGACTGGCACCTTCTTACCCAACAGTAGAAGAGTTACAGCAGGCAATGGATCTGTTTTGTGTATGTGTGAAGAAAGCAGGAATTGAAAAACTGTTAGAGCAGGCATAAGAGTTCATAAAAAATACTATGAGGAATATTCTTTATCAATGGTGATAAGGCATGTTCCTCATTTGTTTTTGTAATACTAGTATTTGGTTTTTAAAATATAAATTCAAAGATTGTATCTATACAATTAACACGTTGATGTGGTAAAATAAAACTGTTTATTCGTAAAATAATAAAAAGGAGTTGATTATACATGAAATTTACAAAGATGCACGGTTGTGGCAATGACTACGTATATGTAAACTGTTTAGAAGAAAAGATCAATAACCCAAATAAAGTGGCAAAATTTATCAGTGACCGGCATTTTGGAATTGGTTCTGATGGAATGATCTGTATCTGTCCATCAGATAAAGCTGATTTTAGAATGGCCATGTATAACTCTGATGGTTCAGAAGGAGCCATGTGCGGAAATGGTGTCCGCTGTATTGCAAAATATGTCTATGATTATGGACTGACAGATAAAACAACGATCACGATCGAGACAAAAGGCGGAATTAAAGAATTAGACCTTACAGTTGAAGACGGCAAAGTGACATGGGTGAAAGTTGATATGGAAGCACCGATCACAAAAGCTTCACAGATTCCTGCAATCTATGATGATCTTGATGAAGTGATCGATCAGCCAGTGATCGTTGATGGAAAAGAATATAATATCACATGTATTTCTATGGGAAATCCACATGGAGTTGTATTTGTAGATTCTGTTGCAGATATCGACATTGAGAAGATCGGACCAAAGTTTGAAAATCATCCAATGTTCCCAGATCGTGTGAATACAGAATTTATTGAACTTGTTGATGATAAAACGATCAAGATGCGAGTATGGGAGAGAGGCGCAGGAGAAACTCTTGCATGCGGTACAGGAGCCTGTGCAAGTGCTTATGCATCTTATCTGAATAAGAAAACAGGAAAGAAAGTCTTGGTACATCTTTTAGGTGGAGATCTTCAGATCGAATATGATGAAGAAAAAGATACGATCTTTATGACAGGACCAGCAACAACAGTGTTTGATGGCGAGATCGATCTTACAGGAATTGACGATTAAGAGTACAAAGATAGAAGAATTATTGGAGATAGAACATGATATTAAAAGAATTATTAGAACGTTCAGAATATACCCTCGTGCAAGGAAGTGAAGATGTAGAGATTTCTACATTAGTATATGATTCAAGAAAGATTGAAAAAGGCAGTGTATTTGTATGTATCAGCGGAGCAGCCTTTGATGGTCATAAATTTGTAGCACAGGCTGCTGAACTTGGAGCGGCAGCAGTCGTAGTAGAAAAAGATGTAGAAGTACCAGAAAATCTGACAGTGATCAAGTTTGATAATACAAGACTTGCTTTAGCCGAGATGTCAGCAGCATACTTTGGATATCCAGCAGAAGAGCTGACAACGATCGGTATCACAGGAACCAAAGGAAAGACAACAACAACATATATGATCCGTGCAGTCCTAGAACATGCAGGACAGAAAACAGGATTGATCGGAACGATTGAGACAATCATCGGAGATGAGAGAATTCCATCCGTCAATACAACACCAGAATCTTATATCGTACAGGAATCTTTCCGTAAGATGGCGGACGCAGGATTGAAAAATGTTGTTATGGAAGTATCTTCTCAGGCATTGATGCTTCATAGAACAAGTGGATTTGAATTTGATTATGGAATTTTTACAAATCTTGCAGAAGACCATATTGGGGAAAATGAACATAAAGATATGGACGACTATATTCATTGTAAGAGTCTGTTATTTAAGCAGTGTAAACAAGGAATCGTCAACGGAGATGATGATTATGTAGAAAGAATCATCAAAGATCATACATGTGCGATCGAAACATATGGAATGAAGGATACAAACGATGTTTATGCTGAAAATATTACAAGAATTCAGGAACCTGGATACCTTGGAGTTGCTTACGATCTCAAAGGAAAACAGGAATATAACGTACATGTAGATATCCCAGGAGACTTTACAGTTTATAATTCCTTGGCAGCAATCTCTCTTTGCCGCCATATGGGAATTGTCAAAGAAGATGTATTATCAGCATTGAATACAATTCAGGTCAAAGGACGTTTGGAGATCATCAAGACTCCAGGAGATTACACATTAATGATCGACTATGCACATAATGCTATGAGTCTTGAAAGTCTTTTAACAACGATCCGTAAATATAACCCTAAGAAGATCTACTGCTTATTTGGATGCGGTGGAAACCGTGCAAAAGCAAGACGTTATGAGATGGGAGAAGTATCTTCAAAACTTGCAGATCTTACCGTTGTAACATCTGATAATCCAAGAAATGAAGAACCAATGGATATCATCAACGATATTTTGATCGGGGTTCACAAAGCAGATGGAGAATATGTTACGATCCCAGATCGTAAAGAGGCGATCAAATATTGTATGGAACATGCTGGAGCAGGAGATATTGTTATTCTTGCCGGAAAAGGGCATGAAGACTATCAGGAGATCAAAGGTGTGAAACATCATATGGATGAGAGAGATCTGATCCAGGAAATTATCGAAGGAAGATAAAACATCTGTCTTTTGAAATATATAAAGAAACGAAGGAGAATTACAAACGTGGAAGCAAGAATTTCAGGAACAACAAAATTATTCGGATTGATTGGTTCACCGGTTTCACATTCCGCATCACCAGCAATGCAGAATTACGGTTTTCAGGCATGTGGAGTCGATGGAGCGTATCTTGCCTTTGATATTAAAGAAGAGGAAGTGCCAGAATTCGTAAAATCCATGCGTCTGTTAAATATTCAGGGATGTAATGTTACAATGCCAAATAAAACAGCAGCAGCTCAGAATATGGATGAATTATCACCAGCAGCAGAATTGATCGGTGCCGTTAACACAATTGTAAACAGAGACGGAAAATTATACGGACATATCACAGATGGTGAAGGTTTTGTTGCAAACTTAAAAGATCATGGAATCGGCGTTGAAGGAAAAGATATCGTAATCTTTGGAGCAGGTGGAGCAGCAACAGCGATTCAGGTACAGTGTGCATTAGATGGAGCAAAATCTATCACGATCTTTAACCCAAGAGATCCATTTTTCGAGAGAGCCCAGAAGATGGTAGAGAAGATCAAAGCTAAGGTACCAGAATGTCAGGTAGAATTATATGATCTCGATGCGAAAGATACAATGCGTGAAAAGATTGATGCAGCAGATATTTTAGTTAATGGAACATTACTTGGAATGAAACCAAAAGAAGATACAACAGTGATCTCAGATACAACAATGTTTCATGAAGGATTAGTTGTAGCTGATGTTGTATATAATCCAGAAGAGACAAGATTCTTAAGAGAAGCAAAAGAACATGGATGTATCACAGTTCCAGGAAAAGGAATGCTATTATGGCAGGGAGTTGCATCTTTCAAATTATTTACAGGGAAAGATATGCCGGTTGATGAAGTGAAAGAAAGATTCTTCCAGGGAGTATAAGATACATAGATCATATATGGAAACAAAAAGATCAGAAACTGTAATAAGCAGATTTCTGGTCTTTTTTTTCTTATTGTCTTCATATACTTTATCAGTCTATAAAGGAGGAACTTATGGATCAGTTTAATGTATATAAGGATATGAAAGCAAGGACAAACGGAGAGATTTACATTTGGTGTTGTTGGTCCGGTGCGAACAGGAAAGAGTACATTTATCAAACGTTTTATGAATCTAATGGTATTGCCAAATATCGAAGATGAAAACGACAGAAATCGTGCAAATGACGAACTTCCACAATCTTCAAGTGGTAAAACGATCATGACAACAGAACCGAAATTTGTTCCAAATGAAGCAGTATCAATAAAGACGGAAGAAGGAATCGAATTAAATGTCCGACTGATTGATTGTGTGGGATATATGGTGGAAGGCGCTACAGGACACATGGAAGGAGAAGAAGAGAGGCTTGTAAAAACACCTTGGTTTGATTATGAAATACCATTTACGAAAGCAGCGGCAATTGGAACAAAGAAAGTGATCACGGAACATTCAACGATCGGTGTAGTTGTAACTTGTGATGGTTCTTTTGGGGAAATTGCAGCAAAACAATATGAGCCAGCGGAAGAAGAAACGATCAAACAACTGAAAGCATTGAAAAAGCCATTTGTTGTTTTATTAAATACGATTCATCCATATTCAGAAAGCACAAAGCAGCTAGCGGCTGAAAAGGAAGAAAAATATCAGACAAAAGTGCTACCAATGAATTTAGAACAGATGAAAAAAGAGGATATTTATGAAATTATAAAGAGTGTGTTGATGGAATTTCCGATTTCATCAATTGGATTTTATGTTCCAAGATGGACAGAGATGTTAAAGAAAGATCATCCATTAAAAATGGAATTACTTCAAATGGCCAGAGATGTGATCACAGAAAAAACAACAATGAGAGACATTTATGAAGAACAAGAAAAAGAATATGAGTACATAACGGGGCAGAAACTAGAATCTGTTGCGATGGACAGTGGGGAAGTGGTCATCACAGTAAAAGTTGGGGATGTATATTATTATGAATTTTTAAGTGAAACAACAGGGATGGAGATTCGCAATGAATATGAATTTATCAAGATCATGGGAGAATTAGCAAAGAAAAAGAAAGAGTACGAAGAAGTTGGAGAAGCATTGGCGGCAGTAAAACAAAGAGGATATGGTGTTGTGACACCGACGAAAGAAGAAATTGTATTAGAAGAACCGCAGATTGTAAAACATGGAAGTAAATACGGAGTAAAAATTAAGGCAAGTGCACCTTCTATTCACATGATCCGTGCAAATATTTCAACGGAGATCGCTCCGATCGTTGGGGAAGAATATCAGGCAAAAGATCTGATGGACTATATTGAGCAGGGATCGAATCAGCCAGGGGAAAGTATGTGGGATGTCAATATTTTTGGAAAGACGTTAGAACAGCTGGTTGGAGACGGTATGCAGACGAAGGCATTAAAAATGACAGATGAGAGTCAGCAAAAGCTTCAGGATACAATGGAAAAGATCATAAATGAAAGTAATGGCGGTCTTGTCTGTATCATTATCTAAGAACATTGACAAACGGATGGAAAAAGAATATACTTTGATAGACAAAGTGTTTTTGATCTGACAGTTATGAGTACAGATCAAGAAGAGAAAAAAGAAGCGATTAAGATAAGTGGAGTAGTTATGTCTGTAAAAATATTAGGAACAGGAAGTTTTCTTCCAGAAAAATCAGTGAGCAACGATGACCTTTCCAAAGTGATGGATACAAATGATGAATGGATTTCATCCAGGACAGGGATTCGCAGCAGGCACATTTCGATTGAAGATACAACATCAACGATGGCAGTGAAAGCTGCAGAGAAAGCATTAGAAGATGCAGGAATCAGTGCGGAAGAATTAGATCATATTTTCGTTGCAACATTATCAGGAGATTATGCAACACCAAGTACGGCTTGTCAGGTACAGAAAGGAATCGGAGCTGTCAATGCAGTCTGTATGGATATTAATGCAGCATGTTCAGGATTCGTTTTTGGATTAAATACAGCAGTTGCATATGCGAGAGCAGGAATGGGTAAGAAGATGATGATCATTGGGGTTGAGACACTTTCTAAGATTCTTGACTGGAGTGACCGCAGTACTTGTGTATTATTTGGAGATGGTGCAGGATGCGCGATCGTGGAAGCGGATGAAGAAAGAGAAATCTTTATCGATGCAGGATCTGATGGAGCACGAGGAGATGTTTTAACATGTGAAGAAAGACATTTAAACAATCTCTTAGTAAAGGATGATTCTCCAATGCAACAGGTTGCCATGGATGGGCAGGAAGTATTCAAATTTGCAGCACGTATGGTACCAAAGAGTATTAACAAAGTCCTTGATGAAGCAGGCGTGTCCAAAGAAGAAATCAAATATTTTGTATTACATCAGGCTAACAAAAGGATCATTGAAGCAGCAGCGAGAAGATTGAAGCAGCCAATTGAAAAGTTCCCGATGAATATAGACCGTTGTGCGAATACTTCATCAGCAACGATTCCGATTCTTTTAGATGAGATCAATCAAAAAGGAATGCTAAACCGAGGAGATAAGATTGTTTTAAGTGGTTTTGGCGGAGGACTTACTTGGGGTTCTGTTTATCTTACATGGTAAGAAGCAAACAAATACGATACAAATGAAGATAAAAATAGTCAGCTTTCATATAAGATGATAGGAGTTGACTATTTTTATTGCATAGGAAATTTCAATGAAATAAAAAAATATGAAGTAAGAGGAAAGAATCCTGTAATACAAGATTCTTTTTGAAGTTAAAATATGATATAATGAGTGGATAAGTACAGGAGGGAATTCATGGAATTACAGTTATGGAGAGAAATGCTCACCCCATATGAGCTGGCAGTTGATGAACTTGTGTTAAAGTTTCGACATATTATAAGAGAATACAGAAATGTCGGAAGATATTCACCGATCGAGCAAGTCGATGGACGTGTAAAATCTATCTCAAGTATTTTGGATAAGATGCAGAGAAAGAAGATCAATGTCAATGATGTAGAAAAAGAACTGGAAGATATTGCGGGAATACGTTTGATCTGTCAGTTTGTGGAAGACATTGATCGTGTATTAGAGATCATAGAGAGTCGTTCTGATATGGAGATCAAGAGCCACAAAGACTATATTTCACATTCCAAAGACAGCGGATATCGAAGCTATCATGTGATCATCTATTATGAAGTGAATACGATTTATGGGAAGAAGCGGATACAGGCAGAGATACAGATCCGTACACTTGCGATGAATTTCTGGGCAACCGTGGAACATTCTTTACAGTATAAGTATAAAGGGGATATTCCACAGCATGTGACAGATAAATTATTAGTTGCATCAGATGCGATCGATGTCTTAGATCATGAGATGTCAACAGTTCGTGATGAGATCATGGATGCACAGGATTCATTCCGTAAGAAGTCAAATCTTGTATCTGAGATCCTTCATACGATGCAGAATTTATATAAAGTTGCGAATCGTCATGAAGTATTAAAGATTCAGGATGAATTTTATAAAATATATGAGACAGGAGATATGGAACGCTTAGAGCATTTTAATAAACAGTTGGATATTATTGCAGAAGGATATCGTGCTCAGAGCATTTCTTAAGAAGAATATGAAATTACCAGAATTATTTGAAGAGAAGATGAGACGTCTATTGGGCGAGGATTTTTCGGAATATGAGAAGCATTTAGATGATCCTGCATATTATGGGATCAGAGTCAATACACTAAAGATTTCAGTGGAAGACTTTTTGAAGATCTGTCCGTTTCATGTGACGAAAGTGCCTTGGACAGATAATGGATTTTATGTAGACAGGGAAGAAAAACCATCAAAACATCCATATTATCATGCTGGATTATATTATATACAGGAACCAAGTGCGATGACACCAGCTTCCTACCTGCCCGTAGAACCGGGAGACCGTGTGCTTGATCTGTGTGGGGCACCAGGTGGAAAGTCTACAGAACTTGGAGCAAAGTTAATGGGAGAAGGATTACTGGTATCGAATGATGTCAGTATCTCAAGAACGAAAGCTCTGATCCGTAATATCGAGATGTTTGGCATCCGTAATGATATGATCCTTTGTACGGAAGCCAAATATTTAGTACCATCAATGACAGGATTTTTTAATAAGATTCTAATTGATGCTCCATGTTCTGGAGAAGGAATGTTTCGAAAGGGGAATAATGAGATCAAGAACTGGCAGCAGAAAGGAAGCGAACCTTATGCAAAATTACAGCGAGAGATCGTTGATGATGCGATCAAGCTATTAGCGCCAGGTGGTATGCTGCTTTATTCTACCTGCACATTTTCACCCGAAGAAAATGAACAGGTGATCGAATATCTCTTAGAGAAGAATGAAGATCTTTCTCTTGTGCCAATGAAGATGTGTGAAGGATTTGACCACGGACACCCAGAATGGACTTTGACAGGAAGAGAAGACATCAAACAATGCATTCGATTATGGCCGCATAAGATCAAAGGAGAAGGACATTTTCTTGCCTTATTGAAGAAAGCAGACGGAGAACAGCCAACATTCAAATACGAAAAGATTAAGAAAGTAAAACTGACACCAGAGACAGAAGAATTCTTCAAAAACTGTAAGATGGATATTGACTGGAGTCATGTTAGAGAACATCAAGGAAAATTGTTTTACCTAAAAGAAGATATTCCAGAGATGAAGAAAGTAAGAGTCTAAGGAAAGGTCTTTATCTAGGAGAGATGAAAAAAGGAAGATTCGAACCGAGTCAGTCATTTGCAGTAGCGTTGGCGGCCAATGAGTATGAACCATATCTTTCGTTTGACATCAACGATGAGAATACGGTCAAATATTTAAAATGTGAGACATTAGACGTAGATACAAATACCGAAGGAATTCATCTGGTTGGAACAAATGAATTTCCATTAGGATGGGCGAAGATTAAAAAAGGACGACTGAAGAATAAGTATTCTTCCAGCTGGAGATGGTTATAATGGCAAAGAAAACCAGATTAGACAAATTTTTGTGTGACAGTTTAAATATGACAAGAAAAGAAGCGAAAGAGTCTGTCAAAAAGGGTAAAGTTGTGGTTAATGGAGAAGCGATCAAGAAACCAGAATATAAGGTGGATGCAGAACAAGATCAGGTAGAATTTGACCACAAACTGATTCAGTTTGAACAGTTCCATTATCTGATGTTACATAAACCACAAGGGGTTGTATCTGCAACGAAGGATCATCATGATCAGACTGTACTCGATCTGATCCATGAAGATTATAAAGACAGATTGTTCCCCGTAGGAAGATTGGATAAAGATACAGAAGGATTATTATTATTAACGGATGATGGAATGCTGGCACATGAACTTCTTTCGCCAAGAAAACATGTGGATAAAGTATATTTGCAAAAGTTTCAGGGCAGTTTGGCGAAAATGAGATCGCCAGATTCAAAGAAGGTCTGGATATTGGCAATGGTGAAAGATCAAAACAAGCAAGACTTCAGATCCTTAAAGCAGATGTACAAGAATCAGAGGTTCTGATCACGATCATGGAAGGGAAATTTCATCAGGTAAAACGGATGGTAAAAGCTGTTGGAAGTGAAGTGTTATATTTAAAAAGACTGTCAATGGGATCATTAAAATTAGATGAAGAGTTAAAGCTTGGAGAATACCGAAGATTAACGAAGGCAGAGTTACAAGAACTAAAGGAGCATAGGAGATAAATGTTAGAGAATAAAAAAGCAGTAATCTTTGATCTTGATGGGACATTAGTTGATTCCATGTGGATCTGGAGAGAGATTGATATTCGCTTTTTGGGAAAATATGGATTGGAAGTTCCGCAAGGGTTAAATGATAAATTAGAGGGATATAGTTTTCATGAAACAGCAGTTTATTTTAAGGAACATTTTCCGTTGCCGCTTACGATCGAAGAGATCATGGGAACATGGAATCGTATGGCTTCCGAAATCTATATCAATGAAATTCGTTTAAAAGAGGGCGTGAAAGAATTTATTGAGTTGTTAAAAAAACGGAATATGAAACTTGGAATCGCAACAAGCAATTCAAGAAAGCTGGCGAAAGATTGTTTAAGATCCAATGGCATTTTGGATGCATTTGATTATATCTGCACGTCCGATGAAGTTCCAAGAAGTAAGCCGGAACCGGATGTTTATTTGCATGCAGCAAAGATGATCGATACCAGACCAAAGGATGCATTGGTCTTTGAAGATATTCCATATGGGATTTTGGCAGGAAAACGTGCAGGAATGGAAGTGTGTGCAGTGAAAGATCCATATTCTCAAGGATCAGTGAAAGAAAAGAAA
>ENA-OQIM01000284-OQIM01000284.1-human-gut-metagenome-genome-assembly--contig:-NODE-284-length-18721-cov-4.118479_pt1 | contig 18721 bp, 37 predicted proteins | sample MGYA00242579_ERZ504744 | MGnify/ENA primary metagenome ERZ504744 (study PRJEB26092, sample SAMD00036441) | human gut metagenome | host: Homo sapiens | study: EMG produced TPA metagenomics assembly of...
CAATATATGTTCCTGCTTTGTCTGAATGATACTCTCCACCATTCTCATCTTTGATACTTACAAGCGTAACATCTTCTTTTTCTGCATCATAATGGATTCCTTCCATACTGGTTTCCACTGCAAATGTTTCATCCGAAATCTCTTTCGTAATATCGTCTGCCGTAACTGCCTGTTCTTTCTGACTCGTAACCGCCTGTTCGGATGCCTGTACCTCCTGCCCCACATCCGTCTGCTCGGCAGCGAACGCATTGGCACTGCTTAAGGTACTGACGCCCATCAGGACAGCCAGTCCAAAGGCTGCGATTCTGGTTTTTAAATTCTTCACCTTCATGTGTGTTTCCTTTCTGATAATAAATACATTGTTCAGTAAAATACCGCAGAAGGCTCTCCCTCTGCGGTAACATTTATCTTGTATATTGCTTTTCTGCTTTTTTCATTTCCTGTCTGGTGCGTTTTACTGCATCCATCACTGCCTTTGTCGGCAAGCCATTTTCCAGACATCCTTCCAGAATTCCATCCAGATAAAATTTCGATGGTCTTGCCGGAACATCCTTATGAGGGGAGTTCATCGTGTATACGAATACTTCCCTTAAAGCTCCAGCCTGATCCTTTACCTGAATGGTTTCTTTCCCATAAAAATTCGGAAATCCTTCATAAAAATCCAGATTCTTTTCACAAGCTTCTGTGATCTTCCATAAGACTCCATCCACATAGCTTCCTTTTTCCGGAAGCACAGTTGCAACGCCATTTCCCGGAGCTCTGCCACGGAATGCCAGCCGGTAATCTTCCAGCCGGACATTGCCAACCACTTCCGCATCCGGACAGCGGAATCTCATCTGCCCCAGGTTCATGTTACTGCCATATGCAAAATAATATCTCTCTGCTATTTTTCTCACCTCGATCTGACGTCATCCGTCCTTTGCTTTTTCTTCAGACACTCATACGTGCTTTTGTCATATCTCCATGCCAGATCACCTTCCAGATTTGCCAGCAGATGTTTCCGCACATTTTTTATATTCTTCTCCGATTAATCCGAGCCGCAACAAAAACGTTCGGAATGTAAACGCCGGGTTTTCTGAGATCGGTGTCTTTTTCATCTGGGTGGATCTCTGATTGATCGCCTGTGCGGAAATCGCAAGTGCCAGTGTAATGTTTGCCCTCACTTTTCCTGCATGAAGGGTACTTTCAAAACAGCGCCACTCCAATGTCCCTTTGGAAAATACAGCATGGAGGTTTAACGCATAATACCGGGTACTGTCATAATGATTATGACTTCCATCCTGCCTCCATACCAGACATTTCTTACCCGGTCCATCGTAATGGATTTGTTTGGCATTTTTCGGATTTTTTCCAATACCTCCGGACGCACCTTCTGACAATAGCTGTACTCTCTTCTTTCCTGCACTTTCAGTGCTTTGAACAGGATATCTTCCTTTGCGTACATAATGGTCAGCGCATTTTTCAGACTCTGCGGTGTATGGTTCGCCGCATCTACATGAACATGCTGACCACAGGACTCATTGACAAAACCTCCATGTCTCCGCAGACAGCGTACAACTTCCTGTAATTTCCCCATCTCATCATAGGATAATTTCGGTGATACCATCTCTGTTGAATATTCTCTATCTGCTGATACGATTCGACCACCTGATTTTCTTTGTGTATCAATGCTTCCGTCAGACATGAACTTCCACTTTTTTCCTTCCCGATCTCTCGCTGACCATATTCCGTAATACGCACCTTCATAAACGGCTTCTGTTCCGAACAGTTCTGCTACAACTTCTGCAGCCCGTTGTCTGGTGATCCCTGTCATCTCGATTTCCGTACCAAAGTACTGATCCTGAATTCCAATCATCACCGACACTATCCTTTCTCAGACAGTTCCAGTTCTTTTCGCTCCGCATCTGCCTTTCGCAGTAATGCTCCGATTGCTTCGATCACCGTAACAGTTACCCCGTTCCCAGCCTGTTATATAGCTGTGCATCCGATGTGCAGTCTATGATCTTATCGATCTGCCAGTCATAATATCCCTGCAGACGCAGACACTCTCTTGGAACCAGCCTGCGTATTCTTCCGTGATACAAGATGCCATGACGATCTGTTGCAGTAATCGTGAACATTGGTTCTTCCGGTTCCTTCATGCGTCTGCCGTTCTGCCGGACATTCTCTTTTGCTGGTGTTAAGACTGCTCTTGCTCCATCCTCTGCTAATACACCAGAACATTCTCCTTTGTATTTGTGGACACCGCATTGTCTGGTATTCAGACTTCTGCATTCTTCCGTTACTATCGCGGCGGTGAAAGATCGACAAAGTGCAGCGTTCCCTGTTGAACACCTGTTGTCAGGGTATGTGCGATCTGGTGTCCGACTCTTCCTCTCCTGCTGTTGAGATTCGCATAACCCAGATCGATGCTGTCCCCTTCTCTTGCAAGTTTGTAGCCGAGCTTTGTATTCTCTTTGATTGGAACACCTACATCATATAATCCTGTCTTGCCGCCCATTCCACCTGCCTGTGATGTCAGGGTACAGCTTAGTCCTTTGGGACTGTAGACTCTTTTCCCCTGACTTCCTGCCCGGACTTGAACAAGAGCTGCTCCATTTGTTTCTGGTTCAGGTAATACTTTTCCGGCACATCGGAAATCAAAATATCCGACAATATACACCCGTTTTCTTGCTTGGGGGACTCCGAAATCCTTGCTGTTAAGCACTTTCCATTCGACATGGTACCCCAGTTCAGAAAGCGTACTGAGGATGGTGCAAAACGTCCGGCCTTTGTCATGCGATAACAAACCGGGAACATTTTCAAGGATAAAATACGAGGGTCTTTTAGCTTCAAGAATCCGGGCAATTTCAAAAAAGAGAGTTCCTCTTGCATCTGCAAATCCTTCTCGCTTTCCGGCGATAGAGAATGCCTGGCAAGGAAATCCTGCACAGAGTAAATCAAAATCTGGCATTCGTTCTGGTTCGATTGTTCTTGCGTCATTACAATACCACTCCCCTTCCGTATCAAACAGCAATCGGTAGTTCTTATCCGCATAAGTATCCACCTCGCAATGTCCGACACAGACAAAGTTTCCTGCCCGTCTTAAGCCTTCACGAAATCCCCCGATTCCGCTAAAGAGATCAAAAAATTGAATGGTTGCGGCTATCAACCTCCTTTTTGCTGATAAAAACAGGCGGCATGATCTCTCATACCGCCCTTCGTTATTCTGTATCAATTGGTTACCATTCTGTTGGTTCTTCTGCTTTGGATTCTTCCGGATCAGTCTCTCCTTCTGGTTCAGTTTCCTCTTCCGGTTCACTTTCCCCTTCTGGTTTGTTTTCCTCTTTCGGTTCACTTTCTCCATCCGGTTCGGCTTCCTCTTCTGGTTCACTTTCCCTTTCCGGCTCAGTTCTTTCTTCCGGTTGAGTTTCTTCTGTTCCCAATTCTCCAGTTGTCTGTTCGGATTCTTCAGGCTGCTCTTTGCTTTGCCATTCGACCTCTACCTTTTCCAGTGCTTCTTCTATAATCTGAATTAAGAAGTCTTTCTGTTTCATGTGTTTCTTTCCGATGACTACTTTTAATCTCTGGAATAATTCCTCTGATACCTGTACTGCTACTGTTCTTACTGCTCCCATGCTTATTTCTCCTTTTCCTTCCACTCTGTTGAAATGTTCTTCAATGACCTGTTGTAAAAATTTTTGTGTGCTGCTTTCTGTGAGTTCAATCTCTTCTCTTACTTTCTCATGTAAGTCCATCGGGATCTTTCCGCAGATATTTTTCATCTCTGCCATAACCTTTCTCCTTTCACTTTTGCTACACACAACATACTCCAAAGCCGCATGGAAAGCTATTCACAATACCCACCAAAGATATCGATGCATTTCTTGCCTTACCCCTAGCAGATCCAACAATGTATGTATCGTGCAATCATAGGCCTCACCCCCTTTACAAATTTTCCATTTGAGATAGAAAATCCATCATCTGATCTGGTATTTCTTCCGATGATGGTTTCGTTTTCAATTGTTCCGTAGTGCCACATATTCCTAATTCCCGAACACTTTCTTTTATCGTCTTTTGAATGACTTCTTCCATCCATTTCCGATCCTCTTTTTCCAGAATTGCCTGAACCAGATACTGGCTTTTCTGCCCTTCTGGAACACTTTGAAATTTCTCCCATGCCCTCTGGTGTTCTGGATTTTTCAGGTTCGGGCGGAACGAATATACCGGGCGTGTCATCTCGTCCACATCTGCTCTACAATCCGTTCATACCCTGTTGCGTTGGCATGGACGTCCTCTATAAAAACGGGGCGGCAAATCGCGTCCTGTGCGGTCACGTGGCGTTTTAAAATTGCGGAGCCTCCCCCCATAAATACGGTGGGTACTGCCCGGAGATCAAACCCGGATTCTGTCACCGCAGACAGTATTCTTTCTATATATTTCCGTCCGTTTTCCTGTATGATCCGTCTGGCCTCCTCTGCCATACTGCAAGATTCCCTCCGAAGCACACGCTCAATTTGAGTTTCTGTCACAGACAGTCCGGTATTTCTACGCACTTGTTCTGCTGTCTCATCAATACATCGGATTACTCCAAGTTCCAGACTTCTGCACGTTGCTGCATTCGGAACAGCATTGTCCAGCCTCATAAGGTCAACGGTCCAGCCACCAATATCAACAAGCAGAACAGACGGTTCATTCTTCAGATACTCTGGATGCAGAGCAAGCGCAGAGTATCCCTGTGGGAACAGTTTCACATCTTTTATTGTTATCTCATATAACTCACTTTCATATAAAAATCGCACTGGCTGCTCTTTCCGCAACAGATACTCCCTGAATCCCTGTTTCTCTCTTCCAAAACTTGAAAGCGGAAGTCCAACAGCCAGAATTACCTCTGTCTTTCGTTCCGCTTTCCGATGCTTGATTTCTTCTGCAATGGCTGCCAACGTCAGCAGATAATAATTATCATTGGACGTTTTATTTTTTACCAGCGTCTGTCTTCCCGTACCGCAGACATAATACTTTCCTTGATATTGCAGAACATTCTGCATGGTATACGGCTCGTAATCATACCCAATAATTCCACTTGGGAAAGACACTTGTCTTGTTTTAATGGCATAATAGCCATGATCAATTCCTATGATTATCGCAATCACATCCTTTCATTTTTTCTGTTTAACGTAAGGTCAAAAATGTTGTCACTGCTGCAACGGATCGTTGCAAAAGTGCCATTCGTGAACACTTTTCTATGTTCCAGCGTCCCAAAACCTGCGGAAAATCTGGTTTTTTTATACCACTATCGCCAGAGGAACACTACTGTTCCTTCCCAGCCGGTTATAAAAGATCCCTCTCCCGGCGGCGGTCCAGCCTGTCCGGGGGAGGGATATATCGCAAGTTTCCTTTTTGAACAATTGCCTGTCTTTTTATTTTTATGAGATGTTTTTCCTGCTTTTGTAAAATGGGAAGATACTCCGGTTCTGTCAAAAACTTCCGTATATAATTGCCCTTTTTTCCCAGCTTGTTATCATTTTTCAGCAGTTCTATTTCTACCATGTAATGGGTATCTGGATGAAATCTCTTCTCACACAAAATGCTGTCCCCTTTTATATAATCAGATTTAGCCGATTCTCTTGCTGCCGCCAAGAGTTCATAAATACTTACTTCCACCTCTTATCACCTCCCAAAAGACCAGAAAAAAGCAGACCTCTTAATCGAAGTCTGCTCCTGTCGGATATGGTAATCCTCTTTCTTCATATTTTTTATCGATATAATTTCGAATCCATTCCCTGTATTCTTCCGTTAATGCCAGTTCCTGAAATTCTAACAACCACTTTTCCCCTTTTGCTTCGTCATCAAGCCATCGATCTTCTATGCACTCCGGCTCATCTAACATTTTCATCATCGCTTCAAATGGCTCTTTTACATCATCACCAAATTCTTTCCATAAGGCGATTCCATAGTTCTCCAGTTCAAAAAAATTCTGTCAGATATGTCAATCGTTCCATATCCCCCAATGTCATTCTTTTTTCACCTGACAATAATGCTCGATCTCTTTTGCCACATAGATTTAAAAATTTTCTCTTTTCCATCTCCACATCCATTATACTTTTACCTCTTCCTGTTAAAAATAATTCCTTATTACGAAACATTATAAAATTTAAATTCTTTAGAATCAATATATATATTTCTGTATTACGAATCTTTTTATTTTATAAGGGGAGTTCATCATTATGCAAAAGATTAGACCAGATATGGATATTGGTAAAAATATCCAAGCAATTCGATATAAAAACAATATGACTCAAGACCAAGTAGTTGCAAAATTAAATCTTATGGGTATCTCCATCACCAAAAGTACCTATGCCAAACTGGAAACAAATCGCATGAACATTAAGGCATCTGAATTAGTTGCACTTGCAAAACTCTTTCATACCGATATCAATGCTTTCTTTTCCGGCTTGCTATAGTTCGACATTCCCCGACTCCCTGTGTATATAATAGCATATTAAAAATAAGAACCAGTCTATATTCTTATCGGATATAAACCAGTTCTTTTTTCTTATCAAATAATATAAAAGTGACAGGGAATTCAGATTCTTATCTTCTGTCACTCATGTAATTATTATTCTATTTTAAATTTAATGAATTTACCCATTCTTGAATTTCTTTTTCAATGTTATTTTCTATATAAACGTCATACACATTTTTCCACATTATCTGTGTATACTGTTATTTTCAACCCCATAATTATAACTTGGTACACGCTATACACTACTATAAACTGTACTCCATTTTAGGAGTTCCGATAGCAATCACATCATAATCAGCAAGATTTACAGATATCGGATTGATCTGAGGCATAAAGCCTGCCTCTACCTCTCTTTTTCCCTGTTCAACCACATCTTCATGACTGCCGCTGTATGGCTCTGTTGTTTCGATTCTCGCAATATCTGCACCTGTCCCATTAGTCAGCTGCTCTGCAATTCTTTTCGTGTTTCCATTTGACCAGGAATAATATACAACTAACATTTTCTTCATTATCTCTATTCTCCTTTACTTATTTTAACCCCTGTAAACAGATAGATATAACCCACCATGACTACCGCTAAGAAAGCCACTATTACCCCGATGGTTATCTTTTTCCTTGTTTTCATTGCTCACCTCTTTTATTTCTTCTGTATTTTTGAACCTCCAAACACCTGCGACATCGGCATATGGGCAAGCATCTCATCAATAGATTTTACTTCATCCTGAGTCAGCTTTATATCTGCTGATTCCATATTTTCTTCCAGTCTATTTACTTTTCTTGTTCCCGGATTGGTACGATATATGGTTTCTTTGCAAGCATCCATGCAAGAGAAATCTGTGCAGGCGTGGCATTTTTTTCTTCTGCAATCACTTTCATCCAGGACATAAATTCATTATTTTCCTTTAATCCTTCTTCTGTAAACTGTGGCATTGCGCTTCGATAATCTCCCGGCTTTTCAAATTCCCCATGGGAATGATATGCTGCTGTCAGTAATCCATTTGCAAGCGGCGAAAATGCAACAAATCCTATTTTCAATTCTTCAAGCACCGGGAATAATTTCTCATAATCCTGTACATCATGGAATATCTGTTCTGAATCGCTTGTAACCGGGCATACTTTATGTGCACGTCGAATAATCTCTTCACTGGCTTCTCGATAACCCCCAGTGTTGTGACTTTTTCCCTGCTCCATTAACTCCTTCATAGCTCCTGCCGTCTCTTCAATCGGTACAGTCATGTCAATACGATGATATAATATAAATCAAGATGGTCTGTGTTAAGTCTCATTAAAGATCCCTCAATCGATGCTTTAATCGTCTCCGGTCGTCCATCAGGAATCAAAGGTTTATTTACAGTTGTTGCAGTTTCATCAAAACGTATCCCACACTTTGATGCAAGGACAATTTTGTTTCTATATGGCCTTAACACTTTCCCAAGCAGTTTTTCATTGTGATGAGGGTCTTCTGTTGTTCCGTATATCTCTGCCGTATCAAAAATGTGCAGCCTTCATCGATCGCTTTTTCAATCAATTCTTCTGCTTCTTTCTGTGTTGAAACAGTTCCATATGCATGACTCATTCCCATACATCCAAATCCGATTTCTGATACTTCTAAAGTCTCTTCCTAAAATTCTTATCTCCATCTTTATCTTCCTTTTCTATATTTCAAACTTTACTGTAAGTATAAGAAAAAGAGACTCCGGACAGAAGTCTCTCTTTGTTAGGCAGTTTAAACCTAAAGGTTATGTCTTACTTATTACGATTCCTCCAAATATTTTTTTATTCTTTTATAATCCAAGACTGTCTATCCATGAACTGATATCTGATTCAGACGCTCCACCATGGAATCGTTCCCCTTCTTTCCAGTCACCTGTTCCTGTCATCTCTTCCAGAAGATTACCGCTGTCACCGATTCCCGAGGTCGCTGCTGTACAGAATGGATGACTGTTTTTCCTGTAAGTCATTCTCTTTTACAAAGTTATCTACTGACCATGCTGCAATTCCCCACCAGATAGGATAGCCAATGTATACCGTATCATATGAATCCCAGTTATCAACTGTTGTAGACACCAGTTCCACATCTCTTAAGCTCTCATCATCATGTTCTCTTGACACCCGGCTGTCATCATCTGTCCAGTCAAGGTCATCATCTGTATATGGCTCCACAGGCTCTATTTCAAACAGATCTGCCTCTGTAATTTTTGCTATCTTTTCAGCAACATCTTTTGTATTTCCTGAAGCTGAATAATATACAACCAATATTTTTCCATTTCCTGTTGATGTATTTTCTGTTGTATCTGTAGTGTTTTCGGAATTTGTATCCGCTTCTTCATTTCCAGACTGGTTTGTACTTATAGACTGGCTGTCATTATTAGAAGCAGACTGGTTTGTATTGCTTGCTCCACATCCTGCCATCAAACCGATTGCCACGATGCATGTTAAGAGTACTGCTGCTATTTTCTTTGTTTTCATTCTAAGGTCACCTCCTGTCGTATAAAATGTTTGTCACGCTAATTTCTATCGGATGAAATTGGTAAATACAAAATCCGGTGCCTTTGGCATTTCAATTCCCATTTTTGTCGCAACATTTTTACAGTTAATGAAATATGCCATATTGTTTCCAAGGATCTGCATAACCTGCATTCCTTCGAGATCCTGTTTTACTTCATCCGGATTCGTCCCATGTACCATATTCCAATATCTCGATGTAATGATCGGCATCTGCATCAGACCAAAATATTTATTTACCTGGTCCCATGTGGCCGTTGTTCCGGCCCTTCTTGCTGAAATTACCACAGCGGCAGGTTTCAGGCGGAATCTGTCGCCGCCACCGTTTAAATCGGCATAAAAGACTCTGTCCATAAAGGATGTGATTGCACCGCCTGCACCACCCAGTGTACCGGAGTTCCAAATACGAATCCGTCATAATCCCCTGCTATTTCCAGAAATTCATTCACGATATCATCCAGGATGCATTTATTTTTTTCCTGACATTTTCTGCAGGCAATTACACCCTGAAATCGGCTTGTTTCCAATCCAAAAATATCTGTACTTATGCCATTTTCGTTTAATGCACTGGATACTTCACAAAGAGCTGTATAAGTACAGCCATTTTTGTGTGGACTGCCATTGACAAGTAATACTTTCATTGATTTTTCCTCTTATGCTTACCAGTTCTTTTTTTCTTTTGAACTGTCATTATTCTTTTTTCTTTCCTCAACCATCTTCACGAACCATTCCACCATATTCGGATCCTGATGCGAGAAGAAGGAGCTTGTCTTCTTGTCCAGTTCTGCAATAGTCTTCATATCTTCATCAGAAAGTGTGAAATCAAAAACATTAAAGTTTTCTTCCATTCTCTCAATGTGTGTTGATTTCGGAATAACCACTACCCCTCTCTGAATATGCCAGCGAAGCATAACCTGTGCCGGAGTCTTCTGATATTTTTCTGCAATCTCTGCGATGACAGGATTCTCAAAGGTGCCTCCTCTGCCCTCACCGAATGGTGCCCATGCTTCTAACCGGATATCATATTTGTCTGCCCATTCCTTCATCTCTTTCTGCTGATTGAAGATGTGGGTTTCCACCTGATTTACCATAGGTTTAATACGGTTGAAGGATGCAAAATCAACCATTCTGTCTACATAAAAGTTGGAAATTCCGATTGCTCTGATTTTCCCTCATCGTACAGATCTTCCAATGCATGGTAAGCACCGTAAGCATCTGAAAATGGCTGGTGAAGCAATACCAGATCCAGATAATCTGTCTTTAACTTTTTCATGGATTCAAGAACTGATTTCTTTGCTTCTTCATATCCATAATGTTCGACCCACACCTTTGTTGTAAGGAAGATTTCTTCTCTTGGAATGCCTGACTTTTGGATTGCATTCCCAACCTCTTCCTCATTAAAATAACTCTGTGCTGTATCAATCGCCCGGTATCCAACTTTTAAAGCATCAAGCACACATCTTTCACATTCCTCTTTTGTTACTTGATATACGCCATATCCCAGTATTGGCATTTTTACACCATTATTTAATGAAATATATTCCATTGTCGTATCCTCCTTGTTTTCTTTCATTCATCTTACATTCATACTCTAATACTGATAGATTCCTTTGAGAAGTTTCGATAAGTTTTTCAGTCTTAACCTTTCGGTTTATTCTGGTTCTTACTGATTGAACAGCCATCCCATAATTTCTTTGTCACGACAAAACAGATAGCCACCGCCATGCTGATAAGTGACCGGTGTTCCTTCAAAGTAATCTTTATCTTTTACATCCAGTACCACCAGTTTATCAATCTCTGATTCCGGTAATCCCTGTTCTTTGTAAAGCTCATGTATCTGCTGGTATGCCTCTTTAAAAGGTTCTGATCCATAGTATTCGTCGCTTTCGCCAATCACAAAATATACCGGCGTTTTCATCTCCACAACCGGCTCATATGCACCATCCCACTGAGAGCTGCACATAAGTGCCGCTGTATATAATTCCGGCTGCTTTGCCAATACCAGTGACAGGGTTTCTCCTCCTCCGGAATAACCATTAATATATACTTTCGATGGATTAATAATATAATGCGTCAGAAAATACTGTGTCAGTTCAATTGTCTGATCTGCTGATGTCTGTCCCCAGTCATTTAACTGTGGAGCTACAATAATCATATCGGTAATATACTTCTGTGCTTCAAATCCAAAATCTTCTGTCCCGGATATTTTCTCCCACGCCCTGAAAATATAATCCCTGATATCCGGGTAATGTTACATATAGTGCATATTCCTTTGTCCCGTCATATGCATCCGGAATATATACATTGTAATGAATGTCCCCTTCATTTGGAGAATGAAGAACATTATCCAGGAGGAAGCCCTGGTATTCTTCGCTTCCCGGCGTAACATTTTCCAATTCATCTCCGGATGTATTTTTTTCTGTATTTTCTTTTTTCTCATCTGTCTTCTGCTGTACGGTCTGTACCTGGTTTATTGTTTGTTGATTCTTCTTTTCATCTGCCGGTTTGAAAGTAGATATATACCATGATTACCATTGCTAAAATAACAACTCCAATAATTGTAAGTACTAATTTCCGCTTTTCCATAAATACACCACCTTCTTTCAGTATGAACCTTTTCGTTTTCTCTTACCTGTTTTCTTTAGAAACACTCCACTATAATATCCAATAAATGCTATCAACATCATTACTGCCAGATAATCCAGCAGAAAAGGAAAGATCCCCTTTTCATAATCATAAAATACAAAATGCATCCTCATAATCAGATAATCTCCTATCTGTCTCCTGTAAAATGCATATAAACCATAACCTGCAATTGTGGTTGCGACAGATCTTGCTGCCCATGTTCTGATGACGGATGGATGTTCCCATAATCGTCCTGCCATTGCTACCGCTATATTCCAATGAAATCCGAGATGTAATGACATCACCACCAGTCCCCAGTATGCGCAAAACATATGTATCTGTCTGGCTGTCATATATGTTCCGGAAATCTTTATCCATTTAAATATGTGATTTGACAATAATATTCCACTTATCATGGAACCCATTATAAGAATAAGCATGATGATAACCAGTACTATCTGTATCACTCTGAACGCATTATATTTTCCTTTCCTTACAGAGGTCACCCATTTATGATTCAGTATGTAATGTGAAATAAAAAGCACAAGCATCGCCATACCAATCCACTCATGTGCAGTCTCGCTGAGCAGACTATATGGCATAAGAAGAAGCAAACATATCGTCATTCCTATATCTATCAATATTTTTGCTGTAAATCGTTTATTTTTCATATCCTACCTCTTATCTAAAGCATTCTTATTGTCTTTATTTGCATATAGTATCCTCCATTTTCACTTCAGCTAAAGTATAACAAAACGAGACTCCATTAGAAGTCTCGTTTTGTTATTCAGTATTAACCTTTAGGTTTCTACTCGCATGTATTCAATTTTTATTTTACCTTGTTAATAGCATTTATCAGCCGCTTAACCTTAATGGACGGTTTTTTCGAATGAAGAATTCCAAACGGCATAGTATAATCCCACTCTACTGGAATGATTCTGATCAGTGGATGAACACTTTCCCAGCTCTTGAATGCCAGTAATACCTCATTATTGTTTTCGCATCGGTTAAATGCTTCTACATTGTACAGATTAAAGTCTACAATATTGATTTCAGGATGATTTTCATCATATCATCCCTTAGCATATCGCCATAATAACTCCATCCTCTTCGCATGAGCATAAGATTTTCTCCAGCCAGATCATCAAGTGTAATTTTTTCTTTTTTTGCCAGCCTGTGATGAATTGATACCGCCACACAAAATGGTTCTCTTGAAATCTCAGTGCCATCACAGCCTCTGAGTTCAAGCATTGTTTCATCAAAGATTCCAGCTATCACATCAATATTCTTTCCCATATTAGCCAGTATCTCTCTTGCATTCTCTGGTGTATTTTCAAATGTAATCAATTTAAACTTCATCTCCGGATATATTTTCTGTATCTTAGGCCAAAGTTCCACAAAAAACTTCCGGTGGCGTCATCGGAGATATTCCAACACGAATGATTTCTTCATTATGATTCATTGCTTCCTGCGCCCGTATCAACGATTCTTTTGAATATTGAATCAGATATTTTGCATCCTGATAGAGCGATTTACCAGCTTCCGTAATAATAAGACCTCTGTGTGTTCTTTCAAATAATTGCAAATTTAAGCTGTTTTCCAAAGAATTTATCTGTTTAATAACCGCAGGTGCACTTATATATAATTCTTCTGCCGCTTTACTAAAACTTCCAGCTTCTACAACGCAGATAAATGTATCAAGTTGTGGATTATACATCATGTAATTCACTCCTCTTTGTGATTTTAAATCATCTGAAATGCTTTCAGTGCCCCAATAATTGCCTCTTCTTTCTCCTTCGGACATTGTGGTTGCTTTGCTCCCTCTGACCTAGGAATATTAAAATTCTCCGCTAATTTAATTCCACACTTTCTCTTCACCTGTGCAATATACAGATTAGATACCTTCATCCCATCATTATACTCTGCAACATACTTCTTTATCTCCTCATAAGTAGCCTTGCTCTCAGCCGCCGTTAAATCCATCTCGTCCATGTCAAGTCTCACATTCACATGATGCTTCGCTTCATGGAGTTTGGACAATAAACATACCGTCTCGACTGTGTTTTCGTTGAGCAACCGAATTGCTTCGCCTTCAAAACCTTCATAATACACCGGAAATGCCAGATCAATCTGCCTGATGATGCGCCCATCATCCATCTTTTCCGGGTATAACTCAATTGCATCAATAAACAACTGCATAAATTCCTTTTTTTCAATATCTGACATTTCTGCATACAGTATATCAAACTTTTGCAGGATTTGGTACAGTTGTTTTTCACCAATTTATCTTCCATACGCTGCCTTAATCTTTTCCTCCACATCGGCAATCTCATTCTCAAAACCAGAGATCCTGTCATAAAGATTATCCAGACGGTCCTGCATATCCTGGAACTTCCTTGCATAATGCTTATCGCCAGCATCCAAAGCATCCAACATCACAAGCAGTTTATTCTTTGCCCCGACAACTGCTGCAACTGCCCCTTCAGCTGATCCCGTTCCTCTTCCAGATTTGAGACATCCACCTTTTCCTGCAATCTTTCTCCAATATACTCATGAAACCTTTCATCAGCAATCATCCCCCTGATGAACCATTCCACCTCTGCATTGATCTCATTTTGATTCAATGATGGCTTAAAATCACAGAAATGTTCTTCATCAATCTTTCTCCTGTGCTGGCATCTGTAATAGAAATCATCCTTATATTCACCAGATTTCTTATTCTTCCTTCTCCTCACCGTCCCCTGCCATTCCAGCACCACACACCCGGACACTTCAAAAGCCCCGACAAAATATGTTCATGCTCAAGGCTATGTGTCTTATTCCACTTAACCCCCGTCCTCTTCCTTTTCTCTCTCGCCGCCTCCCACGTCTCTTCATCCACAATCGCCTCATGCAGTCCATCTGCCAGCAGGTAATCATCAGTCTTCACACGCCGGTATTCATCCCTCGTTCCCTTCACCTTCTCCATAACATTCTTCCCGTAAGCAATCTTCCCAGTATAAACCGGATTATCCAAAATCTTCATGATCAGTCCTCTGGCAAAATAGTTCAGCTCATGCCCCCTGACCTTTTTCTTCGTATAACCTCTCTGGTTCAGATAATTACAGATAGCATCTGCCCCCATATCCGTATGCCCAAACTTGTCATAAATAATCCGCACAATCTCCGCTTCTTCCTCATTCACCACCAGAGTGCTATTCTTGGAATCCAGATCATATCCGAAAGGAGCCTGTCCGCCATTCCATTTTCCCTCTCTGGCCTTCTGCTTTCTTCCTTCCATTGTCTGGACCAGAATATTCTCCCTTTCAATCTCAGCCACTGCCGACAGCACCGTGATGGTCAGCTTGCCGGAATCCTTAGAAGAATCAATCCCGTCTTCCACACAGATCAGATTCACTCCATAATCCTGGATAAACTGCAGGGAGTTTAAAACATCTGCTGCATTCCTTCCAAAACGTGACAGCTTAAACACCAGAATAAATGCCACTCCGTCACGTTCCTCGGACACATCCTGCAGCATCCTCTGAAACTCCGGTCTGCCCGTAATACTCTTTCCGGATTTACCAGCATCACAGTATTCCCTGCCCACTTCCATTTCTTGGAACTCCGCAAACTTCATCAGCCTTTCTTTCTGTGCCTCCAGACTGTAGCCGTCCACCTGCATTGTCGTAGAAACACGGATATAAATATAACATTTCTTTTTCACACTGCACTCTCCTTCCTGTACTCCACATCCTCATCCAGCATCCGGAAATGCTTCAAGGCATCCAGAATTAACACTTCCTTTTCCACCGGACAGACCGGCACATGATTCTTATTTTTAGCCGGCTTGTTATAAGCCTTTCCCACATCCAGACCATACTTCCGTTTTACCTGCGCAATATATAAGGAAGAAACATTCATTCCATACTTTCCTTTCACATATGCCTGATCTCCGCATAGGTTGCTTTTGCCTCAGAAGCAGTCACCCGATGCTCTGTACAGTCTACTTCAAATGTCACCACTTCATCCGGTTCATCATTCTCTGCCCTTTTTCCTTCCTCCTCATAATAAACCGGAAAACGAAACACAATCCTTTTCAAAATCCTGCCGTCTTCCCTTTCTTCCTGGAAGACATCAATTCTTTCAATGAACTGCCTGCACAGCTCCCTGCGTTCCTTGCAGTTCATTCTCTCAAACAGCAGGTCAAAGTCATCAAGAATCTTCTGTATATTATCAGAAGAACGAACGCCTTTCTTCAAAGCCTCCATCCGCTTTTTCAGCTTCCGGATCCTTTCCTCCAGAATCTCGATTCTGTCATAAACCTCATCAATCTTTGACTGAACAGCCTCGTATTCATCATCATAATCTTCTGCAAGAACATCCAGATTATCCAGTTCCGCCCCCAGCTTATATTTCAGATGCTCCTGACTGTGCAGTTCTTTTCTGGTTCTTTCAGATCCGCTTCACAAGCATCCAATGAACTCCTGTCACCAACCGTATTCATAACCGTCTGACGGAACTCCCGCGTCTCTGTCACCTTTCCAACAATTTCCATCACAGCTCCGTCCAGTTTTTTCTGATTGTACGTCCAGCTACAATTACAGACACGCCCTGCACTCTTACGATAATTCCGGCATCCATAAGAATAAACAATCTTATAATAGCCCCATGATTATTGTTCTTTCGTTTATTCTTTTTTGTAATCATTCCAGTTCCGCACACTGGACACTTCACCAAACCAGACAGAATACTGATTCTCTCCGGATCATCCACCTTTTTCTGCGGCCTTCTCAGCCTCTTCCGCTTCTCCTGCACCCGCATCCAGACATCTTCCGAAATAATTGCCTCATGCTTTCCCCTGACGGAATGATCTCTTTGGGATTTTTCTTAATCTCCTCAGAATTTGTCCGCCTGTTATATACGATCATCCCATAATAAATAGGATTTCCCAGCACCGAAGAAACAAAATCCGAAGTGATAACCTTATCCTCTCCCTTCACCACACGCTTATAACCATTCTCATTCATCCAGCCCACAACCGTATTCAGCATCATATCCGGTTCCAGATACTTCTGATAAATCATCCTCACCAGATCCGCCGCCTCAGGAACCACCACCAGTTCCTTATTCACACTCACATATCCATACGGCACGCCGCCGCCCGGCCATCCCCCATTCATCAGCTTCTGCATCCTCGCCGTCGTGAACTGGACTGTAATATTCTCATGCTCCATTTCTGCCACAGCCGACAGGATAGCAAGTGTCAGACGTCCGCCCTGCGTGGAACTGTCAATGGCATCCTCAACACAGACCAGATCCACATCAAAATCCATCAACAGCTGCACAGACTTCAAAATATCTGCCGCATTTCTTCCAAAGCGGGATAACTTAAACACCAGCACACAGGAGATCTCATCTTTCTCACAGGAAATGTCATCCATCATTTCCATAAAAGCCGGTCTGCCTTGATGCTCATTCCAGATCTGCCTGCATCACAGTATTCCCTGACCACTTCCATTTCTTTATAGTCCGCATACTTCCGAAGCCGCTCTGTCTGTGCTTCCAGACTGTATCCCTCTGTCTGAGCCGCTGTAGAAACACGGGTATATATGTAACATTTCTTTCTCAAATCTTCACCTCATTTCGGTTGCCCACCGTCATACGGTTGCCGTACATAAAATATATCGGAATCACCAGTCTGTGCCAACTCGCAGAACGACCAAAAAAACTGCCCCAAAATCCACCTTCTCCTATGCGGTTTCCATAGCGCAAAAAGACCGGCAGCCCCAAAAGACCACCGGCACACTCGATCACTTCCCCTGCAGCTGTGCATTTCTCTCCTCAATCTCCCCCAGAACCACATCCCCGTACTTCTGGATCATTCTTGCCAGAAACTCTGCACACTTTTCCATGTTTAGCCTGGCCTGTTTCTCCGTCAGTCTGCCGGTATCGATCAGTTCAATTTTCCCATAGCCAAAAACCACCTCCTACTGTTCCAAGGAGTCCTGGTCCCTGATTTTTTGACTTTCCGGACAAAAAAATAAACCCGCTGCCATCCACAGATTTCTCCGCAAACAGCAACAGGTTTCCCCTGATCATTTATTACTTTATCATCCGTTCAATACCATCGGTCATACGGATTCCCACGCACCCTCTTTGTCTCTGGTGCCTTCTCAATACTCTTTTCAGCTTCTTCCCTCGTTGCAAACAGCCTGTGAGCCTTCACCTGTATTCCGCCGCCCGTATCTGTAAAACGTACCAGGAATATCCCGCCGGAACACCTGCGGATCTCCACTTCTCTCACATACCTGTTTGATTCCACAATATATGCAGTATCCCCGACTTTCATAAAATCACACTCCTGCACTCAAAACATCCTTCATCCTCACCAGAACAGGAAGCACCTGCCCGTCAGCAAATCTCCGTTCAAAAGAACCATTGAAAAAATGATCTTCTCTCAGCAGCATTGTCAGCAACGCCGTACAAAGTTCATAATCCGCTCCCGGAACACGTTTCAGTTCCTCATTACAGTCAATCGGCTCCGTAATCATGTAATCCCCATAATTTGTTTTCAAATCTCCTATTGTCTTTAACAGATCTGCATACAGATTCTCTTGTGGATTCTTTAATTCCAATATTTCCTGAATTTTTCGTAGTTTCTCTGACTTTGTCAATGCTATACACCACCTTGATAAACGCTCGAATATATGTTCTTTATATTTTAACATATACCCAATAATTATTCTAGCGCAAAATATATTCATGTAATATCCACAACAGCAAGGTTTCGTTGCGACTACGAAATTGATACAATTTAACGGTGCACACCCTTGTGAACACCCCTGTTCGCCTTTCGTTAAATAATTAAAATAGGCTACTCTTTTGCATATTTCTGATCAGCCTGTTTCTTCCATAAAAAAGAGACATTGACATAATTTGATCAATATCTCTTCTGCTGCTTTGCTGAGACATATTCTTCCGACTGGATATACTCTCTCGGGGAAGCATCAAATTCATCCTTGACGGAATCCAGTCCATAATAAAACCGCTACCACACCGAAACAAAGGATATGTCTCTATTTTGGTAAAACCATAGATGTAGTT
>ENA-OQIM01000285-OQIM01000285.1-human-gut-metagenome-genome-assembly--contig:-NODE-285-length-18696-cov-2.711939_pt1 | contig 18696 bp, 25 predicted proteins | sample MGYA00242579_ERZ504744 | MGnify/ENA primary metagenome ERZ504744 (study PRJEB26092, sample SAMD00036441) | human gut metagenome | host: Homo sapiens | study: EMG produced TPA metagenomics assembly of...
GGCGGCGCTGCTGAATGCCTCGAGGGATTTCAGTTGATAACCTGCTCGGTCGGTGCCGCTTCATTCAGCAGATTGATGGAGTCTGCCAGTGCCTTCTGCACGGTAAGCAGCGCTTCCGCTTCACCTTCGGCTCCTTGATCTTAGCAAGGCGATTTGCCTCTGCAGCAAGAACAGTTGCTTCCTTTTCGCCTTCAGCCACCAGAATCGCGGACTGCTTTTTACCTTCCGCTACCAGAATGGACTCACGGCGTTCGCGCTCGGCCTTCATCTGCTTCTCCATAGATTCCTGAATGGCAGCCGGCGGAATGATGTTCTTCAGTTCCACGCGGTTTACCTTAATGCCCCAGTCATCGGTCGCTTCATCGAGGATGGAGCGCATTTTGGTGTTGATGATATCGCGGCTGGTCAGCGTCTGGTCAAGCTCAAGATCACCGATGATGTTTCGCAGTGTGGTTGCAGTCAGATTTTCGATTGCCGCCATCGGGCTTTCGATACCGTATGCAAACAGCTTCGGGTCGGTAATCTGGAAATACACGACCGTGTCGATCTGCATGGTTACGTTATCCTTGGTGATAACGGCTGCGGTGGAAAATCTACTACCTGTTCCTTCAGATTGACACGTCTTGCAACACGGTCGATAAACGGTGTCTTAAAATGGATTCCTGTATTCCAGGTTTCCTTGTAAGCACCAAGACGCTCTACTACCATCGCATATGCCTGCGGCACGATCCGAACACAGGATGCAAGCACCCACAGAACGATCACGATAATAACAACTAAAAAATAAGTCCGCCCATACTACAATTCCTCCTTACATTTTTTTACGATCAGTTTCACTCCTCGAACTGCTTCGATCTCTACTACTGATCCTCCGGAATTTTCTCTCCATCGGATTCCGTTCTTGCCATCCATTCGATATCGTTGATACGAACCTGCCTGTCTGGGACAAATTGTCGATTTTCTGAATGACGACGGCTTTCTTGCCGATCAGGCTATTCACATTTGTTCTGGGAATTCCCCGTTTCATATATCTGACAGCAAGCGGTCTGGTAAAAAACAATAATACCAGGGATACTGCCAGAAACAACAGCCACTGTGTGACAGCACCTGCGCCTGCCCCGGAAGCGATCGCTGCTGCCAGCGCACCTCCTGCAAACCAGACTGTTACCAGCCCACCGTTGCTGCTTCTATGATCAGAAGAACTGCCAGAATCCCAAGCCACAACAAAAGATCCATAGGCCCTCCTTCCGGCTATAAAATAATACAGCCTTTTAGTTTCTGCGCTGCCTTGCCGCTTCGTACATAAGGATTCCCGCTGCCATAGCTGCGTTGAGTGATTCCACCTGTCCACACATTGGGATCCGGATCAGGCAGTCGGCCGCTTCTGCCGCCTGGTCGGTGAGACCCTTGCCTTCGTTTCCGATGAGAAATGCAGTTCCGCCTTTATAGTCTTCCCTGTCATAAGAATTTTTTCCCTGTAAATGTCGGCAAAAAAAACGGATTCCTCTGTCCTGAAGCTGCTGCTTTAATGATACCACATCTTCTACATATAAAAAAGGGATTCTGTACACAGAACCCATAGTTGCACGGATCACCTTAGGATTCGTGATATCCACACAGGTCTTTGTAAGAAAAACGCCGCTGACTCCTGCGCCTTCACCGGTTCTTATGATTGTTCCGGCGTTGCCGGATCCTGAAGATCTTCCAGCACCATGATCAGTGGATTTTTTCCTTCAGAAGATCCTGCATCTGGTAGGATGGCTGTCTGAGAACTGTAAGGATTCCCTGCGGAGTCTGTGTATCACACATCTGCCGGAAAACGCCGTTCTCTACGGATTCCCAGGAAAATCTGCGGACTTTTTCCATGACTTCTTCGTCGTCGAGCATGGATTCTGCCACATAGATCTTTTCGATCAGATTCTCCGGTGCTTCCAGAAACATCTTTCTGCCTTCTGCGACAAAAAGTTTCTGTTCTCGTCTTGCCTTCACCTTCTGATTTAATTTTATGATATTTTTGACCTGTGTATTCTGTGCACTGGTAATCATAATTTCTCCTTTAATCTGAAACGGAGACCGCCTGACGGTGGCCTCCGCTGTAAAATACACGTTATATTATTTCTTATTGTAATTATGAGAAAGAGAATTACATACCTCCCACATGTACGGAGATACGTCTTTCTGCATGGCAAGAGCTTCGTTGATGTCGAAGTCCATAAATTCACCATGGCGATATCCTACAACTCGACAGGATTTGCCTGCAACCAGAAGGTCTACTGCAAGAGCTCCCATCATAGATGCATATACACGGTCTTTACATGTCGGGTTACCACCACGCTGCATGTGTCCAAGAATTGTAGCACGAGTCTCGATACCTGTTGCAGCCTCGATACGTCTTGCCATTGCCTCAGAATGTCCGATACCCTCAGCATTAACGATGATGTGATGTTTCTTTCCTGCTTTACGGCTTGCGATGATGTTGTTGATCAGTTTCTGCTCGTCGTAGTCGTATTTCTCAGGGATCAGAACGTCCTCTGCACCGTTTGCGATACCGCACCACATAGCAAGGTATCCTGCATTACGTCCCATAACCTCGATGATACTGCATCTCTCATGAGAAGTAGAAGTATCACGAACTTTGTCGATTGCTTCCATAGCTGTGTTAACTGCTGTATCGAATCCGATTGTATACTCTGTACAAGCGATATCCAGGTCAATTGTACCAGGAACACCGATAGTGTTGATGCCAAGATTAGCCAGCTTCTGTGCACCTGCAAAAGAACCGTCTCCACCGATAACTACCAGTCCATCGATTCCATGTTTCTTACAGATCTCAGCACCTCTCTGCTGTCCTTCCGGTGTACGGAACTCTGCACATCTTGCTGTGTAAAGAATTGTACCGCCTCGTTCGATTGTATCAGATACGTCTCTGGCAGTCATATCAACGATTTCTTCATTCAGAAGACCGTTGTATCCTTTATAAATACCTTTGACATTAAGTCCGCTGCTGAGACCTCTTCTTACAACTGCACGAATTGCAGCGTTCATTCCTGGAGCATCACCACCACTTGTGAGTACGCCGATGGTTTTTATCTGTTTCTCTGCCATGATTCTTTCCTCCATCTCCAGATTCCCATATAATAGGAAATCTTAGTTATCTGTTCTACACATATTCGTTGTATAGTGTAAAGCATTTTTAGAAGTTTTTCAATACTCTTTCCACAACTTTAACATTGGATTCCCCATATTTTTTCTTGAGTTCACTCAGAATTTCTTCGTTGATCCGGATGCAGAAGCTGCCGGGAGGCGCTTCATTGCTTTGACGTCTTTCAGATAGATGACGACGGCTGAAGTTCCTGAGGCGGATTGCAGGAAACTCTGGAGTTCTGCTTCTGCCGCACTGTACTCTGCTTTATCCTTAAACTGTATCCAGATCTCTCTCGGAATATCCTCAAAAGAATGGACTTTTCGAGGATCAGTTTACTTGGTCTGTCATCTTCTGCGTTGACGCGGCCCTGGATGAAGACTCTGGCATCGTCGGTGATCAGCGTCTGCCATTTCTCGTAATCCCGTGGAAAAACAACGACTTCCACGGTTCCTACAAGGTCTTCCACTGTCAGAAATGCCATGACCTTGTTATTTCTCGTATATTTGATCGTTCTCTCCGTGATCATTCCGCCTATGATAACCTTCTGACCATCATATACCTTCGGGATCCCGCTCTCTTCATCCGGCTGGAAATCAGTTGTTTTGGCAGAGATCATTTTGTCCATGATCCCACGATATCCTTCCAGCGGATGCCCGCTCAGGTAAATTCCAAGAACCTCTTTTTCAAAGGCAAGAACCATCTCTTTGTCATACTCTCCGACATTCGGCATCCGGATCTCGAAATCCTTCTTGTCTTCATCACTGACCAGATCAAAAAGACTCATCTGCCCCGCAAAAGAATTCTTCTTCTCCTGCGCGATACTGTCCACGATCTGACCATAAACATTCATCTTCTGGCGGCGGTTGCTTCCAGACAGTCCAGTGCTCCGGCCTTGATAAAGTTCTCGATAGCTCTCTTATTGACAATTCCTGTCAGTCTCTCAATGAAATCCTTGAGCGAGCGGTACGTTCCGTTCTTTTCCCTCTCCTCTACGAGAGCATTGATGACCGGACGTCCCACACTCTTGATCGCAGAAAGTCCATAACGGATCGCACCATGGTCGACAGAAAATCCATAAATTCCACAATTCACATCCGGTGGCAGAATGCTGATCCCCATCTGACGGCAGACCTGGATATACTCAGCCACCTTGTTCGGCATTTCTATAACGGATGTCATGAGCGCAGCCATAAATTCCACCGGATAATAATATTTCAGAAAAGCAGTCTGATACGAAACCACCGCATACGCAGCCGCATGCGATTTATTGAACGCATACTTTGCAAAATCGATCATCTCATCGTAGATCTTGTTTGCAACCTGCTCAGAAATACCATTTGCAATACAGCCCGGAACGCCCTCTGCTTCATTTCCATAAACAAAGTTCTGGCGCTCTTTTTCCATTACTGCGGCTTTTTTCTTGGACATCGCACGGCGCACCAGGTCGCTTCGTCCAAGCGTGTAACCTGCCAGATTACGTACGATCTGCATAACCTGCTCCTGATATACGATACAGCCATATGTCGGCTTCAGGATCGGCTCCAGCTGCGGGCAGTCATACTGGATCGTATCCGGATGGTTCTTGCCACGGATATACTGCGGGATAAAATCCATCGGACCCGGACGGTACAGGGAAATTCCCGCGATCACATCCTCAAGACTCTGCGGCTTCAGTTCCTTCATGAAGTTTTTCATACCCGCACTTCCAGCTGGAATACACCGTCAGAACGTCCCGTTCCCAGTGAATCAAGTACTTTTTTGTCATTATATCAATCTGCTGCATATCAAGATGAACACCAGTATCCTGCTCGATCAGATGCACTGCATTCTGGATAACCGTCAAAGTACGAAGTCCCAGGAAATCCATCTTGAGAAGTCCCAGTTCTTCCAGCGTTGTCATCGTAAACTGTGTAACGATCGAACCGTCCTGCGCCCTCGAAAGCGGCACATACTCTGAAACATCCTTCTGGCTGATAACAACACCTGCCGCATGCATGGAAGTATGACGCGGCAGTCCTTCCAGTCTCCTGGCAGTATCGATCAGGTCATGGATCTCCGGCTGGTCCTCATAAGTTTTTTTGAGCTCCGGATTCATCTTGAGAGCCTTGTCGATCGTGATATTCAGCTCCTGCGGGATCATCTTGGCGATCGTATCGACCTGTGCATACGGAAGGTCCATCACACGCCTACATCACGGATAACACCCCGCGCCGCCAGCGTACCAAAAGTAACGATCTGAACCACGCAGTCATCACCGTACTTACGGCGAACATAATCAATCACTTCCTGTCGTCTTTCGAAACAGAAATCCACGTCGATATCAGGCATGGAAACTCGTTCCGGATTCAGGAAACGCTCAAACAGAAGGTCATAACGGATCGGGTCAAGCTGTGTGATCCCAAGCGTATAAGCAACCAGGCTTCCTGCCGCAGAGCCACGTCCCGGTCCTACCATAATGTCATGATCTCGCGCATACCGAATAAAATCCCACACGATCAGGAAGTAATCCACGTAACCCATGTTTTTGATCGTGGAAAGCTCGTAATTCAGGCGTTCTTTCAGCTCTTCGGTCACTGGCTGGTAACGCTCTTCCAGCCCTTTGAAACAAAGTTCATTCAGATATTCCCAGGAAGTATATCCCTCCGGAACATCAAATTTTGGCAGTTTGGTGACACCAAACTCAATCTCTACATGACACCTCTCTGCAATCTTATGCGTATTCTCCAGAGCCTCTGTCGCATAAGGAAAAAGCCTTTCCATTTCCTCCGGAGATTTTACATAATACTGCCCGCCATCATATCGCATTCTGTTTTCATCGGACAGTTTCTTACCTGTCTGAAGGCACAGCAGTACATCGTGCGGCTGTGCATCCTCTGCCAGTGTATAATGAACGTCATTGGTCGCAACCAGTTCGATCCCTGTCTCACGGTGCATCTTGAGCAGCTGCTGATTTACATTCTGCTGCTCGGGAATTCCATGATCCTGCAGTTCCAGGAAAAAGTTTCCCTTTCCAAAAATATCCTGGTATCTCAGTGCAGCCGCTTTTGCATCCTCATACATCCCTCTGGTAAGAAATCTCGCCACTTCACCCGCAAGACAGGCACTCAGAGCGATCAGACCTTCATGATATTTTTCAAGAAGCTGCAGATCCACACGCGGTTTATAATAGAAACCTTCCACGAAACTTTTGGACACGATTTTCATCAGGTTCGCATAGCCCTGGTTATTTTCTGCAAGAAGAACAAGATGGTAATAACGATCATCTCCGCTCCCGATCTCACGGTCAAAACGGGATCCCGGAGCCACATAAACCTCGCAGCCAAGGATCGGATTGATCCCTGCTGCCCGCGCCGCACGGTAAAAATCGATCACACCATACATAACTCCATGGTCTGTGATCGCAGCACTGTCCATACCAAGTTCCCTGACTCTGTTCACATACTCCTGGATCTTGTTGGAGCCATCCAGAAGGCTGTATTCTGTATGAACATGAAGATGTGTAAAATTCATATTTTTATCCTTTACTATGCCCAATTACTTAACAATGTAGATACGGCGGTCTTTGATCTCGATCTTGCCTTCTTTGAGCAGATGTCCTACCGCACGTTTAAATGCATTTTTGCTCAGACCGAACTCTCTGCGGATGACTTCCGGTGAAGCCTTGTCATCAAATGGAAGAACTCCTGCAAATTCTTCGATAATGCTGAACACACTTTCTGCATCTTCATTGATCTGAATGTATGCTTCCTCACGATCGCTGACATCCATTTTTCCATCTTCTTTGACCTTGGTCACACGAAGGTCAAGGACAGTTCCCGGGCGGTATTTTCCTTTTGCCTCTCTTGCCGGGATCAGCGCAGAATATTTATTATCTACAGCAACAAAAACACCGAAGTTATCGCTGATCTGGTAAACTCTGCCCTTCACGCGGTCGCCCTCTTTGTAAGGTGTCTCCTGGGAAAGATACGGATAAACTTTCATTGTTGCACAAAGTCTGCTGCTCTTGTCCACATAAACAGCAACCAGGCATTCCTGTCCCTCAAAGATCCTTGTTGTCTGCTCATGATATGGAAGCAGAAGATCCTTCTCCAGCCCCCAGTCCAGAAATGCACCGATCTTTGTCACCTGTTTTACTCTGAGAAGTCCTGCTTCTCCAACTGTCAGGCGCGGCTCATTTGTAGTTGCGATCATTCGATCCTGTGAATCCTTGTAAATAAAAACTTCCAGCTTGTCACCGGCTTTTGTATCTGCCGGAACCTGCTTTGCAGGAAGAAGTACCTGATGTTTGGTATCTGCGTTCATATCTTCTGCCAGGTATACACCGAAATCTACTGTTTTTACTACCTGCAACGTCTGTTTTTTTCCTAATTCGATCATAAAATCCTCCAATGTTTTTATTACATAAACTCTACAATTTGCATATGGTTCACTCTTCTGGTCATTCAGAAGAATCGTTGTCTTTGTGTCTTCCACAGCGCGCGCCGGGCAGATCACATCGTGAAGTCTTGCCTGCTGCTTATATTCTGCGCGCATCTGATGGATCCTGAAATCTGCCGGCAGATAATCCATCGCCATCTGGACGTACTGGCAGTTATTTACATGATGATTCGTGTCCAGATGATGCTTCTGCACATGCAAAAGCCTCCTGCTGCTCATACTCGCCCAGTAGTTTGATCTTGCGGGGTGCATAATCCATATCCAGTTTTGGTTCCAGCCCGTATGCCGCGGTATCGCGCTCCGTCAGTTTGACAGGAAGCCCGTTTTCCGCATTGATATAGGTCCAGTACGTATTGGCATAGGCGAGCGTTCTCCACCCTTTGTTTCCATGCAGAAATTACGCATTCCCAGGAAACTCCGAAATCCATACGCCCAGGTCGAAGTGGTGATTTCTTCTCCCAGATACGGATAGCGGTCCACGATCACCTGCCATGCGGATAATACCCAGAATCTTTTCCATTCCTTGAGGACTTCCATTCCAAGACCTACTTCTTCCGACTGAAAAGTACTGCAGTCCTGAAAATAATTCAGAACTCCCGGCAGTGTCAACAGACCATTTTCTCCGATTTCACTGTAGCGGACTCTCCCGCTGAAACTGTATGCCATATATATCCCCGCTTTCATTTCTACTGCTGAATAGTTACCAAAATCTATAATTATTTCTCAGTAAACTTTACCATTTCCCGTTTTTATTTGCAACCGTCAGAACAACACATTTTTTCCTCTGTTATTTTTCCTTTCAGGTGCTATAATCATGATAAAATATTTAAAGGAAATCAGGAGGAACCTTTCATGTCATCTGATGAAAAAATCACGATCCGCACCGCCAGGGAATCCGATGCCCCGGCTCTTCTCGCGATCTACGCACCTTATGTCGAAAACACTGCCATCACCTTTGAATACGATGTGCCATCTATAGAAGAGTTTACATCCAGAATCCACCATACTCTGGAAAAATATCCATACCTCGTCGCAGAAAAAAACAGCCAGATCCTTGGCTATGCCTACGCCAGCCCGTTCCACGAGCGTGCCGCTTACGACTGGGCTGTAGAAACTTCGATCTATGTCGATCAGAACTGCAAGCACATGGGAATCGGCAGACTCCTGCACGATGCTCTGGAACAGACACTCAAAGCTCAGGGAATCCTCAATATGAATGCCTGCATCGCCTATACACCTTCCGCCGATGCTCATCTGGATAATAACAGTGTTGAGTTTCATTCACATATGGGATACCGTCTTGTAGGAGAATTTTATCAGTGCGGTTACAAATTTGATACCTGGTATAATATGGTCTGGATGGAAAAACAGATCGGAGAACATCACAAAAAACAGCCTGCTCCGATCGCCTTCAAAGAGTTTCATAAATAGGCAGAAAAAAAGCACCTCATCTGAGGTGCTTAAGTAGCAGGGCTACAAGGATTCGAACCTTGAACTGACGGAGTCAGAGTCCGTTGCCTTACCGTTTGGCGATAGCCTTCATTCATTCGCTTGCGTTTTTTATTTCTTATCGCTCGCGACGAATGTTATTATATTACAGGGTTTCAAAAAATCAACCCTTTTTTAATTTTTTAAAAAATTTTGAATTTTCCTGAAACCCGCATAAAATCAGCCTTTTTCGGGTGTACTTCCCATTTCTTCCTGATAAATTTTCTTATGCTCCCGTTTCTGCTGGTACATGATCCGGTCTGCTTCCTCCAGAATTGTTTCCGGAGAAGTTTCCTCATGTGCCTTCGGCACTTCCACGATCCCACAGCTGAAACTCATCGCATACGGCTTGCCACAGTCACTTCCTGAATGATATGTGTATAGGCCTTCCTGCCCTGCCACTTCATCATACCTGTCGTGATCCGGTAAAATCTGTCCTCGGAATCCTCAGCTTCCCAGTCCCACTCATAAGACTCCAGCTGACCATGCTCTCCGTCAGCGATCCTTGCCGTCTGTTCCATACAGATCCGATAGATTCCCCGCTTCTTCACATCAACGCGCGGTTGCAGTAAAATACTTCCTGCCCGTCCAGACTCGTCACGAGGATCTCCTCCTCGCTTCGGGCGATCAGTTCCATCAGAAGCTGATTATAACTCTCTGCCATCTCTGCATGACGTTTCTCAGCCTCGGCTTTGCGTTCCAAAATCATTTCTCTCTCACGGAGCTGTTTCGTCATCGTATTAAAAGCCTCTGAGAATTCGCCAAGATATGACACGGTCTGGGAATAATCTCCCTTGGCAACCTGCTTTGCCTGCCAGGTGAGGTGATTCAGATTTGCGTGGATATTTTTGAGGTTTTCACACAGAAAATTTTCTCTGGAAGGTGTAAAACCCGAAAGATCCCCCTTGGACAATGCCGCAGAGTAAGCCTTCATTTCCTTGACTGCCCTTTCCAGATAATTCAGACCAAGTCCCAGTTTCTGGTAAGGCTCATCCAGTTCATTTACATCCAGCGTCTTTACTTTCGGATCATACAATATATCTCTTAAATACTCAAACAATAACTTACAGTTTTTTCTTCCATAAAAAAAATTCTCCTGGTTCCATTCATTATCGGCATTTCATGGCCACACGCTTTGCAGAATGGAACTATGTAAGCGACAACGCTTATTCTTCGTAACTGTTCAGTACCCTCACAGTCACGAGTCAAAATGCATTCCAGCTCACCTTCGGTGCGAGCATTTTGACTTGTATGTCTCGGGATTTTGGCAAAAATATGCCCAAACACCTCGCGGGATACTACCTGTTAGCTAAATACTATTCTTCTACATTAGCATGAAAACGGCATACTCTATCTCCTGTAGCCCAGCAGTCTACCTCGATCGCTGTATACTGTTTGCCGGAATATACAGACAAGATTCCGGCGATAAATCCCTCGTCATAATTGCAGACAGTCTCTCCAAGCACAGGAAGTCCGGAACAGTCCGCGTCCTCTGCTACTGTAAGGATGATCTTGCCGCTCTCCTCATCTACATCCTCAATTCTCAGAACACCCATCTTAAGCTCTTTCATCTTGTTCTGAAGTTCACTTACAAACTGATCCATCGGCTGATCCAGATTAAGCATATTTTTTGCAAAATATTCTCCTGCCATACGTCCGGCGCTGCGGAATACTTCTACCTGCTCATCCTTGCCGTATCTTCTGAGCAGTTCTTCCTTGAGAGAATATTCCAGTAAACGATATACGCGAACCGGTAATTCCTCTCCCAGATTTCCCCTGCTGTTCTCATCATATTTCAGATATTCCTCGAACTGGATCGGCTTTTTGTCCGCCATAAAAATATTATCCATAATGCAAATCCCCCGCTTTCCCAATGGCAGCTAATTGTATACTGCCTTTATCTTAATAATAAAGTATTGCATATCTTATGTCAATTTAACGTTCCTTTTGTCGGCAAATAATTGGTGGTTTATGTAAAATATTAGTGCTGATCGTGTAAAATAATGCTATAATGGTTTTACATTTTGATACAGGATGCCTTTACAAGCCGGCATCTGTGATCTATTCGCTTAATAAAGGAGAAACTGGATGAGAGCAACCAACCTGACCCTGCTCACAGATTTATATGAATTAACGATGATGCAGGTTATTTCAAAAACCCAACCAACCAGACTGTTATCTTCGACATGTTCTATCGTGTCAATCCATGCGGGGGAAGCTTCGCGATCACAGCAGGTCTGGAACAGATGATCGAGTATATCGAGAATCTTCACTTTGAAACAGAAGATATTGATTACCTCAGAAGTCTTAATATTTTTGAAGAAGATTTCCTGGAATATCTGAGCACTTTCCGTTTTACCGGAGATATCTACGCAATTCCGGAAGGAACTGTCGTATTCCCAAGAGAGCCGCTTGTCAAGGTTATCGCTCCGATCATGGAAGCACAGCTTGTCGAGACTGCAATCCTCAATATCATCAACCACCAGAGCCTTATCGCTACCAAAGCGGCTCGTGTCTGCTATGCGGCACGCGGTGACGGGATCATGGAATTTGGTCTTCGCCGTGCACAGGGACCGGACGCAGGTATCTATGGTGCACGTGCCGCAGTGATCGGCGGATGTGCCGGAACTTCCAACGTTCTGACCGGTCAAATGTTCAATGTTCCTGTGTTGGTACACACGCCCACAGCTGGATCATGAGCTTCCCGGATGAATACACTGCATTCAAGACTTACGCCAAGATGTACCCGAATTCCTGTACACTTCTGGTCGACACCTACGATGTACTCAAATCCGGTGTCCCGAATGCGATCCGCGTTTTCGAGGAAATGCGTGAAGAAGGAATCAAACTGACACACTATGGAATCCGTATCGACAGCGGTGACCTCGCATACCTTTCCAAAGAAGCCTACAAGATGCTGGCTGCTGCCGGATTTGACGATGCGACGATTTCCGCTTCCAGCGATCTGGATGAGTACCTGATCGACAGCCTCAAGACACAGGATGCCAAGATCAACTCCTGGGGTGTAGGAACCAACCTGATCACCAGCAGTGACAACCCGGCTTTCGGCGGTGTATACAAACTTGCCGCAGTCAAGGACGCAGGAAGCTCCACCTTCACACCAAAGATCAAGCTTTCCGAGAACACAGAGAAAGTCACCAACCGGGCGACAAGACCGTTTACCGTATCTACAGCAAATCCACCGGTAAGATCAAGGCAGACCTCATCTGTATGGCAGACGAAGTTTTTGATCCGGAAGAAACCATGATCATCTTCGACCCATCTGACACCTGGAAGAAGACCAAGGTTCTTGGCGGCACTTATGAGCTTCGTGAACTTCTGGTTCCGGTAATCCGCGAGGGCAAACGTGTCTACACTTCACCGGAAGTTATGGAACTTCGCGAATACTGCAAGAAAGAACAGAACACCCTCTGGGATGAATCCCGCCGACTGGTAAATCCTCAGAAAGTATATGTAGATCTTTCTCAGAAATTATATGACATCAAGAAAAACCTACTCGAAGAAATGAGCGAGAAAGCACTCGATTGAGTGACCAGGGGGACGGAGTTTGTAGCTCTAAATATGTCCCCCTGGCTTTTTCTTGCAAAAATACTCTTAAATTCGACAAATTGATACTTTTACAGTTTAACGCATTAATTTGCTAGATTTTTTCTTTATGACATGTTATACTGTGTTAGATTGAAAAAACACCTTTCACATATATAAAGGTGCCATCTATACACTGGAGGAAATACATCATGTCTATGAAGATCAATCATGAACTTCCACTTCCGGAAGTCCTGAAAAACGAATACCCGCTCAGCGATGAATTAAAAGCAGTCAAACAGGCTCGTGACGAAGAGATCCGCCGTATCTTTACCGGTGAATCTGATAAATTTGTTGTACTTGTAGGTCCTTGCTCTGCAGACAACGAGGATACTGTCTGCGAATACGTCAACCGCCTCAAGAAAGTCGCTGACAAAGTTTCTGATAAGTTAATGATCATCCCGCGTGTTTACACCAACAAACCGCGTACTACCGGAGATGGATACAAAGGAATGCTCCATCAGCCGGATCCGGACAAAGCTCCTGACCTTCTTGCCGGCATCATCGCGATCCGTAAGATGCACATGCGCGTTATGCAGGAAACAGGACTTTCATCTGCCGATGAAATGCTTTACCCGGAAAACAGAAGTTACCTCGACGATATCCTCTCTTACGAGGCTGTCGGCGCACGCTCTGTTGAGAACCAGCAGCACCGCCTTACCGCCAGCGGAATGGATATCCCGGTCGGCATGAAGAACCCGACCAGCGGCGACCTCTCCGTTATGCTTAATTCCGTCACTGCTGCACAGCATCCGCATCATTTCATTTATCGTGGATGTGATGTTGAGACATCCGGTAACGACCTGGCCCACACCATCCTCCGTGGAGGTGTCAACCAGTATGGACAGGCAATTCCGAACTATCATTATGAAGATCTGATCCGACTCTACAACCTGTACAGCCAGAAGGATCTCAAGAACCCGGCTGTCATCATTGATGCCAACCATTCTAACTCCAACAAGAAATACAAGGAGCAGATCCGTATCGTAAACGAAGTCTCCACAGCCGCAACTGCAATCCGGAACTTCACAAACTTGTCAAAGGTGTCATGATCGAGAGCTACCTGCTCGAAGGACGCCAGGACATCAGCGACCACATGACCCCTGGATGTTCTATCACCGATCCGTGTCTTGGATGGGAGGATACTGAACGCCTGATCTATGAAATTGCTGAGAAGTGCTGATAAAAACAGAAACACCGGAGATTCTTTTTTCACTCAAAGAATCTCCGGTATTTTTATTGTTCCATCTGCCGTCCAAGAAATCCTGCTGCCGTCTGTACCAGCATCTTCTCCGAATTTCCCGGTCTTTCCCCGTTACTTTTTCCGACAAGTGCAACCGAACCGATCGCGTCTCCTGCACAGATGATCGGCTGTATGATCAGACCTGCTTTATTTTCTTTCTGATTTTCGACCAGTGCTATCTTGCCTTTTTCTTCTCCGTAGTAGCACTTCATTTCCCGTTCTGCGATAACCCGGTCCAGCTCACGGCTGATTCCCTTGCCCTCGTATTCACGGCTGCCGTGTCCTGAAGCTGCCACCACCTGGTCATGATCTGTGATGCATGCCATCATACCTGTCGTCTGTGCAGAGCCTCCACATATTCCTTTGCAAAAAATACTCAGCTCTCCGATCGGAGAATATTTCTTGAGGATAACCTCGCCTTCTCTGTCTGTAAAAATCTCCAGCGGGGTTCCCTCCTTGATCCTCAGTGTGCGCCGAATCTCTTTTGGAATCACAACTCTTCCAAGGTCATCGATGCGGCGGACGATTCCTGTAGCTTTCATATAGGTTATGTTCCTCCTGTTGTTTTTCCATATTCCGTGCTGTATGGTTATTATATGGAAAACAAGGAGAATTATGTACATAAAAACTATCTGTCATAAGTTTCCGAACAATATCCTTATCAAAATTCAGGCCCATCTTGCCGTCTTTGACTTCGAACAGGCTTCCTCCAAGCTGCTTTGCTCCTACCAGCATGTAGTTTGCCATCGCATCACAGCCGAACAATGCCTTGCCATCGTTTGGCTCGTCTGTCTGTTCATCCTCTGTCAGATACTCACTGAGGTCGACGACTTTGCCATCTCATCCAGTTTATAAGCTGTGTCCTGGCATATGCAGAAAAAATAGCCGGCATATCGGAAGCACCTACTTTTTCCTCTGCTGCTGCCATAACATTTGTTTCCAGGTCATTAACACTTCCCTGACTGGAACTCTCAACTACGATTCCCTTTTCCTTGCCGACTGTGTCATTAAAAGAATCTACAAGCGCATTAAACGCATCAAGCTGTTCGCCGTTATAGTATGTCCACACAGTGAGCGTAACCGGTTCGGATGACTTACCGATACTGCCTCCACATCCACTGAGAATTCCTGCCATCATTGCCATACCTGTCAGACATGCTATCAACTTTTTATTTTTGTAAAAAATATTTTATTTCAATTGCCTGTTATCTGATAATTATAGCATTTAATCCGCCTGGCTTCAACCTGATGAAATGATCGAGTAGGAGACGGCTTTTGCCGCCGACCTCTCACACCACCGGACATGCGGTTCCGCATCCGGCGGTTCAGTTAACTTGACATCTCGCTTTACAAAGATATTCCTCGGCTGAGAGTAAACCAAATTTCTTCAAACGTGCATTTGACATCGCATAACAAACAGTTTTTGTACGGCACACTCGGGCATATCCATGAAATCCCGCCGCACACCTTGCATTCTTTTTACTAATACCCAGTTTTACCAAATTTTTATATCTGGTTTTTGGATTTTTCCAATGTTTCCATATGCACATCCTGAATCTATACCTGATTACTGTATCAAGTTTTCGGGTTACTGTAAGAATTGAGCCAATTTTAAAGTAATTAATCCATCCTCTTACTACCTCTGCTATCTTTTTCGCTTTGTATGAATTACTCACGCTCCACTTACGGCTCGTAAGTTTCCTGACTTTCTTCATTACTTTATCCAATGACTTTTTCGGAACTTTCATCCTATGTTTCTTTTCCTGAAATTGATAATAAAAAGCAAATCCCAGATATTGTATTTCGGTAGGTCTGCCTATTCTACTCTTGTCCTTGTTCACTTTTAACCGCAGGACATTCTCAATATATTTCGTGACTGATTTCATTACTCGTGTCGCAGCTTTTTCACTTCTGACAAGAATAATACAGTCATCTGCATATCGTACAAATCTAAGTCCCCGACTTTCAAGTTCCCAATCCAGTTCATTTAACAGTATATTTGCAAGAAGCGGCGAGATATTTCCTCCTTGTGGGGTTCCAACCTCTGTTTCTTCCATTTGTTCTCCGACCATGACTCCACTTGCCAGAAATTTTCGGATTAGTGAAAGTGTTTTCCCATCCTTGATTTCTTTGTTCAGAATAGATATCATCTTATCATGTTCTACTGTATCAAAGAACTTTTCCAGATCAATATCAACGACCCAGTTATATCCCTCATTCATGTATTCAGCCGCTTTTAACACTGCCTGTTGTGCACTCTTTCCAGGTCTGAATCCATAACTGTTTGTATGAAATTTCCGTTCATATATAGGTGTTAATACCTGTGCAGCCGCCTGTTGAATCATGCGGTCTGTAACTGTAGGTATTCCAAGTTTTCGCTTACTTCCATTATCTTTAGGAATCTCCACCCTTTTTACTGGCATTGGTTTATATGACTGATTTCTTATACTCTCTCTGAGTTGATGACCATTTACTTTCAAATGAGAAAACAGGTCATTACATTCCATTCCGTCTATCCCTGCCGCACCCTTATTCTTTATTACTTGTTTATAAGCACGGTTCATATTTTCATTTGACAGAATGTCATCTATAAATATTCTTTGTTTCTCCATGCGTTGTTTCCTTTCCCTTTCGTGAGCTTCAACCACATAGTACTTGTGGTACCCCTCTCGGCATGTGTATTGTCAAAAACTCTCAATTGGGACTTACTCCAACTGATTAACTGTTCCGTCCTTCGCTCCATCCCCATTACAGAGACTTCTTCACTACTATGACGTCTGCTGACTTCCTATGGTTCGTTGTTACTATGGCTAATGATACCACCCATAGGATCTCCCACGGTTAAAAACGTCATCTTTCCCATCATCTATCCGCCATGTCTACTACCAGTCTTTTGTTAGCTATCGGACTTCAACCTGTTCAGCGGTCTTATCCAGACTGTAAGCCTTATACATGATTTCTGTTCGTCGGACCAATGGTTTGCCTCAGGCTTCCTTCAGATTCCACTTTACAGTGGACACCCTTGCCATATTGACTATGCGCTTCCCACTAACGGGTACGCTTAGGACTTTCACCTTTAAGAATAACGTTCGCGCCGGGCGAACTGAACCTCACATGACTAAAGTCACGTGCTTCTCAGCCGCTTTAAGCGACAAGACTAAATATCGGCGGATACGCCTGTAACTTAGAACAGCGCAGCTATGCGCAATGTCCATGCCGGATACGGCAGGTTTCCACATTACAGGTAGTCCACTGAATATCTGCCTGCATTCATGCAGATTTAGAGTCTGCCAACACATCGTGCAGCACTCTCAAATCTGCATAAACACATGAGGTTCTACGCTTTATTGAAGGAACTTTTGCCTCCAGTAAAGACCTTCCGTTTCCGGGAAGGGTTTTAATAATTCTCTGATAAAATATCTTGCTCCAATATTATAGGATGCAGATAAATCACAGTTGTATGTTTTCCCATTTTTGAATACACACAAGCTGTGATTCTTTTTGCTTCGCTCTACCATACCACTTCCATCATAAGCAAGCCTACTGGTATTGTAGGCACAGACCCTCGCCAGTCTCATTCCATGTCTATGAGCCTGATGCTCGCATATATTCTGAATATCCCGTTTTCTCCACATATGAAGCTGCTGACGTTTCTTTCCGGAAATAACCCCTTTTATCTCTAAGTACTCAAAGACCAGTACATCTGCCTGATATTTCCCCGCATATGTTACGATTGCATTTGCAATTTTCCTGGATAATTCCATGTTCAGTCTTTTAGCATAGGTCCATCTTCTCTTTATCTGCCGGAACCATGTTTTCTTTGAATCTGCGAATTCTGCCCAAAACATGGTACAGCCGGTCTTTGTCACTGGGGAAATCTATAAATGTTCGTCCCAGAATAGTTCCGTCTGAACGCATGATTGTGCAAACCGCATCCGTATTGATTCCCAGATCTATGCTACAAATGATTTGCTCATTTACAGCATGCTTCGTCAATATCACATCCTCCGTATAAGAAAATCTCAGAAAATATTTTTGATGCTTCTTCTCCAGAACTGGGGCCATAGCGCAAACTCCTGACCAATGTTTTCTCAGATATTCCATATCTGTATGCAGCAGAGAAACGCGAAACCATTTCCAGTCATACCATTCCATTATAAATTTTCATGAATAATTGCAATTATCTTCCCCCTGACTCGCTCGGTTTGTACATGACATCTCTGTTAAAATACCGGCATCGCGTGATTTTCATATACGAGTTTCGGCTTCCCTGATAAATCGCCGTTTTCCCATAATTTCATTCGTGTTTTGTAAGAAGATACACTTCCAAGTGCATGCTGAATTGCTGCACGTCTCAAGTAAGATGGCATTTTAACAAAACGCTGGTCGAAATCAAATCTGGCCACATTTTTCTTTGTATTATGTACAAGATGTTCCGCTTCATTAAACCGCTTTTGGGTGTTCTCAATTTCCGAAAGTCCTTCCCATACTTCATGATACACTTTGGTCAGATAAGAAACTGCCTGACGATAAATCCTCAGTGTTTGGTGAAGGGGAATATTCTGTTTTTTAATTTCTACACCATAACTGGATACCGTCTTCATGAGATTTTCCTACTTTCGCTTTTCTTTCTCCTTCTGCCCTTCAATGTACGACAAAACCTGTTCTTTACTGCGCTCACTCACTGTCACTACACAATAGGAAGGATTCCAAAGGTGTCCACCCCACAACTGCTGTTTTAATTCCGGATGTGAAAGAAATTAAACTGTTCCTTGGG